>Ga0233427_10000053_pt1 | contig 152408 bp, 143 predicted proteins | sample SI_118_April2016_5_FD_179885 | JGI IMG/M metagenome (GOLD analysis project Ga0233427, IMG submission 179885) | Seawater microbial communities from Saanich Inlet, British Columbia, Canada - SI_118_April2016_100_MG | ecosystem: Environmental > Aquatic > Marine > Inlet | place: Canada: British...
CGTCCCGTTTGAAATCGTCGCTGTAACTACTTCTGCCCATCATGGCCTCCTTGCCTCAAAATTAGGAAAGAAAGCGTCTACAAATCTAGGGGCTATTCACGGGGAGGCAGCACTAATGGCTAAAGACCGCTCCAACCGCATTGAACCAATGCTGACGATCGAGGACGTGGCCGCCCTTTGCCAGGTCTCCGGTAAAACTATTCGTCGCTGGATCGATGCCGGCGACCTGCCGGCAGCCAAACTCGGCGCACAATGGCGCACCCGCCCGCGCGACGTCAATTCACTAATCCGCGACCGGCTTACGTGATGAGCAACGCTATCCAACATTATTCAATGACCGACCAGGAACCAGCCTCCATCGACTGACAACCGAACGCCGTAAACATCTACAAGCGAAAGATCGCGGATCTGTCAGCAGCATTGAGCGCTGACGATATCGTCCGCGACGAGGCGGCGACGGCGCTGCGCGGGCTGGTCGGCAAGATCGTCGCCTACCCGGCGGAGAAACGTGGCCAGTTCGAGCTTGAGCTGCACGGCTAGTTGGCCGCGGCACTCAATCTCGCGAAGTACGGTAACGATGGCGGAGGGAGAGGGATTCGAACCCTCGATACGGGGTTACCCGTATAACGATTTAGCAAACCGTCGCCTTCAGCCACTCGGCCACCCCTCCGCACGAGAGTGGGTTATCACGACGTATGCGGGTGGGTTTGTGCCAAGCCCTTCCGCGCCTGTCAATCCAACTACAGTGCGGCGGCAAAATAGATTGCCCTGGCCCGGTTTGGACTAGAGGGCGCTACGGCGCTTGTAAGCGTCTTTCATCGTCTCGAGCGATGTGGCAACGGTCGCGGAATCCGTCCCCGGCTTGTCACATGCGGTGCGGTAGCCATTTCGTGCTTCGACGAACTCGATCCAGAGATCGGCCTGACAAAGCGCAATTGCGCCGTCACGACGTTGCCCGGCACCTTCCGGCACATCACTGTCCAGGCGCGCGAGGACTTCGCGAATGCCCGAGGCGATTTCAATCTCGCCCATGGCATAGGCGTGGTTAAAGGCCGCGAGAATCTTGTCGCTCAATCGCCGGTTATAACGGGGAATCCCCGTATCCGACGTAATTGCGAGCGCGTCGTCAGCGCTATTGGTGCTGTGTAGTTCTGCAGCGGTGGCCATGTTCGGCGCTCCCGGTATTGCCACGACGGTGGCGGATTGGAAAATCCTAGGCACACAGCGTTGCCGAATGGTTAACGTCGAGTGAAAAACGACACCGGGGAAGTTCACCGAATTTAAATCAAATGCGCCCTATCGTATTCGCCATGACCACAAACCAAGGAGTTGGGTTATGGCAAGTCTTACAAAACGATCCGTCGAAACGCTGATCGATCTCGTCGAAATCAAACTGTCCTGCATTCAGGTGTTCGATCGCGATGACGCCAAGGAACTGGCGGCCCTCGAACAGGCCCGCCGCGAACTTGTGGCACTGGTACCGAACCGTAGTGCGGCGACCGTCGTTCCGTTCCCCGAAGCCGAGGCCCAGCGCGTCGCAGGCTAACCTGGTTTAGAACGGTGCCGTTCAGGCAGACGCAGCCAGCGCCTGCTCCAGATCGGCAATCAGATCGTCGGTGTCCTCGATGCCGACCGACAACCGCAGCAGATCGTCGGGAAACGGGCTGTCGTCTCCCTCCACGGTCGCGCGATGCTCGATCAGGCTCTCAACGCCCCCCAGGGACGTTGCGCGCACGAATAGCTTCACATGCCGTGCGACATCCAGCGCCGCAGCGGCACCTCCCTTCACGCGAATAGACATCATTCCACCGAAGCCGCCATCCATCTGGCGCGAAGCCACCGCATGCCCGGCATGGGTCGGCAACCCCGGATACAGGACTTCGATAACCCCGGGATGCCGGGCGAGATGTTCCGCAATGCGCAACGCAGACGCAGACGCGCGCTCGACGCGCAAATACAACGTCCGCAGGCCGCGCATCAGCAGCCAGGCCTCGAACGGGCCGAGCATGCCGCCATTCTCGAAGCGCAGATAATTCATCCGCTCCCAACGTTCATCCTCGCGCGCCGTCACCAGCACACCCGCCAGCACGTCGCCGTGACCATTGAGATACTTGGTACCGGAATGCATGACGATATCCGCACCATGGGCCAGCGGGCGCGACAGCACCGGTGTCGCGACGGTTGAATCGACCGCCAGCATGGCGCCGGCGTCATGGGCGATACGCGCTGCCTCTTCGATGTCGGTGACGTCCCACGTCGGATTGCACGGCGTCTCGACCCAGACAAGCTTGGTCTCACCCGGGCGGATCGCCGCGGCGATCGCCGCCGTATCCCCCGGCGCCACGAAATCAACCTGCAACCCCCAGTGACGGCCGATATTCACCAGCCAGTTCCGCAAACCGAAATACATCACCGACGGGGCCACCACGTGATCGCCGGGTGCCAGAGACAGCATCACCGTCGTGGCGGCCGCCATCCCGGAGCCGAAGACCATTGCATCGGCGCCGTCTTCCAGCGCTGCAAGCAGAGCTTCGACCTGCTCATAGGTGGGATTCTCGTCGCGGGTATATCCGCGATCGCCGACCTTCTCGTAATTCTCGTCCCGGGCATAGTTGGTGGACGTGTGGATCGGCGGCGCGACCCCGTTCGTGGACGGGTCGAGCCAGCCGAGCGCCTGCGCGGCCAGCGTGGAAGGTTTGCGGGATTTATCGACGTTGTTTGCCATGGGGGCCGGGTTTTACGCCAATCCACCGTGATTTGATACAAACATCCGGAACGGTGCGTGGAATAAGACCTTAGAGACCCTCCACGCCAAGCTCCCCCGCGACCTTGTTCAGGTTTTCAAGCAAGGGCGCTGTGAGCGGAATGCCGTTGGCCTGCCGGTCCTGATAGATCCGCCAACTGTTGGTCCCGGGCATACGGATTTCCGATACACCGGGCAGCTTCGCCGATCCGGTCATCTCGCGCGAGATGCGGTCGACGTTACCCTTGAACACGCCCGCATCGAGGAAATGGCCGACATCGATCGCCATGATGAACTGACCGGTGTTGGTGACGCTGTGCGGGTCCTCGCCGATATGAATGACGTCGGAACCAAACGCCGCGCCATTCAGCGTCCCGGCCAGGAAACCGATGACCATCGACAGGCCGAAACCTTTGGCGCCGCCGATATGGGTGAGGATACCGTTATCGGCCTCCGCAGAATCAGTGATGGCATCGCCCAGCGCGTCGATAACCCACCCCTCCGGCATCGGCTCGCCATGCATCGCCTTGACCATGATCTTGCCGAGCGAGGAGTTGGTCGTCGCCATATCGATCACCACCGGCGGTTCGTCCTGGGCGGGGATTGCAACGGCGATCGGATTTGTCCCGACCAGGATATCGGTCCCGCCAAAGGGTGCGGCGTGATTGGCACTGCCCACACAGGCGATAAGGCCGATCTGGTCGCGTTCCAGCGCCATCGAGGCGTACACGGCCGCGGCACCAGCATGGTTGGAATGCTGCAGGCCGATCCAGGCAATGCCGTTTTCGGCCGCCATATCCATCGCCAGGTTCATCGAGTAGCGCGCCACCAGATGGCCCATGGCGTTGTCGCCGTTGACCAGTGCCATCGCCGCGGTCTGTTTCTCGACCCGAATATCCGGCGTGAGATTGATGGCGCCGCCCTTGATGCGTTTCACATACATCGGAACACGGATACAGCCATGGCTGTCCTTGCCGAGAAGGTCCCCATCGGCCATGGCCGTGGCGACGCCTTCGGCATCCGTGTCCGGCAGGCCAACGGCCTTGAACACAGACGTCATGTAGGATTTCAGGCGGTCATAGGGAACGCGGACGGCGTTCTCGTCGACGGGAAATTCCGGCGAAATATTGGTCATAATTGGGTCCTCCCCCTGGGCCAGACAACAACGGGCGATAGTGCTGTGCCATTCGGCATTAGCCGGTATCATAGCGCACCACACACACAGGCCGAACCATCGAGACCCGCCATGACCGCATACCTGTTCGCCACCGTCGACGTAGATGACGCCGACGGCTACGAGAATTACAAATCCACCGCCCCCGCGCTGATCGAGAAACATGGCGGCCGCTACATCGTGCGCGGCGGCGCCAATGACGTGGTCGAAGGCACCTGGCCCTCCGGACGCATCGTCGTCCTGGAATTTCCCGACTTCGCCAGTGCCAACGCCTTCGCCGACGACCCGGATTATGCGCCGATCGCCGCGATCCGGCATGCCACCGCGACGTCCCATGTGTGGATCGTCGAAGGCCCCGAGGGTGACGCCAATGCGGACGGCAAGCACGCCTATATTCTGGGCAATATCCGGATGACCGACCCGGAGGGCTACAAGCCCTATGCCGACCAGGTGCCTGCGGTCATGAACGCCGCACAAGGCACGTACCTGGCGCGCGGCGGCAAGTCGCGGTCCGTCGAGGGCGGGATGGAGCTCGACCGTCTGGTGATTGTCGCGTTCGCCGACATGGCGGCTGCCCGCGCGTTCTATGACGGTGACGGCTACACCGAGATCAAGCCCATCCGCATCGCGGCGTCGGACTCGAACATCGTAATCGTCGAAGGTCTCTAACGCGTTCTGCTCACCAGGGGCTCGGCGGCTTGTGCCAGAGCGGCACCCGCGGGTTGCGCATAAACACCACCAGCACTGCACCGGCGATAAACCCGCCGATATGAGCCCACACGGCGGTGCCTAGTGCCGCGGGGGCATTGGTCAGTCCCCAGAGCAAATCCTGCGCAAAGAAGGTGCCGATCACCAGCAGCGCAGGCAGGCGCAGGGGAATCATCAGGAAAGCCAGCACCAGCAGCCGTGCGCGCGGATACAGCACCAGATACCCGCCGAGCACGCCTGAGATCGCCCCGCTGGCACCGATCACCGGGGTGACGGATTCCGGTTCGACGATGCTTTGCGCCAGGCCGCCGGCGACGCCGCAAAGCAGGAAGAAAACAACAAATCGGACATGGCCGAGCGCGTCCTCGACATTGTCTCCGAACACCCAGAGAAACAGCATGTTGAAGGCGAGATGTGCCCAGTCGGCATGCAGGAACTGATGGGTGATGAGCGTGAGCGGGGACGACACGCCCGCGATGCCGACCGGTACCTCCAACCCATCGAAAAAGCGTGCCGGGACGACGGCATAGCCCGCCACCGCATCGAACCGCTGGCCGTCCCCGATTCCCAGCTGGCTGATGAAAATCAGCGCGTTGATAAGGATCAGGGCGATCGTGACGTAATGCGCGCGGATATAGAGGCGCGGGTTGGCATCGTGGAGGGGAATCAGCGGCATGGGATCTGCAACGCGTGTGTGCGGTCCCTCGTTCCCATTCCAGGCTCTATCGGCGTTTGAACTGTTCGTTGCCGAACATCACGTCCCAGGCCTTACCCTTCGGCGGGCCCGAGCTGCGATGCTCGAGGAGCACTTCCAGACCGGATTTGACCGCCGGGCGATCGCCGACCTCTTCAAGCCAGCGCTTGGTGTTCGGATATTCCTCGAGCGGAACTTCCTGGCCCTTCCAGTTGCGCATCCAGGGAAAAGCCGCGATATCGGCGATCGTGTAGTCGTCCCCGGCCAGATATCGGCACTTGCCGAGCCGCGTATCGGCCACACCGAACAGGCGCTTGGTCTCGTTCGCGTAACGGTTGGTCGCATACTCGATCCTGTCGGGTGCATAACGGCGAAAATGGTTCGCCTGGCCCATCATCGGGCCAATGCCGCCCATCTGCCACATCAGCCATTCCATGACCGCGTAATGACCTGCGGGGTCGCTCGCGGCGTCGGGCATGAACATGCCGGTCTTCTGGGCCAGATAGTAAAGGATGGCGCCGGTCTCGAAGATGGAGATTTCCTTCCCGCCGGGCCCGTCCGTATCGACGATCGCGGGGATGCGGTTGTTCGGGCTGATATCCAGGAACTCGGGCTCGAACTGATCGCCATCACCGATATTCACCGGGATGATCTCATGCTCAAGGCCACACTCATGCAGCATGATGTGGACCTTGTGCCCGTTCGGGGTCGGCCAGGAGTATGCACGGATCATCGTTGTTCCCTCGTTCTCTCAGTCGTCAGTCGAACACGGCCACGCCGCGTTGCACAGCCGGGCGCGCCTCAATCTCGTCGAGCCAGCGCTTCACATTGTCCAGCCCGTCGAGACTTTGCCCCTGTCGCTCATGGGTGCGCAACCATCCGAATGTGGCGATGTCCGCAATTGAATAATCGTCGCCGGCGAGGAACTTCGTTTCTGCGAGACGCCGGTCGGCGACATTGAACAACCGGTCCATTTCCTCTGCATAACGCGTCAGCGCATAGGGGACCTTCTCCTTGGCGAACATGTGGAAGTGACCATTCTGGCCAAGCATCGGGCCGACGCCGCCCATCTGCCACATCAGCCATTCCAGAACCGCCAGACGGCCGCGTGAATCTTTAGCCGCATCCGGCAGGAACTGGCCGGCCTTTTCCGCCAGGTAGATCAGGATCGCACCGGATTCAAACACGCTGACCGGCGCACCGCCGGGGACATCCTCATCGAGGATCGCCGGGATCTTGTTGTTCGGGCTGACCTTCAGAAAGTCCGGCTTGAACTGATCGCCATCGCCGAAGTTAATCCGATGCAAATCATATTCGAGGCCACACTCCTCAAGCATGATGTGCAGTTTGTGTCCGTTCGGCGTCGGCGCCGAGTAGGCTTGAATCATGTGAACTGTCCTTCAATAAAATCTCTGTCCGTAAACGCGGAAACTAGTCGGCTTGGTGCCTCGGGCAACCTCGCCTCAAGCCTCGGCCGTGAGCGCATGCAGCCGATCAGACATCGCGCCATAGGCGGCACCGGGTCCGTAGACCATGAGATCGTCGAACGGCCGCAGCAATATGTCGTGGTCCGGCAGGTTCTCATAACTCCCGTCGATGCGGCGGATTCCCAGCACCCGAATGCCCGGCCCAACAATATCCCCGAGCGTCGCACTGTCGCTTTCGAACTCGGCGCGAACACGCATTTCGGAAACATTGTGCCCCGCCGGCATCTGCAACAGCAGATGGGGTGCATCACCCGAAAAAGCAGAATGACGGTTCAGCAACCAACTGACAGCGGCACACATCATCCGATCCGCCAGAGGGTTGAGCGCGACAATCCAGAGCAGCACGAGCATGCCCACAATCCAGCCCAGCTGATTGACCATGCTCTTGTCGGTTTCGACCGTATCCACAAGCGAAACGATGACCGTTGCCAGGACGGTGACCAGGCCGAGATTCCCGATCAGCATCAGCATGCTCATGATCCGGCGACGCAGCGGATGGTTCACCACGGTTTCCGACTCCGACGTCGTGAATCCGGCACCCGTGAAGGCCGACCGGGCCTGGAAGCGCGCCACATCCTCTGGCAACCCGGTCAACCGAAGCGCCATTGCGGCGAACCGGATGAACATCACAGAGATCGTAAGTATGGCAAATAGCGTAATCGCAGCGACCATGGGGTCTCTCCCGAATAATGCGTGCAAACGCTGCCACTGTAATTCATGCGCGGTGCGTCGCCCGGTAACAATTAAGGACCGCGAAGCAACGGCTAATCTGTGACGGGCGCCATATGGATCGCCAACCACACAGTCGGCATGTCGGAGTCAGTCCATTCGACGCGATGCCGGCAATGCGCGGGCAAGAACGCATGTTCGCCCGGCTTGAGGGCGCGGACATCGCTCTCGCCATCGATCAGCAACCCGGCCCGTCCCGCCAGGACAACAACCCATTCATCGTCATCCTGATCGAACCATTCGCCCGGCGGGCTCGCCTGACCGCTCGATACGATCCGCAGGATGCGCAGCCCTTCCCGCTCCAGCAGTGTGTCGAATTGCTCGGCACCAGACGCGTCGGGCAATGCCGCCAGCAGATCGCCGAAATCCGGCTTCGGGTTTTCTGCCATGGATATGGTCCCTAGCGGACCGCGACCTCGCCGCCGCTCTCCGCCGAGCGGACGATCGCCTGCAGAATTTCGACATTGTGCAACAGATGATCGCGCGTGAAGCGATACGCCCCGTTGCCCTGCGCCGCATCGGCCCACTGGTCGAGGTTGGCCCGGACCACATTCTGGGTCTGATGGGTCTGGATCGTGAGTTCCTCGTCGAGCCAGCGCGTCGTCAGGGTTGCGGGCTCGGGAATATCCACGTTCGAATTCTCGCGCGCCTCGCCCCAGCCCTTGTCGCCGAACACCTTGATGGCGCTGTGGAACGGTGTCGTGGCGATGTTGCACATATAGCCCGTCACGCCGCTCTCGAAGGTGAACTGGACCGCGACCGTGTCGTTGCCGGGAAAAAGCGGCGAGCGGTCGGCGGTCGTCGCCCGCAGCCGGGCGACAGGCCCTGCCATCGACTGGAAATAATCGGTGATATGCACCCCCAGCGCGGTCAGCGTACCCAGCGGTGCCTGTTTTGAATCCTTACGCCATCCCGAAGCCACGGCCTTGGTAAAATTGTTGTGGGACCAGTTGCACTCGATATGGATGAGCGTGCCGAAATCGCCAGCATCCAGATGGGTCTTCATGGCCTCGAGGGCCGGTTCGAACCGGCGCTCATGCCCGATCCCGATCGCTTTCAGGCCTGCCTTGTCACAAGCCTCCAGCATACGCAGCGCGGATTCAGCCGAAAGCGAGAACGGCTTCTCGCAGAATATCTGCTTGCCCGCCGCCGCCGCCGCCAACACCTGCTCTTCATGCAGCGCATGGGGCGTGACAAGGATGACCGCATCGACCGCGTCATCGGCGAGAACATCTTCATAACTGTCGCCAACCGCGAGCCCGTGCATATCCGCGAAATCGCGGACTCCGTCCAGGTTCACATCGACCCCGCGGGTGACGGTAATTTTCTCACTGGCGGCGAGGCTGGTGACGATCTGCTTGCCCCACCAGCCCAGCCCGACCACGGCCGCATTCAACATGGCACTTCCCCCGGCATCATTCGTTGTTGGTTGGCCGGATTGAAGCAGGGTTGGGGTCGCGACACCAGCCGCGCCCCGTTCCCAAGCTCGGTCCGCACTCAGTCGGCGTCGCGATACTCGCCGTCAATCAACAGCTTGTGCTGGACCGGAATCGGATCGGCCAATGTCGCCTCCACGAAACAACCCTTCTGGGCCGCGTCGAGCAGACGCTTCTGATCCTCGAACGGGGCCTCGGAATCCAGATCGATATCGAGCCGGAAGGCGATCGGGCGGCTGGTGTACGGGTCGCGACCCTCGACCCGAGCTTCCCATTCGATATGGGCCTTCACGGTCACTTCGCCGACTTCGACGCGCAGGCGCTTGGCGAACGCGCGGATCTGGGTCATCAGGCAGGCGACGAAACCGGTGCAGAAATAGGCCAGCGGCGGCGGCGCGGTCATATCGCCGCCATGGGCCGGCCCCTCATCCGTTGCCATCTCGAACGCCTCGTCGACCACGGGGCTGACCATCTGCCCCTTGATCTCGTTGCGCATCTTGCCCACAGCCTTGCCCTCGACGTTGAAGACAACGTTGAAGGTTTTCACCTTGCCGTCCTCGGCCATGGTTTCTGTTTTCTTGAGTTCTTCAGCCATAAGTACCTCCCTGTTTTGTGAAACGCCTATTCGGCGTCGCGTCCTTCGTTCGGCCAGTTGCCGAACGTCTGTTCGTAAGAGTGAGAGAAAATTTCGATCACGTTCCCGAACGGGTCTTCGCAATAACAAAGCTTCCGGTCGGTCCCGGGAACAAACGCCCAGACTTCCGTCCGCTGCTTGCCGCCTTCGGCAACGATCCTGGCGACCAGCCCCTCGATGTCCGGGTCGGTGAAGCAGATATGCCAGTAGCCGTGCTTCCAGTATTCCAGATTGTCGTCCGGCGCCTCGGTCTCGGGATCGGTGAACTGGAAGAGCTCCAGTCCGATGCCATTCGCCGTGACCAGATGGGCCTGGAGTGCGGCGCGAAATCGCGGCCCGAGAATATGGGCCGATTCCGCCGTGCCCGACAGCTTCGCCTCGAGGCGTCGCGGCCCCATGATCCGGCGAAAACCGAACACACGGCCATACCAATCGATGGCCGCGTGAATATCCGGAACGGTCAGCCCGATATGGTTGAGCGCCCTCGGTGTCGCGAGTTCGGTCATGAATGCATCTCCCAGCCAGCAAGATCGTTTAAGTAGCTCTATTCATCAATAGGATTGTGATCATGATATTCATGAGATATTTTCAACACTTATGAGCCACCCCTCGACCCGATCACTGGAGATGTTCGACGCTGTCGCGGATACCGGAAGTTTCCGGGCCGCCGCCGAACGGCTGGCCGTCTCGCCGTCCGCCGTCAGCAAGGCCATATCAGAGCTGGAGGCCCGGCTGGGCGCGCGCCTGATTGCGCGCACGACCCGGAGCCTCGCGCTCACCGAAGCCGGCACGGCCTATCACGCGAGCGTCTCTTCGGCCCTGGCCACGCTTGATGAAGGTGCGGAAACCGTGAATTCGGTCACGGCCGCACCGCGCGGCGTGCTGCGCCTGGCCATGCCGGTGACCTTCGGACACATGTATATCGCGCCGTTATTGCCGATGTTCGCGGCAAAATACCCTGAAGTGCGCCTCGATGTGACAGCGTCCGACGCGTTCGTCGACGTCGTCGGTGAAGGCTTCGACGTGGTCATCCGTGGTGCGGGCACATTGCCGGATTCAGCGCTCATCGCACGCAAGATCATGGAAACACCCACGGTCGTGTGCGCCAGCCCCGCCTATATCGAAACACACGGTGCGCCGGCCCATCCCGACGAGCTGGCCGATCATGCATGCCTGGTCGCGACCGCGACCCAGAGTATTTCCGAATGGGTGTTCGACCGGGACGGTGCCGCCTATTCCGTGGCTGTCTCGGGTCCCTTGCGCAGCACCAGCCTGATCGTGGCGCGCGAGGGCGCACTGGCCGGCATGGGCATCGCGAGAGTGCCGTATCACTTCGCCGGGCCTGAACTGGAATCCGGCCGGCTGGTTCGCCTGCTACGTGATTACGAGCGCCAGGAGGCCGCGGTCTACGCGATCTTCCCCGCCCAGCGCGAAATGGCGTTGAAAACCCGCGCCTTCATCGATTTCCTGGTGGCCGAAGTCGGGAGCGTGCGGCTCTAGCCCCACACCCCCGATGTTCGTCCGACAGACCCGGTCTACAGTCCGGCCTGGGTGATGAACTTGGTGTTCAGATAGGCGTCGATCGCGTCTGCGCCACCTTCCGAGCCGTAGCCCGAATCCTTGACACCACCGAAATGGTTCTCGATCAGCCCGAGACCATGATGGTTGATCGACACCATGCCGCTCTCGAAAGCAGCACCGATCGCCTCGGCCGTCTTCGCCGATTTGGTGTAGGCGTAGGCCGCCAGTCCGTAATCGAGCCGGTTGGCTTCCTCGACCACCGCGTCAAAATCGCTGAATCGAGAAATCGGTGCCACCGGGCCGAACGGCTCCTCATTCATGATGCGCGCATCCATCGGCACGTCGGTCATCACGGTCGGCTCGAAGAAATACCCCTTGTTGCCCTTGCGCGCGCCCCCAGTCTGGATCGTGGCACCCTTGCCGACCGCGTCGGACACGAAACCCTCAATCGCCTCGACCCGGCGGTCATGAGCCAGCGGCCCCATCTTGTTGGCCGGGTCCATGCCCTCACCCACCGGCAGGTTCGCCGCGAATTCGGTGAACCCTTCGACGAAGCGATCATAGTGTTTGTCATGCACCAGGAAACGGGTCGGCGAGACGCAAACTTGGCCCGCATTGCGGAACTTGTTGGCCGTCAGAACCTTGAGGGCCACCTCGACATCGGCGTCTTCGAAGACGATCGCCGGAGAATGACCGCCCAGTTCCATGGTGACGCGCTTCATGTGCGCGCCGGCCATCGCGGCCAGCTGCTTGCCCACGGCCGTCGAGCCGGTGAAGGTGACCTTGCGGATCGTGCGGTGGGGAATGAGATACTCCGAGATTTCCGCCGGAATGCCGTAGACCAGATTGACCACGCCGTCCGGCAGGCCCGCATCCACGAAGCAGCGCACCAGCTCTGCACAACTAGCCGGCGTCTCTTCCGGGCCCTTCAGGATGATCGAGCAACCGGCTGCAACCGCACCCGAGACCTTGCGAACCGCCTGGTTGATCGGGAAATTCCATGGCGTGAAGGCGGCAACTGGACCGACCGGCTCCTTGACGAGCATCTGGACCACACCGTCCATACGCGCAGGAATGACGCGGCCATAGGTGCGGCGCGCCTCCTCGGCGAACCAGTCGATGATCTCCGCACCGAACAAGGTCTCGCCCTTGGCCTCGACCAGGGGCTTGCCCTGCTCAAGCGTCATCATGGCGGCAATATCATCGGCGCGTTCGCGGACAAGATCGGCCGCCTTGCGCATAACCTTGTAGCGCTCCATCGCGGAGACATTTTTCCACGTAGCAAAGCCCGTTTCAGCCGCTTCCAGTGCCGCATCGAGGTCGGCGACGCGCGCATGTGCGACATTGCCAATCGGCTCCTCGGTCGCAGGGTTGAGAACGTCGATCGTCTCGCCGCCGGCGGCCGGTATCCACTTGCCGGCGATATGGAGTTCGGTATTCGGATAGGCGTTGGTCATTGGATTGGGTCCCACATGGTCTGGTTGGTTGTGTTGGTGCAATAGGTCTAGCGGCCGCAGGCGGCCAAATATTTCGACGAATTCGTAGCAGCGTTTCGGCCGCGACAAAACTCATCCATTCACGCCGGGCTCCGCAATACGAACAAGCAAGCGCGCAACGATATCCTCGCCCGCATCTTCCTGACAAAAATGCCCCGCCTGCTCGACCACGTCAAAGGTCGCCCCGGGAATCATATCCGCCCAGACCTCGCCCCAGGAGGGCGGGAAGATCGGATCGTCGGCGCCGAAGATGATATTGACCGGTTTGGTCCAGCCCTTCAGCGCCTCGAACGCCGCCGCCTGACGGCCGCCGGCACCCACCTCGGGATCGTCGATCGGGATACAACGGGGAAACTGCCGGGCACCCGCCTTGGCAGCAATGTCTTCGGCGAATGGAGCCTCATACGCGGCCTCGAGGGCCGCCGGGTCGTCCACGGGTCGAACAGCCGATCGCCGGACGATCACACCAACGGGCAGGTCATGGCGCATCCAGGCCAACCAGAGGCGGTTGACCGCCGCGTCGCGCCACGCCCGGATCGCGGCGCCATATTCAAACCCGTCATGGTGAAGCCAGGTGTTGAGGATCGCGAGCCGGGAGAAACGCTCCGGCATAGCCACGGCATTGATCAGGCCGATCGGCCCACCCCAGTCCTGCATGAAGACAGTGATGTCCTGCAGGTCGAGCCGTTCGATGAAGTCGCCCATGCGGTCGATATGGCCGTCGATCGTGTACCACTTGTCGTCAGTCACCTTGTCGCTGCGCCCGAAGCCGATATGGTCCGGTGCCACACAGCGGTAACCCGCCGCCAGCAACGGCGGGATCATCTTGCGATAGAGGTAGCTCCAAGTCGGCTCGCCGTGCAGCAACAGTGCGACCGGCCCGCCCTCCGGGCCCTCGTCCAGATAATGGGTCCGCAGCCCATCCCATTCGAGATAGTTGGGTGCAAAAGGGAAATCTGCCAGCCCCTCAAAGGCCTCGTCCGGCGTGCGATAGATATCCACCCGCGGCCTCCCTTCAGGCCGCCGCCATGCCCTCGAGCCGCTGACGGATCAGCGTGTCGGCCTCGGCCATGATCCGGTCAATCAGCTCCTGGCAGGTCGGGATGTCGTGGATCAGACCGGCGACCATGCCGCACGACCAGGCCCCGGCATCCATGTCGCCGTCGAGCATGACCTTGGGATAGACACCGGCGACCTCCGCCGCGATATCCTCGAATGCGATCTCGCTGCCCAGTTCGCGCTCTTTTTCCAGCACCCGCTCAACGGCCGCGTTGGTGAGGACGCGCTCGGTATTACGCAACGGCCGCATCACCAGGCGCGTGTCCAGTTCGCTCGCCGCCACGATCGCCGCCTTCACATTGTCATGCACCGGTGCTTCCCGGGTCACGATGAAGCGCGTTCCCATGTTCATCCCGTCTGCCCCCATGGCGAGCGCCGCGACCAGTGAACGCCCGTCCGCCATGCCGCCCGAGGCGACGAAGGGGATTTCCAGTTCGTCCGCGGCACGCGGCAACAGGATCATGTTGGGGATGTCGTCCTCGCCCGGGTGCCCGCCGCATTCGAAGCCATCGACGGAGACCGCGTCACAGCCGATCTCCTGGGCCTTCAGGGAATGGCGCACCGTCGTGCATTTGTGGATCACGGTGATGCCGTTTTCCTTGAGGACCGGCAACCATTTCGCGGGATTGTTTCCCGCCGTCTCGACGATCTTCACACCGCCGTCGATGATCGCCTGCACGTAGCCCGGATAATCGGGTTCATTGACGATGGGCAGGAATGTGAGGTTCACGCCGATGGGCTTGTCCGTCATGTCGCGGCAGCGCGCGATCTCGTTCGCCAGATCGGCCGGCGTCTTCTGGGTGAGCCCGGTGATGATCCCCAGCCCGCCCGCGTTCGACACGGCGGCCGCCAGCTCGGCAAATCCCACGAAATGCATGCCGCCCTGGATGATCGGGTGTTCGATACCGAACAATTCGGTGATGCGTGTCTTCATGGTTGCCTCCCGGCGGCAGGGCATTCGTGTTCATATCGGCAGGAATAATGCTGCCCCGCATGGTGGGGATGCAGAGACAGCCGGTCAACGCATCACCCCGACCCGCGCCTCATAATCTGAGACAATTTCTTAACCGCCCCGAACGAAAAAGGGCGGGTCCCGGACCCGCCCCTCTCTAAACAGTCTGGTTTTACATGATCAGCCGCTGAACGCCGCCGCATGATCCCTGGCGAAATCCGCCGGCGTGCGCGGCGCATGGCCAGCGAGCGTCTCGATCGAATTGTTGCCGTAAGAGGCCATGTCGCCATTGGCCGCCATGCCCATCAATGTGCTCTGGTGATCGACCAGCCAATCGGGCATGCCGCGTTCCTTCATCGCACCAATCGCGCCCTCCATGGGCACCTGGACGAAGGCGATTTCCTTGCCGATGGCGGCACCGATCGCCGAGATGGCCTCCGCCGGGCTGACATTCGGGCCGGACAGCTCATAGGTCTGCCCCGCGTGTCCGTCGGTGGTCAGGACCCCCGCGGCCGCATCCGCGGTGTCGCGCACGTCGATCATGCCGAGGTTCACATCGCCCGGTAGCGGCATCATGACTTTGCCCATGCCCTTGATCATCTCGGCCATGTTCAGGAAGTTCTGCATGAAGAAGCCCGGGCGCAGGAACGTCCACTCCAGGCCGCTGGTCTTGATCGCTTCTTCGATCTCCCAGTGGCCGCGGCCGATCTTGGCCGGCGTGTCTTCCTTGATGATGAAGCTACCGCCTGACAGCTTCACGATACTCTTTGCACCGACGGCCTTGGCCGCGTTCACGGCGTTGAGCTGCTGCTCGACCATCACCGGGCTGTGGCCCGACAGGAGGAAGACCTTGTCGCAGCCCGCGAGGCCCGCCTCGATGCTGGCCGCATCGGCCAGATCGGCCTGCACCAACTCGACATCGCCGCCGAGTTTCTCGGCCGCAGCCGCCGTATCACGTACGAGGCAGCGGAAGTCCGCGCCCTTTTCCTTGAGGGCCGCGACAAGCGCGCGGCCGGTGGAGCCTGTGGCCCCGATGACACCGATCATGATTTTGTCCCCTGTTCACTGGTTTGAATTTCCGGACGTCAGACAATCAGCCTAACCTCCATACGCTAACGTATGGAAGCTCATCTGGTTCACATCCCCGTGGGATCAAGCACAGCCCTCACAAAATTGTTCGCTATGCGAACCATGCCAGCAGGACAGACACGGTGATCAGCGACCCCGCAGTGCCGATCACGAGGGATGATGCCGCCCGCGCGACATAGACGCCGTAGGACTGGGCGACCAGGAACACCATAAGCCCGCCCGGCAACCCGGCTGTGATCGTGACCACGGCCAGTTCCAGCGCCGTCAGGTCAAACAGGGTGTGCGCAACCAGGAACACGACCAGCGGATGCACGACCAGCTTGCATCCGGCCATGATCGAGGCTTGCGGCACATTGCCCGCGACCTTGAACCCGGCCAGCACCGCGCCCAGCGCAAACAGCGCCGTCGGGATGGTGGCATCGGCGAGCATGTCGATGATGGTGGAAACCGGCCCCGGCAGACCAAGCCCCAATATGGACCAGGCAAAGCCGACCGCCACGGCGATGATCACCGGGTTTGTGATGATCGAACGCCCGGCCAACCGCGCCGTCCCGGCCCAGCCGACAGCACCCGCCTTGCCCAGATCATGCAGGGTGAAAAAGATCGTCGAGAACACCAGCGAATGAAACGTGATGATCACCATCAGGGGCACCAGCCCGGCCTCGCCATACGCGGCGAAGATTATGGGAATGCCCAGCAAGGATGTGTTCGCGAACATCGCGCCCATGGCAAACGACGCCTGCTCTCCGTCGCGCAACCCGAACACCCCGCGCCCGAACAGCATGGCCGCCCCCAGCATGGCAAACGAGCCAAGATAATAGGCGAAGGCCACATCCATATTCAGATGTTCGAGCGGCTCGGCGCGCACGATGGTGCGGAACAGCAGCGCCGGGACGGCGACATACAGCACGAAGTTGTTGAGCCCGTTGACCGCGATCTCCGGGAACAGCCGCGACCGGCCGCCGATCACCCCGAGGGCAATCAGCCCGAAGATGGGCAGGACGATGGAGAAGACGGTGGTCATGAACTAACTTCGAATACCTTTTGTCACGTCATGCCCGGACTTGATCCGGGCATCTCACACCGGGATTTGATGGAGATGCGCGGGTCAAGCCCGCGCATGACGACGCAAGGAAACAGCCGTATAGGAAGCATTCAACCGCCCAGCTTTTCCTGGAGCAGCTGGTTGACCATCTGCGGGTTGGCTTTGCCCTGGGTCGCCTTCATCACCTGGCCGGTGAACCAGCCCGCAACCTTGGTGTTGCCCGAGCGATACTCGTCGGCCTGATCCGGGTTGTCGGCGATGATCTGATCGACGATGGCGGAAATCTCGCCGCTGTCGGAGATCTGCTTCAGGCCCTTGGCCTCGACGATGTCCCCGGCGTCGGTGCCGCTGTCGAACATCTCGTCGAACACGTCCTTGGCGATCTTGCCCGAGATGGTCCCGTCGGCAATCAGGTCGAGCAGCCCGCCGAGCTGGCCGGCCGAGACCGGGCTGTCGGCGATGTCCAGATCGTCGGCGTTCAGGCGCCGGAAGAAGTCACCGGAGATCCAGTTGGCGGCGATCTTGGGGTCGCGCTTCGCACCTGCCGGATCGACCACCGCCTCATAGAACTCCGCCGTCTCCCGCTCGGCGACGAGCACCCCCGCGTCATACGCGTTCAGGCCGAAGTCCGAGGCAAACCGCGCGGCCTTTGCATCCGGCAGTTCGGGCAGGGTCGCCTTGATCTCGTCGACGAAGGCCTGGTCGATCTCGACCGGCAGCAGGTCGGGGTCGGGGAAGTAGCGATAATCATGAGCCTCTTCCTTGGAACGCATGGACCGCGTCTCGCCGCGATCGGCGTCAAACAGACGCGTCTCCTGATCGATCTCGCCGCCGTCTTCGAGAATTTCGATCTGGCGGCGGGCCTCGTAATCCACCGCCTCGCGCACGGCGCGGAGCGAGTTGACGTTCTTGATCTCACACCGCGTGCCGAGATCCTCACCCGGGCGACGCACCGAGACATTCACGTCGGCGCGCATGGAGCCTTCCTGCATGTTGCCGTCACAGGTGCCGAGATAGCGCAGGATCGAGCGCAGCTTCGCCAGATAGGCCGCCGCCTCCTCGCCCGAGCGGATGTCGGGCTTGGAGACGATCTCCATCAGCGCCACGCCGGAGCGGTTGAGGTCGATATAGGTCTGGGACGGATGACGATCGTGGATCGACTTGCCCGCATCCTGCTCCAGGTGAATGCGCACAACGCCCACCTCGAAGCTCTCGCCGTCCGCCAGGTCCACCGTCACACGCCCCTCCCCGACAATCGGATCGGAGAACTGGCTGATCTGATAGCCCTGGGGCAGATCGGGATAGAAATAGTTCTTCCGGTCGAAGACCGAGCGCAGGTTGATCGCGGCCTCGAGGCCCAACCCGGTCCGCACGGCCTGGCGGACGGCGGCGATGTTGAGCACCGGCAGCATGCCGGGCATCGCGGCATCGACGAGGCTGACATGGCTGTTGGGCTCGCCGCCGAATGCGGTGGACGCGCCGGAGAACAGCTTGGATTCGGAGATCACCTGGGCATGGACCTCCATGCCGATGACGATCTCCCACGACCCAGTCTCGCCCTCGATCAGGTCGTCGGAATTATGGCCGACACGCGAGGTGAAATGCGCGACCAGATGGTCGGGGATGTTTTCGTCAGAAGTGTCGGTCGCGTCGCTCATATCGTTTCTCAGTCTAACTCACGGCCGCGCGTCGAAGGCCGCCGCGGCCTCAAGCACGCCGGCGGCGCGAAACAGCGTCTCCTCACCGAACGCCGGCGCGATCAGGTGCAGCCCCAGCGGCAGCCCTTCGGCGGACAGCCCCGCCGGCACCGAAATCGCCGGCAGCCCGGCCATCGAGGCGGGGACGGTGAAGATGTCGTTCAAATACATGGCGATCGGGTCGTCCATCTTCTCGCCGATGGCAAACGCCGCACTCGGTGTGGTCGGCGTCAGGATCACGTCGCAGCCATCCCAGGCGGCGCGGAAATCATCCGCGATGCGCGTGCGCACCCGCTGCGCCTTGAGGTAATAGGCGTCGTAGTAACCGGCCGAGAGCACATAGGTGCCGATCATCACCCGGCGCTGGACCTCGGCGCCGAAGCCTTCGGCTCGGGTGCGCTCATAGGTGTCGGTGAGGTCTTCCCCCTCCACTCGCAGGCCGTAACGCACGCCGTCATAACGGGCCAAGTTCGAGGATGCTTCAGCCGGGGCGACGATGTAGTAGGCCGGCAGCGCGTATTTCGTGTGGGGCAACGAGATATCGACGATCTCTGCACCCGCATCGCGCAGCCAGTCGATCCCCTGCTGCCAGAGCACCTCGATCTCGGGTGGTGTGCCCTCCATCCGGTATTCGGCGGGCACGCCGACCCGCAGCCCGCGGATGTCGCCGGTCAGCGCCGCCGCAAAGTCGGGCACGGGCATATCCACGCTGGTCGAATCCTTCGGGTCAAAGCTCGCCATCGCCGACAGCATCAGCGCCGAATCCTCGACCGTCCGGGCGAGCGGCCCCGCCTGATCGAGTGAACTGGCAAACGCGATGACGCCCCAGCGCGAGCAGCGGCCGTAGGTCGGCTTCATCCCGACGATGCCGCAGAACGCGCCTGGCTGGCGGATCGAGCCGCCCGTGTCCGTGCCGGTCGCGCCCGCCGCGATCCGCGCGGCGACGGCCGACGCCGATCCGCCCGACGAGCCGCCGGGCACGAGATCCTTGCCCGCCGCGTCGCCGGTCTTGGCCTTCCATGGATTGATCGTCGGCCCGTAATGGCTGGTGATGTTGGCGGAGCCCATGGCGAACTCGTCCATGTTCACCTTGCCGAGCATGACCGCGCCCGCATCCCAGAGGTTTTGAGTCACGGTCGATTCATAACGCGGCGTGAACCCGTCGAGGATATAGCTGCCCGCGGTCGATAAAACGCCCTCGGTGCAGAACAGATCCTTGATCGCCAGCGGGATGCCGTCGAGCGCCCCTACGGCCGCGCCCTTGCCACGACGCGCGTCCGACGCGTCGGCCATTGCGCGGGCCCGGTCCGGCGTCTCGGCGGTGTACACGTTGAGGCCCCGCGCGCCTTCCATTGCTGTGACATACGCATCAGTGAGCTCGCGGGCGCTGAAATCGCCCTTGTCCAGGCCGTCTCCGGCCTGTGCAATCGTGAGGTCGGTCAGTTCGCCCATTACTCGACCACCTTCGGCACGGTGAAGAAGGCGTCCGCCGGGTCCGGCGCGTTCGCCAGCACATCTTCCTGCCGATCACCGTCATTCATCTCGTCGGCGCGCAGGCGCTGCACCATCTCGACAACGCTGGTCATCGGCGCAACACCATCGGTGTCGACCTCGTCGAGCTGCTCGATCCAGCCGAGGATGTTGTTGAGCTCGTCGGCGAGCGGTGCCAGTTCCGCGTCATCGACGTGGATGCGGGCGAGCCGCGCAATGCGACGAACGGTGTCGGTATCGAGCGCCATGAAGGTCCGGTGCGTTACGGTTCGGAAACGGCGCGGAAGCTATCACCGCGACGGAAATGCGGCAATCCTGTCAGGCGACGATTTTCCGCGCTTCCGTATCGTGCGCCACGCCATCATCTTCCGGGAGCACAACTTCGGTTACGTTCTCGCGGCCAGCCTTGTGGGCCGGCAGTCGAACCGTGATCAGCGTTCCAGCATCGCTTTCACTTTCGATGATGAGGTCCCCGCCCAGGCCTTTCACGACCTTGTCGGCGATCGTCAGGCCCAGGCCTGCGCCATCATTTTCACGCGAATAGCCGACCCAGGTTGCCTGGAAAGGCAGGCGCGCCTGCTCGATCTGCTGCTTGGTCATGCCGGCGCCGGTATCCTGGATACTCACCGACACAAATCCGTCCGGGGTTGCGTCAAAAGTCACATCGACCGCGCCACCCGCCGGGGTATGTCGAGCGGCATTGGACAGCAGGTTTTCAAACACCTGGCGCAGTTTTTCCAGGTCCCCCAGGACCGGCTCCTGTCGACCGTCATCGTGAACGTTCAGGGTCACGAGGCCTTTGTCGAACGCGGGCTGAACCGTCGTGGCAGCCTTGCGCACCACGTCATGCATATGCAGGACATCGCGATCAAGATCGAATTCGCCCAGTTCCAACGCGGTGATATCGAGGATGGATGAAATCATCCGGGTCATGTGCAAGCCGCTGTCGTGCACCGCATCGGCCCATCCCGCCGTCTCGTCGTCCGCACGGGTCCGGCTGGTTTCGGCGATCAACTGCGCAAAACCAACGATCGCGTTCAGGGGCGTGCGGAGCTCGTGGCTCATCAGGGCGAGGAATTCGGATTTCGCCATGTCGGACGCCTCACTTTGGGCGGCACGAGCAGCAAACCTCGCGGCCACGCGGTCGCGGCGCATAATTGTCATGTGCCCGAAGGTGACGAGCGCGACCATCAGGAGATAGAGGGAGACCAACGGAATACCGACGACGATGCTCGTTTCGTGCCGCGTGGCGATAATCGGTGCGATCAGGCCGGTGACGTCCGACTGGATCTCGAGCACGCTGTCGGACGCAACCAGATGCGGTGTCAGGACATTCAGGCGGATCATGGTTGAGAGGAGATCGATCTCACCAGCGGCATGCCCATGGCCGCCGTCCAGAACGAGGCCATCGCCATCCCCATGACGAACCAGTTCGCTGAAGGTTCCGTCCGTCAGCACCTTGATAAAGCACTCACACGCCGAAATATCCTCACCCAGCTGGTCCCGGTCGAGCGAGAAAAGCGTCACGCCTTTGCCGTCATAAATCTTGACGTTCACCACATTCGTATCGCGCATGCTCGCCTCGATCAGCGGCTGCAGGCCGGACCGGCGCAACGCGATGGGAAGCAATTCCGGCGCGTCACCGATATCAAAGGCCAGCAGATAGGAGATCGGATCCGAATGGGCATTCGCCAGCGTGCGCGCGATGCCTGCATTCTGGACTTCCGTGGCCAGGACGAGCGCCTTGGTCGCACCATCTTGTTCGGCACGCAGCACGAGGAGTCCGACGACGAGAAACACCGGCGCGGCGATCAGCGCGAAGCCGATCGGAATGCCGAACTTTCCCAACCGCACCAAGCCAGCGAGGCGGTGCGGCATGAGTCGAGAAGATATGGACGCCAAGGCCCGCATGGCACTGGATTCCCGGTTAGTATCGGTCGAAATGCCCCCCTGCAGGGCGCCGACAACCTATTGAAGAATATCCTCATATTCAACGTATCATTGTGTTTCTTAATCAACGATTACCAATCTCCCATTTTCCCCAGAAAACTGGGGATATGTTGTGCCAGGTGACGGTGACTACCGGCATCAGTCTGCCGAAGCGTGGACAGACCGCCTCCCGACGCCTAAACAGTTTTCATGCTGATCGAGCAACCCGTTGAAATGAAAGCAGCCCTGGCGCCCCGCGCCCGGCTGCTCGGGTTCGATCTGGGCAGCAAGACCATCGGCCTCGCGGTCTCGGATTCCATGCTGATGGTCTCCTCGCCGCTGGAGACCCTGCGGCGGACCAAATTCACAGCCGACGCCGAAAAACTGCTGACATTGATCGTGGAGAAAGACGTCGGCGGCATTGTCCTCGGCCTGCCGCGCAACATGGACGGCTCGGAGGGCCCCCGCGCCCAGTCCACCCGCGCCTTCGCCAACAACATGGCCGGCAAGACCGATCTGCCGATCACCTTCTGGGATGAGCGCCTGACCACGGCGGAGGCCGAGCGCGTGCTGATCGACCAGGCGGACATGAACCGCAAACGTCGCGGCGAGGTGATCGACAAGATGGCCGCGTCGATTATTCTCCAGAACTTCCTCGATTTCCTGCGGAACACCGGATGACTGACACACCCGAAACCAAGGAATTCCCCGAGATCCTCATCGGCCCATCGGGTGCAAAATTCGCGATCACCATGGCGATGATGTGCGTCATGACCGGCGGCGCCTATTGGGTCGTATTCCGCATTCTGACCGGCGCCACAGCGGGTGGCCTGCAGGCCCTGCCGTTGCTGGTCTGCGGTGGCGGTGGCCTCATCGCCTCCGTCTGGATGCTGTTGAGCCTGCATGCCCGGATCTACGGGCAACCGCGCCTGCGGATCGACGAGACCGGCATATCCGACCCGTCGGACCGCTTCAGCCTCGGCACAATCACCTGGGACCAGATCCGCGACGTGCGTGGCATGCCCCACAAGCAGGTGGTCTGGGTGCTCGTGGACGACAAAAAGGACCTTCTCGCGCGAATGCATCCGCTCCGCCGCTCGCTCATCTGGTTCGATTCTGCCTTCGCCAAAAACATCATAAAATTCAACACCTGGCGTCTGGATATCAGCCGCGATCATCTGCTTGCGATTCTTGCGCACTACCACCGCGAGTTCGGAAATCCGCGCCCATGAGCCAGAGCGACTTCCCGGAGATCGTGATCTATCCGACCCGGTCGAAGACCCTCGCGAACATCTTCGGCTCGCTCATGTTCGCGGTGGCGGCGGTTTTCTTCATTCTGACCCCGGATCTGGCCGCCCGGTTGATCGGTGTCGCGGCCTTCGTCGCCTTCGGCGCAAGCGCGGCCTACGCCACCTATCGCCTGATCTCGAACACGCCCGTCATCGTGCTGAACGGCGACGGGATTTTCGACAACGCATCCCCCTTCGCGGTCGGCTGGATCGCGTGGGCGGAGATCGACCGGATCGAGCCGCGGCGCAACTACCTGACGCGACTGATCGGCATCCGCCCACACGACCGTGACACGGTGTTCGCCCGGGTGCCGCCGTATCGGCGCTGGATGGTGCGCGCCCTCGCCGTGATGTCACATGCGCCCGTCAACATTCCCGCGGCACTCCTCGGCCGGCGTTTGGACGAAATCCAGCGCATGATCGAGCGGTATCACAAACAATTCGGCGGGGTGGCATGAACCACCGGGGTGCGGTCTTCCTTGTTGCTGCGCTCACCCTGTGGTTCGCTCTGCCGGCCACGGCGCATGCAAGCACCTGTTCGGATGCGGAAATATCCATCAGTGCACCGCCTCTTTCACGCGGAGACCAGCAGGCATTCGTGGCGACGTTCCGCGCAGAACTGACAAAAGTCTGCGACTGGTGGGGCGGCGACTTCGCCGGCCCCTACCGGATCGAAATCGAAGACAGCCGCGGCACCTCGATGGCGCTGATCCCGGCCTGGCGCGGCAATCACGGCCAGGTCATCTTCCGGATGCGCACAATCCGGCAGGGGACGTCGCCGATCACCCATGAGATCGTCCACGCCGTCGCGCCGAACGGCAATCGCTTCCTGGCGGAGGGTCTCGCGACCCATGCCCATGACACGCTGGGCGGCCAATCCGCCTTCCCCAATTTCGGAAATGATCTTCATGCCCGCGCCAGACAATTCGCAAACGATGCGGACATGCCCGCACTCGAAGGGCTCGCGGTTCCCGCCCGACTGCAGCTTCCTGACCTGCAGCCGCAGGGGGCCTATCTCGTGGCGGGGTCCTTCGTCCGGTTCCTGATCGAGACCCATGGCATGGAGAAATTCCGGGCCCTGTACGCCATGACGCCGCTGGTGACGCGCGGTCGCTTCGCAGGCCTGCCCATGCGGTGGGAAGATATCTACGGACTGACGTTCAATGAGATCGTGGACGCCTGGCGTTCACGGATTGATGGCTAACTGCCGATATCCAGGCCACGCACCTCGGCCAGATGGCCGAGCTTCACATAGATCACGCAGCCTGTGTCGCTGAACGGCGCGTGGCGCGTACCCGGCGGGCTGCGCAACCAGCTGCCCTGCGGATACCGGCCGTGCTCGTCGGCCAACTCACCCTCAAGGACCAGGATTTCCTCGCCGCTGGCATGGCCGTGCAGGGGTGTCGACGTGCCCGGCGCCATGCGGAACAGCATCACGCGTTCCGGTTCGTATTCGTGCAGCGGCAGCGTTTCGACCCCGTCGATATCGGTCGGCTGCCAGTCACCGTTCGCCGTGTCGACGCGAACGAATTCCTGATCGTCGGGATCCATCTGCCAAAGTTTGACCAGAATGGTGCATCCACCTTCGCTCGACGGCGTGTGGGCCGAGCCGACCGGGTTGCGCACATAATACCCCGGGCCGTAGTCGCCGTGCTCGTCGGAGAACGTACCGTCGAGAACGAGAAATTCCTCGCCGCCGGTATGGGTGTGGGGAGAAAAGGCGCTGCCTGGCGCGTAGCGCACGATGCTCGTCGCCCGCGCCACCTCATCGCCGACCCGGTCGAGCATGCGCCGGTCCACGCCGGCAAGTGGCGAGGGAATCCAGTCGAGCCCGTTGGTGTCGATCAGGACACGCTGGGTGAAATCGGCGTTTACGTCCATTGTCTCAGCTCCTGAATGGAACCTATGCGCAGCCCGCGCAGTTTCAATCCCAGATCTTCCAGGGCGCGTCACCCGCATCCCACAGCTCTTCGAGCTGGTTCTTCTCACGCAATGTATCCATGGGCTGCCAGAAGCCGTCGTGACGCCAGGCCGCAAGTTCGCCGGCCTCGGCCATGTTGTTCAGCGGCGCCTGCTCCCAAACGGTGGCATCACCGTCGATCAGGTCGAGCACGCTCGCCTCGCAGACGAAAAAGCCGCCATTGATGGTGCCCCCGTCGCCGCGCGGCTTCTCGGCGAAGCGCGTCACACGCCCACCCTCGATTTCGGCGGCCCCGAAGCGGCCGGGCGGACGCACCGCCGTCATGGTGCAGCGCGCGCCTTGTTCCCTGTGAAAGGCGACGCTGGCGGCCACGTCGATATCCGCGACGCCGTCTCCGTAGGTCAGGCAGAACGGTTCGTCATCGAGATGCTCGGCCACCCGTGCGATGCGCCCGCCGGTCTGCGTATCGTCGCCGGTGTCGACCAGCGTGACCGTCCAGGGCTCCGCAGCCATATTGTGATAACGGATTTCGTTGGTCGCGAGATCGACCGTGACATCAGAGGAATGCAACACGTAGTTCGCGAAATATTCCTTGATCAGGTAGCCCTTGTAACCGAGGCAGATCACGAAATCCGTGATCCCGTGATGCCCGTAGATCTTCATGATGTGCCACAGGATCGGCCGCCCGCCGATCTCGATCATCGGCTTGGGCCGAAGCTCCGTTTCCTCGGCCAGACGCGTGCCGCGCCCGCCGGCCAGTATCACCGCTTTCATCGCCCGGTTTCCCCTTTGGCCGCCCGGTTAAGTCCTCGCCTTCTAGCAGAGCGGGGGCTGCGTCGCCAGAAATCCAGGGGAATCTAGCAGCGGTGCATAACAACGTCTTGCAATAGCGTGAGTCCCGTCCCTATATTCCCGCTTTAATGACTGCAGCCACCACAGGCCTTTCCGCTCAAGATCAGCCAGCGGACTTCCCGTTTCCACATCGTCATCTATTGGGCATCCAGGATCTGTCTCCGGACGAGATCACTTGTCTGCTCGATTTGTCGAATAAGTACGCGGAGCACAACCGCGCGCGCGGGCCTAAATTCGACCTGATGCGCGACAAAACGCTGATCAATCTGTTCTTCGAAGACTCGACGCGAACCCGCACCAGTTTCGAACTGGCGGGCATGCGGCTGGGTGCCGACGTCATCAACATCGCCGTCGCCAACTCCTCCATAAAAAAGGGCGAGACGATCGTCGATACGGCGATGACCCTGAACGCCATGCATGCCGATGCGCTTGTCGTACGACACTCCAATGCCGGCGCGGTGAAGCTGTTGTCTGAAAAGGTGAACTGCGCCGTCATCAATGCCGGCGATGGCAGCCACGAACATCCAACCCAGGCGCTGCTTGATGCGCTGACCATCCGGCGCCACAAAGGATCCCTGCAGGGCCTTCTGGTGGCGCTGTGCGGCGATGTCGCCCACAGCCGGGTTGCGCGTTCGAACATCTATCTATTGCAGACGATGGGCGCGCGGGTGCGTGTCATCGCACCACCGACCTTGATCCCGGCGGCCATGGAGCGGCTGGGGGTCGAGGTCTTCCATGACATGAGAGCCGGCCTGGAAGGCTGCGACATCGTCATGATGCTGCGGCTCCAGCGCGAACGGATGGAGGGCTCTTTCGTCCCCTCCGTGCATGAGTATTTCCAGTTCTACGGTCTCGACTATGACAAGCTGCAGCACGCCAAACCCGATGCGCTGATCATGCACCCCGGACCGATGAACCGCGGCGTCGAAATCGATTCAGACGTCGCCGATGACCTCGACCGGTCCCTGATCCGCGAACAGGTCGAAATGGGCGTGGCCGTGCGGATGGCATGTCTCGACGTCCTGACGCGCGAAAGGTTCGTGGCCACCCCATGACCGGTAAAGTCGCCTATATCAACGCCAGGGTGATCGACCCGGCGTCCGGCCTAGACGCGCCCGCCACCGCCAAGGGCGGCGTTCTGACGGATGGCACCCGCATCATGGCGATCGGGCCTGATATTTTCTCCACTGGATCGCCCGCGGGCGCCGAGATCGTGGATTGTGAAGGCGCGGTGCTGACCCCCGGCCTGGTGGATATGCGGGTCGATTTCTGCGAACCGGGAAACGAGCACAAGGAAGACATCGAGAGCGGCAGCCGAGCCGCCGCCGCCGGCGGCGTTACCGCCGTTGTAACCCTGCCCGATACCGACCCCGCAATCGATGATGCGTCGGTCCTCGAATTCGTCGCGCGCCGCGCGCGTGATGTGAAGCTCGTTAAAGTGTTCGCCTACGGCACCATTACCCGCAAGGCCGACAGCGACGAGATCGTCGAGATGGGCCTGATGAAGCAGGCCGGAGCGGTCGCCTTCACCAACGGACGCAGCGCCGTCGCCAACGCAAAGACCTTGTCCCGGGCTCTCAAATACGCGCAGGCCTTCGACGCGCTGATCGTCCAGCACCCCGAAGAATCGAGCCTTTCGAACGGCGGCGTTATGCAGTCCGGTGAACTCGCGACCCGGCTCGGCCTGCCCGGCATTCCCCGCGAAGCCGAAACAATCATGATCGACCGTGACCTCGCGCTCGTGAAAATGACCGGCGGGCGATACCACGCCGCCCATATCTCCACGGCCGAAAGCGTCGCAAAAATTCGCGTGGCCAAGGCAGCGGGCCTCCGCGTGACCTGCGATACAGCGCCGCCCTATTTCGCGCTGAACGAGTTGGCGGTCGGCGAGTACCGGACCTTCGCCAAGCTGTCGCCGCCCTTGCGCACCGAAGAGGACCGGCAGGCCATCGTGGCCGGGCTGGCGGACGGCACCATCGACTGTATTGCCTCAGACCATCTGCCCCAGGATCAGGAATCAAAACGCCTGCCGTTCGAGCAGGCCGAGTTCGGCGCCGCCGGGCTCGAGAGCCTGCTCCCCCTGACCCTCGAACTTGTCCACAACGAGCATCTGGGGCTTTCCGACGCACTGGCCAAGGTGACCAACCACCCGGCCGAGCTTCTGAAGTTACCGGTTGGCCGACTGCATGTGGGCGGCGCCGCCGATATCGTGATTTTCGATCCAGAGCGCCCGGGTCGCATCGAACCGGACAATTTCACGTCCAAATCGAAAAACTCGCCCTTCGACGGCCGGCTCGTTCAAGGCCGCGTGATCCGCACCATCGTCGACGGCCGAACCATCTATACTGCTGCGTCGTAAACCCAACCGCGGAATCTAGGCATGGTCGAAGACGGCGCCAGTCCGATCCTCTTCTACTGGAGCATTTTCCAGGCGACATTCTCGGTCCCCGACTGGAAAAATCTGATCTATGGCTGGCAGTTGTTCCTGCCGCCGATCGTTGCCGCCTACCTGCTGGGCAGCATTCCGTTCGGCCTGATCCTGGCCAAACTCGCCGGCAAGGGTGATCTCCGCCAGATCGGCTCGGGCAACATCGGCGCGACCAATGTGCTGCGCACCGGCAGCAAGAAACTCGCCGCCACAACCCTGCTCCTCGACGGTGCCAAGGGCTATGTCGCGGTCTATATCCCCTACCTCCTGTTCGGACCCGATGTCACCTTCTTCACGGCACTTGCGGTCGTCCTCGGCCATCTCTTCCCGATCTGGCTCGGGTTTCGCGGCGGCAAGGGGGTCGCCACGACCCTAGGCGTCCTGCTCGGACTGGCCTGGCCGCTCGGTCTTGCGGCGCTGGCCACATGGCTCATCGTCGCGCTGGTGTTTCGCTACTCTTCGCTCTCGGCGCTGTTCGCGGTGGCACTCGCACCGGGTTTTGCCTGGTGGCTCGGTGAGCCCCAGGCCGGCGGCATCGCAATCTTTCTGGCCGTACTGGTCTGGGCCCGTCATGCCGGCAACATTCGGCGGCTTCTGCGCGGCGAGGAATCCCGCATCAAACTCAAGGGTTCCGGCACAGCGAGTTGACCGTTCGGCTTTTCGAGGGTCATCCTCATACGCGTGAATGACGAACCGATTTCATCAACCGAGCGCCGCGACCGGCTGCGCCTGATCCGGACCGAGAGCATCGGGCCCGTGACCTGGCGCGAGTTGATGGACCATTTCGGGTCGGCTGGGGACGCGCTCGACGCCTTGCCCGATTTTGCAGGCCGCGGCGGCAAGCGAAACATCAAGATCGCAAGCACTGCCAACGCGGACGAGGAATTGAGCCGGCTCGCCGCATTGGACGCGCAGACCGTAACACTGGGCGAACCCGACTATCCGTCCGCACTCGCGGCTATCGACGACGCGCCCCCCGTGCTCGTCGTGCGCGGCAACCCAGCGGCACTCACCCAGATCGGTATCGCCATCGTCGGCGCACGAAACGCATCGGCCAATGGCCGGCGCATCGCGGAAGTGCTCGCTGCGGAACTGGCAGCCGACCCCGGAGTCGCAATCATTTCCGGCCTGGCGCGCGGCATCGACACGTCAGCGCATGCCGGTGCAATTTCCGAAGGCGGCGCGACCGTCGCGGTTATGGCCGGCGGGATCGATATCGTCTATCCGCCAGAGAACGAAGACCTCTATCGAAATATTCTGGAGACCGGCGCCATCGTCAGCGAAATGCCACCGGGCGTGAAACCCGTAGCCCGGCATTTCCCGCGCCGCAACCGCATCGTATCGGGGCTGTCCCTCGCCGTCATCGTGGTCGAGGCGGCACAACGATCCGGCTCACTCATCACGGCCCGACTGGCTGGTGAACAAGGCCGCGCGGTGCTCGCAGTCCCCGGTTCCCCGCTCGATCCGCGCGCATTCGGTGCCAACCATCTGATTCGCGAGGGTGCGATTCTGATCCGCAATGCCGAAGACGTGTTCGAGGCCGTTCGGCCGATGGCAACACCGGCGATGCCCCTCGTCGAAACGCCGTCGCCGCAGTCCCGCGCGCCGGTTCTCGATCTCGACTCTCCGGGCACCAGCAGCCGTGAAACAGTGATTTCATGTTTGTCGCCTGAGCCCGTCGCGGTTGACGAAATCGTGCGGCGGTGCCAATTAACCGCCCCTGTCGTCCGAACAATCCTGCTTGAACTCGAATTGGCGGGACGTTTGGAACGGCATCCGGGCAACCGTGTTGCGGCCTGCTGACGAATTGCAATCCGCAAACAAGCGCCCCTTATAAGTGAACGAATTTTAAGCGGAATCCTCTCTGCATGAATGTCGTCGTCGTTGAATCGCCCTCCAAGGCCAAGACCATCAACAAGTATCTCGGTGATGCTTACACGGTGCTGGCATCCTATGGACATGTGCGCGACCTGCCGCCGAAAGATGGTTCGGTTCGGCCGGACGAAGATTTCGAAATGGACTGGGCGATCGACGCCCGATCCGAAAAACAGATCAGCGCCATCGTTGACGCGCTCGACGGCGCCGAGACCCTCTATCTCGCGACCGATCCGGATCGTGAAGGCGAAGCGATCTCCTGGCATATCGAGCAATTGCTGCGTGACCGTGGGCTGCTCGACGATATCGACGTCAAGCGCGTGGTGTTCAACGAGATCACCAAGGGCGCGGTTCAGGATGCCTTCAACCATCCTCGTGGCCTGAACGAAGAGCTCGTTGAGGCCTATCTCGCGCGGCGCGCGCTGGATTATCTGGTCGGCTTCAATCTCTCGCCGGTCCTCTGGCGCAAACTGCCGGGCTCGCGCTCGGCTGGCCGCGTACAGTCGGTGGCGTTGCGGCTCATCTGTGAGCGTGAAGCCGAAATCGAGGCCTTCAAGAACCGTGAGTACTGGTCGATCGAAGTCGGGCTGGACAGCGCGCAAGGCGCCACTTACCAGGCGCGCCTGGTCGAGCGAAACGGCCAGAAGCTCGACCGGTTCGATATCGCCGATGAAGCGGCCGCAACCGCCGCGAAGAGCGACGTCGAGGCCGCAAGCTTCAAGATCGCGTCCATCGAGAAGAAGCGCACCCGGCGCAACCCGCAGCCGCCTTTCACGACATCGACCCTGCAGCAGGAAGCCTCGCGCAAACTCGGGTTCGGCGCGTCCCAGACGATGCGGGTCGCCCAGCGCCTCTACGAGGGCATGGAGATCGACGGCGAGACCGTCGGCCTCATCACCTATATGCGGACCGACAGCGTCACCCTGAGCCAGGAAGCCATCACGGGCTGTCGTAACCTGATCGATCAGGATTTCGGCAGCGAGTATCTGCCCGAGAAACCCCGCGTTTACCGGACCCGTGCGAAGAACGCACAGGAAGCCCATGAAGCGGTGCGCCCGACCGACCTGTTCCGCCGCCCGGCCAGCCTGAAGAACATGCTGGATGGTGATCTGTACCGCCTCTATGAATTGATCTGGCGCCGCACGATGGCGTCGGAAATGGCCGAAGCCCAGATCGACCGCGTCGCCGTCGACCTGCGTTCTGCTGACGAACAACTGGCGCTGCGCGCCAACGGTCAGACCATCGCCTTTGACGGCTTCCTGAAGCTGTACCGCGAGGACAAGGACGAGCCGACCAACGGCAACGGCGAGGCCGCCGAAAGCGACGACGAACGCCGCCTGCCGCCGCTCGACGAAGGCGAAGCTGCCGCCGTCCGCGACGTGTCGCCGGAACAGCATTTCACCCAGCCGCCGCCACGTTACACCGAGGCGAGCCTGGTGAAGATGATGGAAGAGCTCGGGATTGGCCGCCCTTCCACCTATGCATCGATCATCCAGGTCCTGCAGGATCGCAACTATGTCCAGCTCGACCGCAAGCGGTTCGTCCCTGAGGATCAGGGGCGCCTCGTCACGAGCTTCCTGAGCAGCTTCTTCGAGCGCTACGTGCAGTACGACTTCACGGCGCAGATGGAAGAGCGCCTGGACGATATCTCCGGCGGACGCATCGACTGGAAGTCGGTCCTGCGCGAGTTCTGGAAGGATTTTTCGGTGGCGATCGATGGCACCGCGGAATTGCGGGTCCGATCCGTGCTGGACACGCTCGATGAAGAGCTCGGGCCCCATTTCTTCCCGACCCGCGAAGACGGTACCGACGCACGCGTTTGTCCGGCCTGCAACGAAGGCCGGCTCGGCCTGCGGCTCGGAAAACACGGCCCGTTCGTCGGCTGCTCGAGTTATCCCGAATGCAAATACACCCGCAAGCTGTCGGTCGATAACGGTGACGACGAGACCGCGGACCTGGCCAACGGCCCCCGCGAGCTAGGCAAAGACCCGGAAACCGACAAGGATGTGACCCTACGCAAGGGCCCTTATGGCCTCTATGTGCAGCTTGGTGAGCCCGAGGGTGAAGGCAAGGCGGCAACCAAGCCTAAGCGCACGTCCATCCCCGACGGCTATACACTCGACGAAATCGAGCTGGAACTCGCGCTCGGCCTGCTGGCCCTGCCGCGCGACATTGGTCCCCATCCCGAAGACGCGGTGGTTATCCAGGCGGGAATCGGCCGCTTTGGCCCCTATGTGAAACACGGCACGGTCTACGCGTCGCTGCCGGATCCGCGCGAGGTCCTGACGGTCGGCCTCAATCGCGCCGTCACGGTACTGGCCGAAAAGGGCAAGGGACGGCGTGGCCGCGCCGCGCCGCTCAAGGAATTGGGCAATCACCCCGATGACGAGAAGCCCGTGACCGTGCATGACGGCCGCTATGGCCCCTATGTGAAGCATGGCAAGATCAACGCCACGATCCCGAAGGAAGTCGATCCACAAGATATGACGCTCGAGCGCGCTGTTGAACTGATCGCAGCCCGCGCGGCGAAAGCCAAGACGGCGCCAGCCAAGAAGAAAGCGGCAAAGAAGCCCGCCAAAAAGAAGACGGCAAAAAAGAAAACCGCCAAGAAACCGGCCGCCAAAAAGGCTGACACCGCGCCAAGCGCGGACTAGCCAACCGGCTTGGCCAAGCGCAAATCCAGCGAGACGGAAGCGGGCCTCCTGCCCGACGCCGATACGATTCTGAAGCTCCTCAGATCGGCGTCCGACGCCCTGCCAACCCGTGAAATCGCCCGCACCTTCGCGTTGAAGGGCAGCCAGCGCTCCGAACTGCGCCACCGCCTGCACGAGCTCGAAGCGGCCGGTCGCATAGAACGTGTTCAGGGCCGGCGTTGGCGCCCGGCAGACACCCTGCCCCCGGTCGCAGTCCTGGAAGTCGTGGCGGTGGATTCCGACGGTGAGTTGCAGGTCAAACCCGTCGACAGTGCGGCGGGTGCGCCACTGCCCGAGATCGAGGTAATGCGCGCACCTCGCAGCATGACGGCACCCGGCCTCGGTGACCGTTTCCTGGCCCGCCTTTCCCCGCGTGGCGACAATCGCTACACCGCCAAGCCGTTACGTGCCGCCGAGAGTGAGGCCGAAACAATCGTCGGCCAGTATCGGACGGGCAATGACGGGGGGCGCATTCTGCCACTCGAACGGGGCCGGCAGACTGAACTCGCCGTCGCGCCGACGAACAACGTCGAGGCGCAAGACGGCGACCTCGTGGTCATCGAGGTTATCCCCGCCCGCCGCCAGGGCATGACGCAGGCACGTATCGTCGAGAATATTGGTGCCGGCGACGCTCCAGGCGCGATTAGCCGGATCGCCATCCACCGCGCCGGTATTCCGGACCGGTTTCCCGACGCGGTGACTGCCGAAGCCGACGCCGCGCAACCGCCTGTCCTCGGCGACCGGGTGGATTTGCGCGAGTTGCCGCTCGTCACGATCGATGGCGCCGACGCGCGCGATTTCGACGACGCGGTATTTGCCGAACCGGATACGGACCGAAGCACGGATGGTGGATGGCACATCGTCGTCGCGATCGCGGATGTTGCCGCATATGTCACACCGAACAGCGCACTCGACGGCGAGGCATATAAACGCGGCAACTCCGCCTATTTCCCCGATCGTGTCGTTCCCATGTTGCCGGAAGCGCTTTCGAACGGTCTGTGTTCGCTCCGCCCCGACGAAGACCGCGCGTGTGTGGCTGCTGACCTGTGGATCGGTCCCGACGGCAACCTACGGTCATTCCAATTTCGGCGCGCCCTCATGCGCTCGGCGGCACGTCTGACCTATGAGGAGGTGCAGGCCGCTCGCGATGCCAACCAAGACCCTGTCGCACCGGGCCATCTCGCCCACCTCTACGGCGCATACAAGGCTTTGTCCGAGGCACGACGCGTTCGTGGCGCGCTGGACCTCGAGTTGCCCGAGCGCCGGATCGTGCTGAGTGATGCAGGTCAAGTCGCGGACATCGTGCCGGTGATCCGCCTCGACAGCCACCGCCTGATTGAAGAGTTCATGATCGCCGCGAACGTGGCCGCTGCGCGTGAGCTTGGAAAGCGCGGACAACCGGTGATGTACCGCGTCCATGACGAACCGTCGCTCGAAAAACTCGAGGGCCTGCGCGAGGCCCTGTCCGGTTTCGAAATCAATATTGCCCGCGGCGGGATATCGCGGCCGGGTGACTTCAACGGTATTCTCTACCAGGTCCGCGGCGAAGCACATGAGCGCACGGTCAACGAGCTCATTCTGCGGGCCCAGATGCAGGCCGCCTACAGCCCTGACAATCTCGGTCATTTCGGCCTCGGTCTGCGTGACTACGCGCATTTCACTTCGCCAATCCGTCGCTATGCCGACCTGCTGGTTCACCGTGCCCTGATCCGGGGATTGGGTCTCGGCGACGGCGGGCTGGAGGATGAACAGGCCAGTCAGTTCGAGGAACTCGGCAGTCATATCTCGAATACCGAGCGCCGCGCGGTGGTCGCGGAGCGTGACGCCAACGACCGCTATACGGCCGCGTATTTGGCGCGACATATCGGCTCGAACTTTACCGGTACGATTCGGGGTGTCACACGCGCCGGCCTTTTCGTCGCGATTGACGACAAGGGCGCAGAGGGTTTTGTACCCGCCTCACGGATTCCCGGGGGACGACCCCGCTTCGATGCGCGCACGCAGTCGATCGAATCCCCCGGCGGGGGCACCTACGGTTTGGGTGATGCGGTGGAAATCCGGGTGTCCGAAGCCGACGGCTTGCGGGGCTCTACCATTTTCGACTTGATGGATAGCGGCAACGCATCGAGCGACCAAAAGAAGCCCACCCCGCGGAAGGGGAGATCCGGACGCAAACGCCCCGACAAACGCCACAACAAGCGACAGCGACGGCGTTAACCAAATAGAACCCGTTTACGATACGATGTTGTCTTCGGGTTTCCGGCCTTTACCCGGACGCCGTGCGCACGATATGTGAAGAATATGAATGACTTGAAGAATTATTCCGCCTGGGCCCGACGCACCGCGTTGCTGGCCGCCACACTCGTACTGGTGGCCTGCGTTCAGATCGGCTCGAAGACCGATGCCAAGTATTCGGACTCCTACAGCCACGCGATGTTCAACACGGGCTACACCTTCATAAACGACCGCTATATCTCTTCTGTATCGCTGCGGGACCTTAGTTTTAGCGGCCTCGCCGGCTTGCACCAGATTGACTCGAACCTCGATATTCGTCCCTCAGGTCACAGCATAGAAGTGCTCTACCAAAACCGAAGCGTGGGTCGCTTTCCCGCGCCGCGCAACGACGATCCCGAGGCGTGGAGCCAGGCAACTGTCGATGCGATTGCGATCGCGCGATCGGCCTCATCTGCGCTCGCGGATGCGCGTGCCGAGACCGTATTCAAGGCTGTGTTTGACGGGGTTCTGTCGCCGCTGGACAAATTTTCCCGCTACGACGATGCCGAAACCGCGACCGACAAGCGTGCCTATCGCGACGGGTTTGGCGGCATCGGAATCACAATCGCCAAAGAAGACAGCGACGCGGTGATCATCTCCGTCACCGAGGGGAGTCCTGCCGCAAAGGCTGGCGTACAACCCCAGGACAGGATCACCCATATCGAGAAAGAATCGATAGCTGACTGGACGCAGCGACGCCTGGTCGAAGCACTGCGTGGTCCGATCAACAGCGCGGTATCCTTCACCGTTGCGCGCGCCGGGGCCCCCGCGCCCATCGGCATTGCACTGACCCGGCAACACGTCGTACCCGAAACAGTCGAGGCGCGGCGCGAGAACGGAATCGCAATCATTCGCTTGATCGGGTTCAACGTGGATTCTGCCAAGGACCTTCAACGAAGTGTACAGCGCCAGATGCGCAGCCCCGACGGCCCACCAGCGGGTTTCGTCCTCGACCTGCGCTCGAACCCGGGTGGCCGTCTCGACGTGTCCATCGATGTCGTGGACACCTTCCTCGATGCGGGCAGCATTATCGCAACCCGTGGTCGTCATCCCGGCAGCCAGCAGGCGTTTGCGGCATCAAAGGGCGACGAGACGGCGCAACTGCCGGTGGTGATCCTGATTAATGGCAATTCGGCGTCGGCATCGGAAGTCGTCGCCGCCGCGCTGCAGGATCATGGCCGGGCGGTGGTCATCGGGACGAATTCCTTCGGCAAAGGCACAGTGCAATCCGTGCTGCGCCTGCCCAACAGTGGTGAAATGACTCTCACCTGGTCCCGCATCCTGGCGCCGTCGGGATATCGAATCCATGAATTGGGCGTCCTACCGACTGTGTGTACCCATGGCGGTGGCAACCTGAAATCGGTTGACGCTCTGGTGCCCGCTGTGCGCGACGGACAAAACGTCCTCGCGGGAGAATTCGGGAATTGGCAGGCGACAGGCAACGTGGATACGGCGGATCGCGCCGGATTGCGCCAGATTTGCCCGTCGGACGGAGGTTCGCCCGAAGTTGACGTTGCGCTCGCGAGCGCAATAATCTCGGATCAGGGACTTTACGCATCGCTGCTGCGCCAGGCTGAAATCGCCGTCGCGAGGCGCTAGATTCTCAATCCTTTTCGCGCCCTAACGAAGCGAGAAACAAGTGGACGACCGCCCCACCACCAACACCGCCGATCCCGTCCTGCGGCAACTGCTCGAAGCCACGCACGAAGGCTTCTGGCACATTGACGTCGAAGGCCTGACAATCGACGTCAATCCGGCGATGTGTGCAATTCTCGGCCGCCCGCGAGAAGACATTCTGGGTCGAACAATTTTCGATTTCGTCGACGCGACGAACCTGGCGATATTCAGAGATCAGATGCAGCGCCGCGAACACGGAATCACGGGGTCCTACGAGATCGCCCTGCAACGCCCTGATGGCACGCACGTCTCCTGCATCAACAACGCGACGCCCGTACTCGACGAAAACGGTACGCGTGTTTCTTCGATCGGATTGTGGACGGAAATAACAGACATCAAGGACCGTCAGAAGAGCCTGGAACAGACGACCGAGGCCGCGGAACATGCAGCCGATGAGGCGCGTCAACTGCGCGCAACACTGGAATCACAGGTTCAATCACGCACAACCGAACTCCTTCTCGCCAATGACGCCCTGCGAAACAGCCAGGAACATTATCGCTTGTTGTCCGATCTCTCGCCGGATGCGGTGTTCGTTCACGCAGATGGAAAAATTATCTTCGCCAATCCCGAGATGCTGCGCCTCATGGAGGCCGATTCCATCGACGAGATACTCGGCATACCGGTGACAACGATTGTCGCGTCCGAAGATTTGGAACGGACATCTGAGGCACGCCAACGCCTTTCCGAAGGAAAGTCACATTCCGGCCTTCTGGATGTGAAATACCAGACGCTGCGCGGAAATGTAGTCGAAGTCGATACCTTCGCATCGCAGACGACCTGGGAAAATCAGGATGCCTTCCTCATCGTCGCAAGGGATATTTCCGCGCGAAAGCAATTGGAACAGCAGCTCCGGCAGGCACAGCGGCTGGAAGCAGTCGGCCAGCTGACGGGCGGCATCGCCCACGACGTCAACAACCTGCTGGCTGTCATCCAGGGCAACACGGAATTCCTTGCCGACGAGATCGGCGAAGACAACGAGATGGTCCGCTCCATATTGCGCGCCTCTCAGCGCGGCGCGGAGCTCACCCAGCGCCTTCTCGCTTTTTCGCGACAGCAGCAACTCAAGCCCAAGTCGCTCGACCTTTCGTCCCTCGTCGAAGGCCTCCACCAATTGCTGAGTCGAACTTTGGGCGAAAGAATCGACGTCCGGCTGTCGACGGATGAAAACTTATGGCCGGCCACGGCCGACCCGGGCCAGGTCGAGAACGTCATCGTGAACCTGGCCATCAATGCGCGCGACGCAATGCCCGATGGCGGCACTCTGACGATCTCCTGCCGCAATGCTGTCATCGACCAAATGTCGGCGATGCACCACGCCGATGCCCAGGTTGGCGAGTTTGCTGTGCTGTCGGTCCGCGACACCGGTACAGGTATGTCGGAAGACGTGAAATCCCGAATTTTCGAACCGTTCTTTACAACCAAGGAATTCGGAAAGGGCAGCGGGCTTGGACTGTCCATGGCCTACGGGTTTGTCCGCCAGTCTGGCGGCCATATCACAATCGACAGCGAACCCGGCGCCGGCACGGAGATATCGCTGCATCTCCCACGGGCGCATTCGGACGCGGAAGAAGGTTCCGCACAGAATGACCAGGATTTGCTGCGAGGTCGGGGCGAACATATTCTGGTTGTCGAGGATGATGATGAAGTGCGCGCGCTCGTCACTGTCACCCTCGAGAGTCTCGGCTACAAGGTGACGAACGTGCCGACTGCCGAGCAAGGCTTGGCCATGTTGCAACAAGGCAGAGCCGACCTGATCCTGTCGGATGTGGTTCTTCCTGGCGAAATGTCCGGACCTGACCTCCTGCGCGCGGCACGCGCCATTCATCCCGAAGTCGGCGCGCTTTTGATGTCCGGCTATCCGGCCGACGCCGACGGGATCACGGAGTATCCCATTTTGCGCAAACCGTTCCAGCGCACGCAACTTGCGCAACGGGTGCGCGAAGCCCTGTCCCCGCGCGATGCGACCGAACACGTCGCCTAAATCGGCTGACGAACGGGAACAAAGGTCGATTTCACGCGATTCCGGTCGCAATACTCGGCCTCACGCAATCATCCCTGCTTGACTTGCGCGGGTTGCACGGTATCTTCCCGGCCAGATTTAAAGCCTCAGGACAAAGACCATGGCGAAACCCGCTACCATCCTTGTGAAACTCGTCAGTTCGGCGGACACCGGTTACTACTATGTCACGAAGAAGAATCCGCGACAGAAGCCGGAAAAGCTCGAAATGCGCAAATACGACCCTGTCGTACGCCAGCACGTGACCTTCAAGGAAGAAAAGATGAAATAGCGTGTTGGCACGCCTGGCTTTGCCACGCCGTCATCATGCAAAAGCCGCCCCCGGGCGGCTTTTTTCATGGACAATCGAGGGCCACATCATGTGGCCGGGGCGCTAGGCGTCGATAAATTTCTGGACCGTTGCGAGGAACTCGGAAACCGAGATCGGCTTGGCGATATAGGCCTCACAGCCTCCCTGTCGTATCTTTTCCTCATCGCCCTTCATGGCAAAGGCGGTGACGGCGATCACCGGAATCTCGCGAAGATTTTCATCCTCCTTGATCCACTTGGTAACCTCCAGTCCCGATACTTCCGGCAACTGGATGTCCATCAAAACGAGGTCAGGCCGATGTTCGCGGGCCAGCTTGAGCGCCTCGCGCCCATCCTTGGTCTGGAGGGTTGCATAACCTTGCGCCTCCAGCAGATCGTGGAAGAGCTTCATGTTCAGTTCGTTGTCTTCGACAATGAGGACGGTCTTGGACATGCTCAGCCTGATGTTGTTGGTACAAAAAAAAGCCGGACCAATCCCCACGGTTCTCCCCATGAGCCGTCCGTCCCCCGACCAGGCGCGGACTCATTGGAGAAAATGGATAATAATGCGTCAAAAGTCCACCGCTACACTTTGGTCCCATCGACATGCGCATCGGAATTGACCTCGGCGGCACCAAAATCGAAGGAATCGTGCTGAACGATTCCGGTGCCGAGATCGCACGCGCACGCATTGGGACACCGCGTGGCGACTACGCTGCGACCCTGGAGGCAATCGCCCATCTCATCGCGCAGATTGATCCCGCACCCGATGCCGCAACACCTGTCGGGATCGGCATTCCCGGGACGATCTCTCCGGCCACGGGATTGATCAAGAATGCGAATTCGATCTGGCTGGTCGGCGAGCCCTTCGACCGTGATCTCGCAGAACATCTCGGGCGCCCGGTACGAGTGGCGAATGACGCGAACTGTTTCGCCATCTCCGAAGCAACAGACGGTGCGGCCGAGGGCGCAGAGACGGTCTTTGGCGTGATCGTCGGAACGGGTGTTGGCGGCGGACTGGTGAACCAAGGCAAGATCATAGTCGGTGGCAACGCTATCGCCGGTGAATGGTCGCATGCGCCCCTGCCCTGGATGACGGCCGAAGAGTTTCCCGGACACGCGTGCTACTGCGGCCGGCATGGCTGTATCGAGACCTTCGTCTCGGGACCCGCATTCGAACGAGATCACGCAGCGCAGACCGGGCGGCTTCTCTCAGCCGCGGATATTGCAGCCGAATCCGAGGCCGGCGATGCCGACGCCACGGCATCCATGATGCGCCTTGAAGACCGTCTGGCACGCAGCCTCGCGATGATCATAAATATCATCGACCCAAACGTGATCGTCCTGGGCGGCGGATTGTCGAACATCGACCGCCTCTATCAGCACCTGCCTGGCCTGATCGATAGGCATATTTTCTCGGATTCGATCTCGACACCGATCCGAAAGGCCCGGCATGGCGATTCTAGCGGCGTCAGAGGCGCAGCGTGGCTGTGGCCGGCAGTTGGCACCCCGTCGTGACCGAAAAACCTCAGGGCGCGCACACGGGCCTCTGCCGCGACTGTGCTGCGTCTGTCCCGGCCGGAGCCCGCCGTTGCCCCGCCTGCGGCGCACCGCGGATTCTGTCTCATCGTGAACTCGATACATTGTCGATCGCGCATATCGACTGCGATGCGTTCTATGCCAGCGTCGAGAAACGCGACGACCCGTCCCTGCGCGACAAGCCGGTGATCGTTGGCGGCAGGCAGCGCGGTGTCGTCTCCGCAGCCTGTTACATAGCCCGGATAAAGGGTGTGCACTCGGCGATGCCTATGTTCCAGGCGCTCAAACTCTGCCCGGACGCAACCGTGATCCAGCCGAATATGGAAAAGTACAGCGCAGTCGGACGGCATATCCGCGACTTGATGCGCGAGATCACACCGCTGGTTGAACCACTTTCAATCGACGAGGCCTTTCTCGATCTGACCGGAACCCAGAGGTTGCACCAAGCCAGCCCGGCAAAGTCGTTGATCCGCTTGGTCAATCAAATCGAACGCGAGATTGGTGTCACCGCGTCGGTGGGACTCAGCTACAACAAGTTCCTGGCGAAGCTGGCCTCCGACATCGACAAACCGAGGGGGTTCGCTGTTATCGGCCGGGGCGAGGCCCTGACATTCCTCGACACGCTGCCCGTGTCGCGAATATGGGGTGTCGGCAAGTCCCTGCATCGCAAGCTGACTGCCGACGGGTTGCACACCATTGGTCAGATACGCGCCCATGACGAAGCGCGACTGATGAAACGCTACGGCGCAATAGGACAGCGCCTGGCACGTTTCAGCCATGGCGAAGACTCCCGGGTCGTAAAACCCCATTCCGTGCCCAAAAATCTATCGAGCGAGACCACATTTTCTGAGGACATCGCCGATCCCGATGCATTGGCCAAGCGTCTCTGGCCCCTGTGCGAGAAGGTCACCGACCGCATGAAGATGCGTGACCTTGCCGGCCGAACCGTCACGCTCAAGCTGAAATCATCTCAATTCAAGACCCTGACCCGGTCCCACGCGCTGCCCGCGCCGACCCGACTGGCCGAGACCCTGTACCAGGCGGCTGTGCCATTGCTCGAGCGCGCGATCGCGGCAGCACCGTCCGGCAGCAAGTTCCGGCTTATCGGCGTCGGGCTATCGAATTTCGCCGACCCGCTCGAGGCCGACCCGCCGGACCTGGCCGATCCGGATGCTGACCACCGCAAACGGGTCGAGGCGGTTATCGATCAGGTGCGCGGCAAACTGGGTCACGACGCGATCGGCAAAGGACGATCAATTCGGGGTGGGAAACGCAAGAAAACACCCGAAAGACCCTGAGACCTGCCGTTGTCGAAACAGCCGTCCGGCGACGCCGGGATGTTCGTCGGACCAGTCACACGGACTAGTCACAGCGGGGCGGCGCGATTTCCTCGATTTCGATGAGAGCGGCCACCAGCGAGAACTCGCCGTAATCGAACTCGAAACGGCGCACGACGCCATTGTCCTGCAGGACCTGGGTCATCTCGAATTCCGGCTCCTCATTGAGCCCCTTGCCTCCGTTGCTGGCGAACATCGCAAGACGAACCGGCCACCATTTGTGTGCGCTCAACGCACCGAAACTGTTTTCCCCGCCATCTGCGGCATCCCGCGCCTTGCCAAGAACAAGCGAATTCGCTGCCATAGGCGCATTCTCAGGCTGCGATCCGTCGAAATAATGGCTGAACGCCCGCACCTGCCCCTGCTCCGCAGCCTCGATCACGGCAATCGTGTGTTCAAACGGAAACACTGTATCGGCAGGCAACTCCACCACAATTCCGCGCGGTATATTGTAAGTCGCACGCCCCGCCTTGCCCGGACCGGACCGTTCTGCCGCACCCTTCACCGCCTCGACCGTCTCTCCATCGATCCTGGTTTCTGAATCAAAGCTGAACAGGGTTCCGTCGAGTGCCTCGAAGCTCGTCATGACGACTTCGGAATTGATCGGCTCTCCCTCGCCTGGCGCCATACTGACGACGAGGCGCTGGCTGGAGGCCCAGCCGTCACAGGCGCGGCTCCACTCAGCTACCATTCGGCCGCGTGCGTCGACGATCTGCGAGTCGGCATCTACCCGGCCGATCTGAATTTCATAGAATGCGCGGTGAGACGCATGGGACACCAGTGCGGCTGCACTGTCGGGGATCATCAACGCCGCCAGCAATCCACCGGTGAGCGCGCGACGAAGTGTCTTGGTCTGGAAGGTCATCATGAATCCATTGTAACCGGAAAAATCCGGCGGGTTCATGTCACACAGTGAGTTGAATAGGACTAATTGGCCCAGGCAAACTGCGGGTCAACCTGTGCGGCGGCTTGCGGCGCGACCGCACCGGCGCTGCTGACCGTCATCGGACCGCATGGCGGCAAGGTACCGTCGGCGTTGCAGATCCGCAAAACCCACGCATCCGCCGCGCCCATTTGCTGGACTCTCGACAGCGGGGCATCGACCACGACCCGGTGCCAGGTCCGACCATCAATGCGCATCGAACGCACCTCAGCACCCAGCGACGCGTAGCGGTCTGCCTGTTTCCAGGCGTTGTCGATGGAATTGAAACTTCCCACCACAGACACGACGTGCGACTGGACGGACGATTGCCCCTGCGTCTGTCGGGACGGCAGCCATGCCGGCACCTGCGGCCGGGACAGCGCAACATCGTGAATTGGTGTGTTCAAATAGGCCGGGCGTGATTTCGGTGCCGCATCGGCAAAACGATCACGTGACGCACCTGTCTCACGCCATTTGGCGGCCACCGGCGCGAACGTCGCTGCGGTCTGCCGGTCACTCACGGCCACGGTGCCCGGGCCGAACCCTTCGACGAAGCTGGCAACTTCAACTGAGACCACAAAGGGATCGTCCAACGGCACCGTGCCATCGCTTCCCTGCCAGTTGTCACCCTGTGGTGCCGCCGCAACCATGATCTGTGGGCCTTCTGCGGTCTGTATGTCGTCAACCTCTGCCTCGCAAAGCTCGCGACCCTGAACCACCCGAAACAAGGCGCAATCCTGTTGCGCGACTTGGGAGATAGCGTGGTCCGTGACACTTTTTCCCGAGGCCAGATAACTGATCCCGTCCAGTGCCCATGACGCGGCCGAAATGGCGGGCGGTAATCCGCAACCGCCCAGCAAAAGCGGCAATCCAATCATGGCCAAGTTTTTTCTATGCATCACAAGCCTCCCACAGCTCAGATCGGATACTGGACCGGTGCGACTCGTGTTGCATAGAAAAAAATCAGAAGATGCCCATAAAATACTAAATTCATTGAGTTTATTATCTATTCAGGAAACTCAAAATTGGTCAAAAAATCAAATTAAACCAATAAATTCAAAGCATTATGCCTGGTCAGGCCGACCGTCAATTAGGGAAATAAACTATCATATAAATCAACTGGTTATGAGGCCTTTCCCGCATCGGTCAGATTGACGACATGCCCCGGCATGGCGCATCTGTGCCCAATCGCATGAAGTGGGAAACCCGGCGCAGAGAATAACCGGTTCAGGCCCGGCACCGCCGCTAGCCGATATCGAGAACCACATTGCCGATATGCTTGGCCGCCTCAACCATCTCGTGCGCCGCGACGATATCAGTGAGCGGGAACCGCGCGGCGATGGTTGTCTTCAGCGCCCCGTCGGCGAGCATCTTGTTGAGCGCCGCAACGCCCTCGTCGCGTTCCGCATCGGTGATCGAATAGACGATGAACCATTTGAGGCTCGCGCCCTTCACAATGAAATCCTGGGCCGGGACACTCGCCATGGCATCGACCGTCCCATAGATGATGACGGTCCCGCGCGGTGCGAGAATCTGACCGTAACCCGGCGCGTTCGCCGACAGGTTCAGCTCGACGATCCGGTCCACACCCTTCCCGTCGGTCATTTCCAGAATTCTGGCCGCCACATCCTCGCTGCGATAGTTGACCACCTCGTCGGCCCCGGCCTGGCGCGCAAAATCCGCCTTCTCGTCCGAGCTGATGGTGGCAATAACCCGGGCCCCATTCGCCTTGGCAACCTGGACCGCGTGATCGCCGACCGCGCCCGCGCCGCCCTGCACCAGGATCGTCTGGCCGGCAACGTCGCCATCGAACATCACGGCCCGGTGGGCGGTGAGGAACGGAATGCCAAAGCATGCCGCTTCAGCCTTGTCGGCCCCGGCCGGCAGATCGATCACGTATTTCGCGGGCATGCAGATATATTCCGCCGCCGTGCCGAAGGGTCGCTGCCACTGGCCGTTCATCAGCCAGACGTCGCGCCCGACCCTGCCACCATCCACGCCGTCGCCCACGGCATCGATTGTGCCCGCGCCGTCGCTCTGGGGAATGATCAGCGGAAACGGGATGACACCGCCGCGTCCGCGCGCACGCGCCTTCCAGTCGGACGGGTTCACCCCAGACGTCGCGAGCCGAACACGCACCTCGCCCGGTCCCGGCTCCGGCGTCGGCTGTTCGCCGACGGTCAGAACGTCGCTGGCCGAACCCAATCGATCATAGAATGCTGCGCGCATGGAATTTCCCCTGAAAACCGTGATTTGCGGCGCATGATATAGGTCTGCGCCTGCGCAATACCAGCCTGTCGGCGACAATCCGTCACTGACGAAGAACGGCGCCAGGCAGTACGATGATCGCAAGCCCGAGCGCCCCGTTGGCGGAAGGATCCGAGAACCGCCATGTCCGACCCCGTCGAGAACGAAACCCCGTCCGGCCCGCGCGTCCCCGATCACACACCCGTGCCGCGCTACCGCACTTGGCAGGGCTGGCCAATCCTCTCTCAGGGGTTTCGGCCGTTCTTCCTGTTTGCGGGGCTGTGGGCGATCATCGCGCTCCTCATCTGGATGCACGCCTTCCTTGGGCTGCTCGAAAGCCCCGGCGCTCTGACGCCACTCGCCTGGCACACCCATGAGATGTTGTTTGGCTACGGCGCGGCCGTCATGGCCGGTTTCATGCTGACGGCGATACCGAACTGGACCGGGCGGTTGCCATTGCAGGGCTGGCCACTCGCCGGATTGGCCGGCCTGTGGATCGCGGGACGCCTCGCGATCTGGTTCTCGGACGATCTCGGCACCCCGGCGACGGCGCTGATCGATCTTGGTTTCCTCATATCCTTCGCGGTTATCGCGCTGCGCGAGATCGCCGCCGGCAAGAACTGGCGCAATCTGCCCCTCGTCCTCGCGATCACGATCCTGATCACGGCCAACGCGCTGACCCATGCCGGCTATGCCGACATCACGATCAATGGCGCCGACCTGGAACCTATTGGCACCCGCCTGGCACTGGCGGTGTTCGCGGCGATGATCATGCTGATCGGCGGCCGGGTCGTACCCAGTTTCACCCGCAATTGGCTGGTCAAGGCCGGACACACACGCTTGCCCGCCCCGTTCGGCAAGTTCGACAAGATCGCCCTCGTCGTCGGCATCGTCGCCCTGTTGGCCTGGGTCTTCGCACCATTCTCCGTTACCAGCGCCGGTCTCGTCGCCCTCGCTGCGGTCGCGCATGTTGTGCGCCTTTCTCGCTGGCGGGGACTTCCCACATGGCGCGAGCCGCTCCTCGCGGTGCTTCACGTCGGCTATGGCTGGATTCCGGTCGCCCTCGCGCTGATCGCCGCCGGCGGCTTCTGGCCCGACCGGGTGCCGCCGAGCGCGGGCATTCACGCGCTGACGGTCGGCGCGATCGCCACCATGACCCTGGCCGTGATGAGCCGGGCGATCCGCGGCCATTCCGGGCGCTCGCTGACGGCGGGGACTGTTGCCACGCTGGTCTTCATCGCGATCACATTCGCCGCTCTGGTGCGCGTTGGCACACCCTTCCACGCCGACACCTACACCGTGCATCTCATGGTCGCGGCGGCCTTATGGATTGCGGCATATCTCGGCTTTGTTCTGGTTCACGCCGGCGCGATTCTGCTGCGACCGCGCTAAACCGCAATCCGTTCAGCCCATCACCTTGCGCGCCATACGTCGACCCTTAAGCCGTCGCAGCTTCGCCTTCACGGGCCACTGGCAGAGCTCCCAGACAGACCAGCCAATCAGCAACCCGACAAAGGCGTAGGTCAGGCTCGCCGCATCGAGCGGCACGGCGAGGGTAAATGCCTCTGCAGCCGCAGACGCGATATCGCGATCACCATGCAGGGCGAGAGCAATGGGCCGCCACAGGGGTGATGCGTTCTCGATGGCAATGCGGGAGGCCTCCAGGTCAGCGAGGCGTTCGGCGAACGCACCGACGAGTTGGTCGCGCGCCGCGCCATCGCCGACGATCTGCGCGGCACCACCACCGGAAAGCTCGCCCAGGGTGCGCCGGGCCTCGTCGATATGGCCGCCGAGACGCTGCAGATAGGCCTGCACGAACCCCGGCCCCTGGGCGGCCGATGCCGCGCCCAGCGCCGCGATGGCCGCACCTATCAAAGTCAGAATTTTTGCCCATGCCCAGCGCATAGGGTGAAGCATGCAAGCCAATTAAGGCGGAGATATGAAGCGCTCACGCGCGCGAAACTCAGCCCGCCTTCGCAAGCTGCGTCTCGACCCGACCGAGCAGGAACCGCGCCCGTTCGTGTCCCTGCTCCAGCGCCCGGCTCAGCCAGCGCCGCGCTTGCGCCAGGTCCTGGCGCACGCCACGCCCTTCGAAGTACAGCGCACCCAGGTGAAACTGGGCGCTCGCCTCCCCCGCCGCGGCCAACGGTTGCCAGACCTGATAGGCGCGGGCGTAGTTCCTGGTCTCATAGGCGCGGATCCCGGCCTGTAGCGCACCCTTCTGAATCACCGGCGCGGCCGGCACGCGCGGAAGGTCCAGCAACGTGAGCTCCAGTTCGGGACGCGCCAGCCCCGCAACATCCAAACCGGGACCTGCCGGTGTCGCCGGCCTGGTCTCCACGCCAGGATAGAACTCCTCGTCATGCATCGGGTCGGCAACGACCACCGCCGCAACCGCCTCCACCGCACGCTCCGCAATGATCACCGTATCGGGCGCATCAGCGGATAAATCCTCAAGCGCTGCCACGGCGGCCTCAAGATCCCGCCCGATCCGGTCGATCTCCCGGCGCAACCCCACACGTTCGCCCGCGTGCCGGGCGCGCAGCGTGAGGTTACGGGTCTGTTCCGCTTCCAACCGCGCACGCAGCGCATCGCGCGACTGCACCGCCGTCAGATCCCGGGCCAGTGTCGGCAGGCTCCCAGCCAGCAGCACCGGTCGCACTTCGAGCCGCGCGAGAGGCACCACATCGGGAGACGGTGACGCCGATAAATCCTCACCCAGCGCCGCCATCGCTTCACCAGCCGACGCAAACGCTCGCGACAATCGCGCGATCTCGCGCATCAGGGCCGCGCGCGCCAGCTCGTGGCGCATGGCCGCAACCCGTAGCAGCTCGATCTCGTCCGCCGATGCGCTCTCTTCCAGCTGCACGCCGAGGCGTTCGATCGCCCCTTCGAGAGATTGCCGCAGCGCCGCCGCGTCGGCCGCCGCCCGTTCCCTGTCTGCACGGGCGCGCGAGCGCTCGGTATCGAGGCGTCGGTGCAGGGTCTCGATCTCACCCTTCGCCGTCGCCAGCGCGGTTTCGTTCCTGGCCGGCGTGTCGCTGCGCGACACCGGCGTGATCGGCGCACTCTGCGGGCTTTGCGGAGCCTGTACCCCCAGCCCGGGATCGGCGGGGGGTCGAGCGCCCGTCATGATCGCCTCGATCCGCGCCCGCAGGGCCCGGTCATGCTCGGCCCGCGATGCGATCGCCTCATAGGTCTCGATGGTCAGGCCGGTGGCGTCGATGGCGTCATGCATGCGCGCACGCATCTCGTCGAACAGGGCCTCGGCCCGTTCCGGTCGCCCGGCGATGTTTGCCACCGCGATCTTGGGTGAATATTCGGTACGCAACGCGCCAACGATCCGCGTCGCCCGGGCGAACGCATCCAGGGTGCGGCCGTCGTAAGCGCCGGTGGCCCCCGACAGGTCCGTCGCCGGTACGTCTGGCGGCACCACCCGCGCCTGCTGTTGCGTATCCGTTGCGGTTTGCGTCGTTTGTGTCTGTGCCAGCGCAGCGGGCGCGCTCAGCGCCGTCAGCGCGGCCAGCACAGCGCCTGCTCCGGCGAGCGCGGCCAGCCAGCCTGTGACCCGATCGGTCATGAACCTGTCTCCCCTGTTCCATCATTGCGTGGAATATCCACGCGGCATCGCAGGGCACAGCCTCACGCAGGCAGGCTTAGAGGCGAGTTAAGAATTCGGAAAGTTTTATACGATCGCGGTTGCAACCCGGTCGAAGTCGGTTGATCGGCATCAATCGCCGCGCCCTGCGGGGTGGTAGTCTGCGCGACATGGTTCGCAGCATTTTCGTCTCTATCTTCCTCGCCGCGGTTGTCTCTCTGGTCGCCAGTGATCTGTCGGCCGCAACACCCGACGGGCTGGGCGGCTCCGGCGATCCCGGGTTCCGCTTCCAGGGCGGTCGCGAGGGCGCACCGGAATTGTCGCCGGATTTCGAGAAGCGCCGCACCGAGGCCATCGCCGGCGATGCCGAGGCGGCCAACCTTCTGGGCTTCCTCTACGTCCGCGGGCGCGGCGTCGCCCAGGACCACACGGAGGCATTCCGCTGGTACGGGCTGGCTGCACAACGCGGTCACACCGAGGCCCAGTTCAACCTCGCTCTGATGCACCAGTTCGGGCTCGGCACCCCGCGCGACCCGGACCAGGCATTCGTCTGGTATCGGCGCGCGGCCGATGGCGGAAACACCTTCGCACGCTTCAACCTCGGCCAGATTTACTTGTTCGGCACCGGCGTTTCGATCGACCACGCAACGGCGGCAAAGTGGTTCCGGCTGGCGGCGGATCAGGGCCACGCCACCGCACAGCTCAATCTGGGCTTCCTCTATTTCGTTGGTCGCGGCGTGGAGCGGGACATCGCCACTGCGCTGTCCTGGTACCGCCGGGCGGCACAGCAAGGCGAACGCGACGCCCAGGTAAATCTGGCCAACCTGCTCTACAGCGGCGCGCCTGATGTCGCGGCCGATGATGATGCGCCCGATGATGCATCCGCGGCGGCGGTCGGCACACAATTGGAAACGCGGGCGCGCGTCACGATCGACCACGCCGCAGCGGCACGCTGGTATCGGCGCGCCGCCGACAGCGGCCACCCCGAGGCCCAACTCAATCTGGGTGCCCTTTATCTGCGCGGGCACGGCGTCGAAAAGGACACGGCACAGGCGCTGGAATGGTTCCACCGCGCCGCCGCTGGAGGCAACGCAGCCGCGCAATACAATATCGGTTTGTTGCACGAGGCCGGCAGGGGCGTAGCCCAAAGCGATGCCGAAGCCGCCATTTGGTACCGCCGCGCCGCCGAGGGTGAACACCACGAAGCCCGCTTCAACCTCGGGGTTATGTACGAGTACGGGCGCGGGGTCCCCCGCGATGCGGCCGTGGCGCGGGACCTGTACCGCCAGTCCGCCACCCAGGGAAACGCCAGTGCACGCTATAATCTCGGCAACCTTCTATACAAGGGGGCACCCGGAGTGCTCGCCGATGCCGACGCCGGCGCGAACTGGCTCGAAGCCGCCGCCGAACTGGGCCATGCCCGCGCGCAATTCAATCTCGGCGTGCTCTACGCACGCGGCCACGGCCGGCCGCGTGACCCGGCGCAGGCCACCGCGTGGTACCGGAAATCCGCCGATCAAGGCCATGACGCAGCACAACTCGCCCTGGGCATCGCCCACGCGACGGGCGAAGGCGCACCCAGGAATTTCGTCGAGGCCTATCGCTGGTTCGCCATCGCCGCCCGGACCGGCAACCCGCAGGCGGCGCGCAATCGCGACCGCGCGGCCAAGGCACTGTCACCCGATGACCTGATCCGCGGCCAGGACCTGGTGCGCGACTGGCTGACGGCACACGGCGTGTCGAAATAGGAACGAGGCGCCATACCCGGATCAAGTCCGGCCGTGGCGAAAACGGACTGACCTAGGCGCCGCCGTTCATCACATCCGCCATCTGCCGCTCGCGATCATCCGCCATCATGAAGCCCGCATCCTCGCGGCAATGGGCCTCGGTCTCGGCCATGATCTCGCCATTGGACAACGTCAGGTCGAACGGGTGGGCATGGGGCTGGGGCACATGCCACGGCGTGTGGACATAGATCTCGATGCGGTTGCCGTCGGGATCGTTGAAATAGAACGACCAGGCGTTGCCGTGGGTGATCATCCGGTCGACGTCCATGCCCGCAGCGGTCACCCGCTCGTAGAGCGTGCGCTGCTCGTCCAGCGAGCCGAGCAGGAACGAAATCTGCTGGGCAACGCTCTCCATCGGCGCTCCGTCGGCTCCCGCCGGCGCGTCGATCAGCACGAATTCATGGTGCTCGCCGGGATCGCTCGACATGAAGATGATCCGCGTACCGCCGTCGCCGATCTCGCCCCGGTCGGTGACGACCAGCCCCATGACGTCGGTATAGAACGCCAGCATGGTGTCCATATCACTGGTGTACAGGCCCAGATGCCTGAGTTGCGGTTTCGGAGTGATGGTCATGACAGGCTCCCGCTGCGGCTCGCGTGCATAGAATCGGAGGGGGCCGCCCGGATACCGCCCGAGACTCCCCGCAGCATCGAGCTTCCGACGCCACGACGCAGCGGTCGATGATCTGGATCAAATTGAAAATTCGCCAGAAACAATAAAAAGACAGCGTCATGCCCGGACTTGATCCGGGCATCTCTGTCCCGGCATCCCAGGAGATACGCGGGTCTAGCCCGCGTATGACGGCATTATTGGAAACGATGGCCCTATGCGTTGCCTGCCATCTTCGCGGCCATCTTCTTCTCCCAGTCGGCCGCCATCATGAAGCCCGCATCCTCGCGGCAATGGGCCTCGGTCATCTCCATGATCTCGTCGGTGGACTTGGACAAATCGAAGGGGTGCCCATGGGGCTGGGTCACGTACCAGGGGGTGTGGACGTAGCACTCGATGCGGTTCGTACTCGGGTCCTGGAAATAGATCGACCAGGCGTTGCCGTGGGTCAACATGCGGTCGATGTTGATGCCCGCGCCGACCACCCGGCCATGCATCTCGCGCAGCTGGTCGAGATCGTCGAGCAGGAACGACATCTGCTGCACGTGAACCGTCTCGCCGTCGCCCGCCGGCGGGTCGGCCAGCACGAACTCATGATGCTCGGTGGGGTCGCTCGACAGGAACACGATCCGCTGTTCCGGGTCGCCATACCGGCCGTCGTCGGTGACGGTCAGACCCATGATGTCCGTGTAGAACGCCAGCATCGCGTCCATGTCGTGGGTGTACAGGCCGACATGGCGCAGGCGGGGTTTGAAGGTCATGTCTGTCTCCAATGACGAGAGAAGCGATCTTGGGGGGCAATGATAAGCCCGCGCCGGGACCTCGTCATGTTTCAAATTGGTAGATTTCGTCATGCCCGGACTTGATCCGGGCATCCACGCCTCACGGTCACCTTCGGCAACCGGGTGGGTTTGAAACCCACCCCTACGGGAAATAACGGGGTGGTAGGGGCGGGTTTCAAACCCGCCCGTCAGGCGCCCGCCGCCTCGATATGGGCAAACAGCGCGGCGTCGAACTGCGCCGGGTTTTCCATATTCGAGATGTGCGAAGCCGGGTCCAGGATCACGCATTGCGATCCAGGCACGGCCGCATGCATCTGCTGCGACGACGCCGGCGGCGTGCTGCCGTCCGACGCACCCGTCATGAACAGGCTCGGCACCGAAATCTCTCCCAGCCGGGGCAGGTAGTTGAGGCCCTGCAGCGCGCCCGCACAACCCGTATAGCCCTCGACCGACGTCTCGCGGATCATCCGGCGCACATGATCCAGCACCGGGACGTTGGCCGGATCGGCCTGGAAATCTTCGGTGAACCAGCGCGCGACGGTCGGCTCCGCCAGCGCTTCCATGCCCTTGGCGCGGGCCAGCGCGATGCGGTCGACCCAGGGCGCGGCCCATTCCGGGTCCGCGAACGGGCGCGCGTCACAAGCCGCCATGCTCAACAATCGATCGCCATGCTCGATGGCCATGCCGAGCCCCGCCATGCCGCCGAGCGAGAGACCCACATAATGGGCCTTGTCCACGCCGAGCGCGTCCATCAGCGCGATGATGTCGCCGACCAGCATCTCGAAGCTGTAGGGGCCGGGTGCCGCCGCCGTCTGGCCGTGACCGCGGGTGTCGTAGCGCAGGATGCGGTAGCGATCCTTGAGCTGCGCCACCTCCGTGTCCCACATGGTGACATCGGTGGTGAGCGAGTTGGAAAATACGATCCACGGCGCGCCTTCCGGCCCGTCGAGCTCGTAGCGGAAATCAACGTCGTTCAGGGTGATGTTCATGGGTATTTCCTACTTCTCGGCCTTGTTCTCGCCCTTCGGCAGCACCTTCTTCAGGTGCAGCTCGCGCAGGCGCGTGTCGTCGATCTCTGCCGGGGCGCCCATCATCAGATCCTCGGCGCGCTGGTTCATCGGGAAGGCGATGACCTCGCGGATGTTGGGCTCGTCGGCGATCAGCATGACGATGCGGTCGATGCCCGGTGCCGAGCCCCCATGGGGCGGTGCACCGTAGCGGAAGGCGTTGAACATACCCGCGAACTCGCGCTCCACCGTCTCGCGGTCGTAGCCCGCGATGTCGAAGGCCTTGAGCATGATGTCGGGCCGATGGTTCCGGATCGCGCCGGACGACAGTTCCACCCCGTTGCAGATGATGTCGTACTGGTAGGCCAGCACGTCGAGCGGGTCGCCGGACTCCAGCGCCGCCATCTCGCCCTGGGGCATGGAGAACGGGTTGTGGGAGAAGCCGATCTTGCCCGTGTCCTTGTCCTTCTCGTACATCGGGTAATCGACGATCCAGCAGAAGTCGAAGCGACCCGTCGGGATCAGATCGAGATCCTCGCCGATCTTGGTGCGCGCCTTGCCGGCCAGTTCGGCCGCCGTGTCGGCATCCCCGGCGGAGAAGAACACCGCGTCGCCGTCCTTCAGGCCCGCCAGCTGCTTGAGCTTCTCGAGGCGCTCACCGGCCACGAACTTGGCGATCGGGCCCTTGCCCTCGCCGTTCTCGAGGATGATGTAGCCGAGCCCCGGCGCGCCCTCGTCGCGGGACCAGTCGTTGAGCTTGTCGAACCAGCTGCGCGGCTGCGCGCCGCCGCCCGGTGCGGGAATGGCGCGCACGGTGCCGCCCTTGGCCACCAGCCCGGCGAAGATCTTGAAGTCGGAGCCGGCGAACACCTCGGCCACGTCGGCGATCTCGATCGGGTTGCGCAGGTCGGGCTTGTCGTTGCCGTATTTCAGCATCGAGTCCGCATACGCGATCCGCGGGAACGGCGTCGGCGTGACCGACCAAGCCGCGTCCCGGTTGAAGCCCGCGAATTCCTCGAACACGCCCGCGATCACCGGCTCGATGGCGTTGAACACGTCATCCTGGGTGGCGTAGGCCATCTCGAAATCGAGCTGATAGAACTCACCCGGCGAGCGGTCGGCACGCGCGTCTTCATCCCGGAAGCACGGCGCGATCTGGAAATACTTGTCGAAGCCCGCGACCATCAACAGCTGCTTGAACTGCTGCGGCGCCTGGGGCAACGCATAGAACTTGCCCGGATGCAGGCGCGACGGCACCAGATAGTCGCGCGCGCCCTCGGGCGACGACGCGGTCAGGATCGGGGTCTGGAATTCCTTGAAGTCGGCCTCGATCATCCGCCGGCGGATCGACGCGATGACGTCGTTGCGCAGCAGGATGTTGCGCGCAACCTTCTCGCGGCGCAGGTCCAGATAGCGGTAACGCAGGCGGATTTCCTCGCCCGTGTCCTCGTCGGAGTTCACCTGCAGGGGCAGCTGGTCGGCGGCGTTCTCGACGTTGACCTCGGCGATGCCGACCTCGACCGAGCCGGTCGGGATGGTCGCGTTGGTCGTCTCCGCGGAGCGCGCGACAACGGGGCCGGTCACGGTGATGACCGATTCCAGCCTTGCGCCCTCGACGGTCTCGAAAATCGGGCTCGACGTGTCGATCACGCACTGGGTGATGCCGTACTGGTCGCGCAGATCCACGAACAGAAGGTTGCCATGATCGCGCTTGCGGTGGATCCAGCCCGACAGGCGGACGGTTTCGCCCGCATTCTCGTCGCGCAGTTCACCACAGGTATGAGTTCGATAGGGATGCATGTTTCGTCCCAAAGAGGCTGGTTAAAAGCTGGAATTCGGCCCTTTTGGGCCTGTCGGGCCAATGGCCACGGATCGCCCGCGCCTGTCAAGGCCGGACCGAGTATTCCGGGATGACCCCGGGCGGGTTGGAAACCCGCCCCTACATCTATGCGGACGTGCAACAAGGCATCCGACGAAACCGTCAATACCGTAGGGGCGGGTTTCCAACCCGCCCGACTCGCACCTTCCCCACCCACTCGAATCCCTGTAGAAATTCCGCCCATGAACGTCATTAAAGATACGGATGCGCTCGCGAGCTTCTGCGACGCGCTGTCTACCGCCGATTACATCACCGTCGACACCGAGTTCATGCGCGAGAGCACGTTCTGGCCGATCCTTTGCCTGGTACAGGTCGCGGGGCCCGAGGACGAGGCGATCATCGACCCGCTCGCCGACGGGATGGACCTCACGCCGCTCTACGACCTGATGGCCGACGAGAACGTGCTCAAGGTGATGCACGCGCCCAAGCAGGACATCGAAATTTTCCATCACGAAGGCGGCGTCACGCCCAAGCCGCTGTTCGACACCCAGATCGCGGCCATGGTCGCCGGGTTCGGCGACCAGGTCGGCTACGAGACCCTGATCGCCAAGCTGACGAAAATCCGCCCCGACAAGGGCAGCCGCTTCACCGACTGGTCCCAACGGCCGCTGACCGATGCCCAACTCGAATACGCGCTGGGCGATGTCACCCATCTGCGCCCCGCCTATGAGAAGCTGCGCCGCCGGATCGAGGAGAACGGCCGCCTCGAATGGGTCGAGGAGGAGATGGTCAAGCTCGCCGACCCGGCCCTGTATGAGGTGGTCCCGGAAAATGGCTGGCGGCGGCTCAAGCCCAAGCGCAACCAGCCGAAATACCTGGCCATGCTGCAGGCCGTCGCCGCGTGGCGCGACCGCGAGGCAATGGCGCGTGATCTGCCGCGCAACCGGCTGATGCGCGACGATGTGCTGGCCCAGATCGCGGCCCGCCCGCCCGAGGATGCCCATTCCCTGTCGCGGGTCCGGGGCATACCGAAGAATTTCGCCGAAGGCCGGCTCGGCCAGGGATTGCTGGCGGCGATCGCCGAAGGCGAAGCCCTGCCCCTCGATCAGGCGCCGACGATCCCCGAACCGCTGGATCTGCCGCCGGGTGCCGGCGCGCTGATGGATTTGCTCAAGGTGCTGCTCAAGTTCAAATGCGACACCAACCAGGTCGCGCAGAAACTCATCGCGACCGTGCCGGATCTGGAAGCGATCGCGGCCGACGACAATGCCGATGTGGCGGCCCTCAGGGGTTGGCGCCGGGAAATCTTCGGCAACGACGCGCTGCGTCTCAAGGCCGGTGAAATCGCGCTGGCCGCCGGGAGCGGCCTGGTGCGTATCGTCGAGGTTGTGCCCGAAGGCGAAGCGAACGACGAAGCCGCCGAATAGCGTTCTGCGCGCTGCTTAAACTTTCTCGCGCAGCCCGTCGCCCTTGATCACGCCCGACACGCCGAACAACTTCGCCAGTGCCGCGAACCGGGAGCTCACCAGGTCGCCGAACAGATCGGCATGACCCGGCGCTAATGTCAGGGTCAGTTGCTGGGATTTGAGCTTCAGCCCGACACCCTCAAGCAACACCGCGCTCCCGCCCGTGAGGGTCTCGGCCAGGCGCAGGGCCGCGCCCAGGCGGCGTGACCAATCGACATCCTCCGGGGTGAGCAACGCATTCGCCACGCGCAGGGTGGCGCCGCCCTTGGCGCCCGTGTAGCGGCGATAGACCGCCAGCGCGATCTTGGTCTTCTCCGCATGGGACAGGGCGAGCAGCGGCAGGCGCAGAATCCGGAAATAGACCTGCTCGGCCCGATAATCCGGGTGCTCGTGCCAACCGATATCGGCGAGCAGGCAGGCGGCCCGGCGCAACCGGCGCAGGTTTTCTTTCTCGCCGACAAACAGGGGGTCGACCCAGTCGAACAGCGCGGTGCCCGAGCCCAGTGCGCGGCTTTCACGGGCCGCGAGATGTTCGCAGGCAACGATCAGCGGGTCGGCGGCGCGGGTCTCTTCGTCGAGGGCGTCGAACTGGGATCCCTCGCGAATACCGTTGGCGGAAAATACGACCTGCTCGGCCTTCGAGGTCCGGATCAACCGTGCGAGCACCGTCGCCGCGATCGGCAACGTGGATACGCGCGCGCGCGGCACGGCGCTGATCCGCGACAGGCTCTCGGCACCCAGCCCGGCGACCAGCTCGCAAAAATCGAACGTCTCCCGGCCGGTCATCCGATAATTGTGGATCACACGCAGGGGATATTTGGTCTGCACCATGTGCAGCCGCGCCAGGGCACGCCAGGCGCCGCCGACAGCGTAGATCGCGCCGCCATCGACTGCGCCACGAATCCAGGGGAATGTCGAAAGCACCTCGTCGATGTGGTCCGCGAGCCCGCCATTGTCCTCGCCCAGCGTCGCCGCCAGACGCAGTGGGCCGAGCGGCAGGCTGCCATGCTCGCCAACCTCTCCCGCAGAAACCGCGGCAAGCTCCAGGCTGCCGCCGCCGAGATCCGCGGCCACGCCATGCGCTTCGGGCAGGCCACTGATCACGCCGCAGGCGGCAAACCGGGCCTCCTGGTCACCATCGAGCTGCGCGACAGAACGGCCGAAGATCGCTTCGACCCGTTTGAGAAATTCCGCGCCGTCCGCAGCCTCACGGGTCGCTGCGGTCGCCACCAGCATCGTGTCCTCGACACCCATGGTCCGCACAATCGCGGCAAACCGCGGCAGGTTGGCCAGGGCCTGGGTCACACCGTCCGGGTGGAGCCGGCCGGTCGCGGCCAAGTCGCGGCCAATACCGCACGTCACGCGCTCGTTGAATACAACCGGCGCGGCGCGGGAACGGTCACGAAAGACGACGAGTCGGATCGAGTTCGACCCGATATCGACGACGGCCGCCGGCCCGCCCACCAAAGGAGAGCGATTAGGCATCGTCGTCGCGGAATTGGTCGGCGTGGAGGAAGCCTAGTCCGGATGCGCAAGCAGTTGCGGCGCGCTGCCGGGCTTCTTCAGCGCGCTGCCACGCCCAGACAGGCTGGGATTGGTCATGAAATATTTGTGCGCGTTGAATGGGTCCTGCTCGCGGCTCGTGTCGATCCGGATGTAGGTGCCATCGGGCTCCATGACCCAGCTTTGGGCGCGATCCAGCAGATTCGCAACCAAGATCTGGTCGAGAATTTGCTCATGCACGGTGCCGCTTTCGATGGGCACCAGAAGCTCCACCCGACGGTCGAGATTGCGCGGCATCCAGTCAGCGGATGAGATAAAGAGCTTCGCCTGGGGCGACGGCAGTTCTGCGCCCGATCCGAAGGCCATGATGCGCGAATGTTCGAGGAACCGTCCGATGATGCTCTTCACCTCGATATTCTCGCTCAAACCCGGCACACCGGGGCGCAGGCAGCAGATGCCGCGAATGGCCAACCGGATCAGCACACCGGCCTGGGATGCCCGGTACAGCGTGTCGATGATGTCACCATCGACCAGGCTGTTGAACTTCGCCCAGATTTCCGCCGGCCGACCCGCCTGGGCATGTGCAATTTCTCCCTCGATGCAGTCCATCAGGGTTTCGCGCAGATTGACCGGCGCGACCGCGACCTTCTCCAGCCCCTCGGGCCGGGCATATCCGGTCATGTAGTTGAACACCCGCGAGGCGTCCTGACACAGCATCGGGTCCTTCGTCAGGTAGCTGATATCCGTGTAGATCCGGGCTGTGATCGGGTGATAGTTGCCTGTCCCGAAATGGGCATAGGTCCGCAGATCACTGCCTTCACGCCGGTGCACGAGGCTGATCTTCGCGTGGGTCTTGAGGTCAATGAATCCGTAGACGATCTGTACGCCCGCCCGCTCCAGCTCGCGGGCCCAGCGGATATTCGCCTCTTCGTCGAAACGCGCCTTGAGCTCAATCAGCGCCGTCACGGATTTCCCGGCCTCGGCGGCTTCAATCAGGGCGCTGACGATCGGTGAATCCTCGGATGTGCGATAGAGCGTCTGTTTGATCGCGACAACCTGGGGATCACGCGCGGCCTGGCGCAGGAACTGCACGACCACGTCGAAGGATTCGAACGGGTGGTGGACGACGATGTCCTTGGCCCGGATCGCCGCGAAGCAATCACCGGCGAAGTCGCGAATACGCTCGGGGAAGCGCGCGTTGAAAGGCTCGAACAGAAGATCGCGCCGGTCATCGACGATGAGTTCCTTGGTCCGGTCGAGACCGGGCATCCCATCGAGGACGAACACATCCTCCTCATCGACGCCGATTTCCTCGGTCACGAAGCGCCGCAAATCCGGAGGCATTTCCGCATCAATTGTCAGCCGGATCACCGAACCGCGACGACGGCGTTTGAGCGCGGATTCGAAGAGACGGACCAAATCTTCCGCCTCTTCCAGCACTTCGATGTCGCTGTCTCGTATGACCCGGAACGTGCCCACACCGCGCAGCTCGAAGCCCGGAAAGATCCGGTTGAGGAACATGGCGACGCATTTTTCGAGCAGGACGAAACGCGGGCGCTCGCCGGGCAGGCGAATAAAACGCTCGATCTGTCCTGGCAAGGGCAGGAGGCCGATCATCAGCCGGTTGTCGCTCGCCCGGTACAATTCCAGCGCCTGTGCCAGCCCGAAATTCGGGATAAACGGGAACGGATGGGCGGGATCAACGGCGAGCGGCGTCAGGACCGGGAAAATCGTGGTCATGAACCGGTTTTCGAGCCAGGCAGCTTCTTCGTCGCTCAGTTCGTCCGGTTCGACGACCGCGATATCACTCGCCCGCAGTTCCTCGACAAGGGTGAGCCAGATTTTCTGCTGCGCCGCCATCAGCGCCCCGGCCCGCGCATTTATCGCCACCAGCTGTTCGCTTGGTGTCAGGCCTTCCTGGGTCACAGACGCGATCCCGGCCTCGACCTGTCCCTTCAGGCCCGCAACCCGAACCATGTAGAACTCGTCCAGGTTCGACGCGGAAATCGACAGGAAGCGCACGCGCTCGAGCAGCGGATGGCTGTGATTCTCGGCCTCTTCGAGCACGCGTTCGTTGAACGCCAGCCAAGAGAGCTCGCGGTTGATGAACCGTTCCGGAGAATCCAACCCGATCCCGGGGACCGAGTCAGGATTTAATGCTGCGTCTTCAGCGACCACGGGGACCATTTTTTGCAAAGGATTACAGGCGCATGCGCGCCATTCAGCCGTCTAGGCTAACGATATCGGATCATGTCCGCAATTTATGACGGACCGATGACAGATTGGTGTCAGACAAAATCGTCGAGAATTTCCCGCGCCAGCGGGACCGTCACAGGCCGTGCACGTTCGAGCGCGGCGGAATCAATCGCGGCAACAATATCGGCGACGGCGGCGAAGGAACGCTCCATGCGTGCCATCAGGTAAAGCACGACATCCTCACCCACACGCAATTGCCGGTCGCGAAACAACTTGACCATCAACGCCGCCAGCAGGTCGTCGTCGGGCGCCGATATGCCGGCCCCGGCCAGGGCCTTCAGCCGCGACGCCAGATCGGCGAGACCGACATTCCAGCGCGCGGGCGCCTCGCGCCCCGCGAGCAACAACGCGCCGTCCGTCTCAAGCACGTAATTGTAGAGATGCAACAGCGCCTCTTCGCCGTCCCGATCGCCCGCAAGCTGGTCCGCATCGTCGACGAATAGAAATCTGTTGCGCGCGCGCAACTCCGAGCCATCTGACGCGCGCACATCGTCGGGTCCGATCAGGATCCCGCCACTCACATCGCACCAGACATGTCCGAGATGCGTCTTGCCCGAAGCCGCCGGGCCCCAGATCGCGAGTGCGCGGGCAGGCCAATCCGGCCAGCGATCCATCCACTCCACCGCTTCCGCATTGCTGCGCGAGACCAGGAAGTCGGATCGCCCCCGGGCCGTACGATGCCCCAAATCCAAGACAAGTTGCCGGCTCACGGATCGATCCAATCAGTTGACCGCCAGGCGGACGACATGGGTCACCAGCGCCCGGAGGCCCGCCTGGGTGGCCCCGGACGGTTGCGCGTTGACCGGCTCGAGACCGGTGCTTTCAAGAATCAAATCGAACCGCTCGAAGGCGCGGGTCAGCCGCGCAACATCTCCGCGGTGATTGATCACGATCTCCGCCGACATGGCCGTAAGCGCGACGACCTGAATATCGGTGACGGCGGGCACACGGGAAATTCGCCCGCGGATATCGACCCAGTTTTTCAAATTCGAAATGGGGACTGCCGCCCGCAATTGGCCAATCTCACCAGAGGTGAGCGCACTCGCGGCCTTCCACTCATCCTCGATAATCTCACGGATCTCGCCGACCGCGCGCGCGAGTATGACGTGCTCGGTCTCGTCTTCCTGCCCGGTAACGGAAATGCTGAAAGGGCTCATCTCCGGCAACCCAACGGGCACACTGACGATATCGCTGCGCAGAATGCCAGGCTCCACCTCGAAAATATTGGCGATCGTGACCACCACCCCGCGGGCACCATAGCGCGCGGCGAAGCGCGCCAGGACATCCGGATCACCATCGACGGCCTGATCCACCGTGAGCCCCGACAGGTCCGACAGATCTCCGATCGGCGCCAACATGGGAACAAGGCCGGTTCCCTCGGGATGGTTTCGCCACGCCTCACGCCAGGGGTTGGGGTCATCCCAAAGCAGATAGCGCGCGGGAGTCGCCAGGACGGGGATCACCGTCAGCGGCCGGCTGCGCAATTCGGAGAACGGTACAGCGGACAGGCGGAAGAGGTTTCGCACTGCATCCGGTTTGAAGGTGACCGTTAAATTCGCGAGATAGCGCACATCCGACGTCTTCTCTCCGTCGATCTGGATTGCGTCGACGAGAAAACGCAGCGTGTCGGGTTCGATGCCCGCGGCAATGCCGCGGTGCACACTGCGGGTCAATCGCGCCTCAAGCCGCGCGAACGCCTCGCGTTGTCCCTTGGCAAGAGCGCTTGCACGCGCGGCCGTTGCCGTTTGGGCGCTTTCGTCCAGCGCCACATCACGGACGACGAAAATGTCCTCAAGCGCAGATTGCTGTGCCTGCAGAGCGGACGATCCGACGAACGAAACGACACCCGCAGCGAGCAACCACATGGCGAGAACGAGACTAAATTTTTGCAGCGCGCGACACATTGCAAATGACCTTGAAACACCTATTCTGACGTACCGATACGGCGTGATTCGCGGTCTACATGACCACTGCGCCGCGAATGTGGCAAAGCAATAGCACGAATGATGCGCGATGCGCGCGAGGAGACGGACACTGGGGCTTTCCTACAAAGACGCCGGCGTGGATATTGCGGCCGGCAACGCCCTTGTCGAGACCATCAAGCCGTTGGCGGCGTCGACGCAACGCGCCGGCTCGGTCGATGGGCTCGGTGGTTTTGGTGCACTTTTCGATCCCAAGGCGGCGGGATTCAAGGACCCGATCCTGGTTGCAGCGACGGATGGTGTCGGGACCAAGCTCAAGCTGGCCTTCGAAACCGGCCGCTTCGACACGCTGGGTATCGATCTGGTTGCGATGTGCGTCAACGACCTCGTCGTTCAGGGCGCCGAGCCGCTCTTCTTTCTGGATTACTTCGCAACCGGCGGGCTGGACCCCGAAGTCGCGGCTGCGGTCGTCTCGGGAATCGCGGATGGCTGCAAACAAGCCGGCTGCGCCCTCATCGGGGGCGAAACGGCTGAAATGCCTGGTCTCTATGCGAGCGGCGAATTCGACCTTGCGGGGTTTTCGGTCGGCGCCATGGAGCGTGGCACGGCCTTCCCGCGACCCGACCGCCCGGTCGAAGCCGGCGACCTTGTCATTGGTCTCGCCTCCAGCGGCGTGCACTCGAACGGCTATTCCCTTGTGCGCAAAATTGTCGAACACGCGGGGAGCAACCTGGCTGACCCCGCACCTTTTGATGGCGAACAGGAACTCGGCGCGGCACTCCTGACGCCGACACGCATTTACGTGCGCGCCTGTCTCGCAGCGGTGGCTCTGCCGGCGCTCAAGGGCTTTGCCCACATCACCGGCGGCGGCCTGCTCGAGAATATACCGCGCGCACTTCCCGCAGGCCTCGGGGCGGCGCTCGACGGAACCCGCTGGACAGCACCACCCGTTTTCGACTGGCTTCGACAGGCCGGGGGTGTCGATGACATGGAGATGGCGCGCACATTCAATTGCGGAATTGGCATGATCGCCTTGTCGCAAGCGGATGGCGCCGATGACATCGTCAACGGCCTCAACGCCGCGGGTGAGGATGCACGGATCATCGGTGAGATCACATCCTCCACAGACGCCGCAGTCGAGATTTCGGACCTGTCGGCTGCCCTCGGCGGGGCCGCATGATCCGCCTGAAGGTCGGCGTCCTGATTTCCGGCCGGGGCTCCAACCTGCAGGCCCTGATAGCCGCCTGCGCGACACCCGGTTTTCCCGCCGAAATCGTGCTGGTCGTTTCGAACAAACCGAACGCGCAGGGTCTCGATCACGCCAGGGCCGCGGGAATAGAGACCTCTGTGATCGAGCATGGCGCATTCCCGGACCGCGAAAGTTTCGATCGGCAGGTCGACGAAAAACTCAGAGCATCAGGTGCGGAACTTGTCTGCCTTGCCGGCTTCATGCGCCTCCTGTCCAGCTGGTTTGTCGAGGCCTGGCGCGACAAGGTGGTGAATATTCACCCCTCACTCCTCCCGGCCTTTAAAGGTATCGACGCCCACGCACAGGCGATCGCGGCCGGTGTTCGCCTGAGCGGCTGCACCGTGCATATCGTGCGCCCCGAGATGGATGCCGGGCCGATCCTCGTGCAGGCCGCCGTCCCGGTCCTGCCTGACGATGACGACGATACGCTCGCGGCCCGCATTCTGGAGGCCGAGCATCTTTGCTACCCCCACGCCGTCCGGCTCCTGGCGGAAGACAGGGTCAAAATCCTCGATGAGCGTGCGATCATCGACATGCCGGATATGGTCACCGGCCCGCTGATTCACCCTCGACCCGTGTGACATGCGAAAAACCTCGCCGAAGGGCTTTGACGCCCCCGGCGGTCGCGTATAAAACTCAGGCTAACGCTCAACCGGAAACATGCGAGTGAACATGTCCGACGATATTATGAATCTCGAACGCCGCTGGAAAACCTGGACTGGTTTTCTGCGCTTTATGTCCTATTCGGGAATCGCGGTTACGATTGCCCTGCTCATCATGTGGTGGACAATCGTCTAACCAACCCCCGCCATGCCGGATCAGGCGTGGCGATCAGCCGACGATCTCATTCTCTTTGAAGAAGAACGCGATCTCTTCGGCCGCGGTCTCTGGCGCATCCGAACCATGCACGGAATTCGCCTCGATCGATTCCGCGAACTCCTTGCGGATCGTGCCCTCTGCCGCATCGGCGGGATTGGTGGCGCCCATGATCTCGCGATTGCGCGCGATCGCGTCCTCGCCTTCCAGCACCTGAACGACGACCGGGCCGGACGTCATGAACGCGACCAGATCGTTGAAGAACGGACGCTCGCGATGAACGCCGTAAAATTCCTCGGCCTGCTCGCGGCTGAGATGAATGCGGCGCTGGGCCACAACGCGCAATCCGGCGTCCTCGAACTTGGCAATGATCTTGCCGGTCAGGTTCCGCTTCGTCGCGTCGGGTTTGATGATCGAGAACGTGCGCTCGAGGGCCATGGGTATGCTCCGGTCTGGAATGAAAATGTCGGCGCGTTATATCCAGCGCGCACGGCGGCGACAAGGCATCGATGATGACTTTGATCGGTCCGCAGCGGTGATTGTCGCTATCCGGTAGCTTTCTGTTCCCAACCGCCGCGCTCAGTTTGCTGCCAATAGGTCAGGTCGTGCCCGGCATCTTTGTAAATCTGCCAGCGTGCGCGCGCCGCGCTCACGGTCGCATCGTCGCGCCCGTCAAACAGTTCGCAAACGAGATCAAAACCACCGGGATCGGCAGACTGCGCTCCGTCGGCGAGAAACAGGACCCGCGCGTCGTTGGGGTTTTCATCCTGGTCGGTAAGCCACACCGGCTGCAGTGCCGCATGCCCGTCCGTCTTGCTGCCGTGTGGCAGGAACACACGGTCATTGTACGTCCAGAGATGCGTGTTGAGATCCTCGACGCGTTCGGGCGAGCCCGCAATGACGATCGCACGGCGCCCATCGCGCACAACTGTCCGTTCGAGCATGACAGGCAACACCTCTTCCAGGGTGCGGCGCGTCAGATGATAGAATCGGATCTCCGTCACGGTGTAGGTGGACCTATTTCTCGTAGTGGTCGCGAACGAACTGATCGAGCGTACGAACGGCGAAACCGGTGGCGCCTCGCGCCATCAGCGGCAGTTCCTTGTCCGACCAGGCGACACCCGCGATATCCATATGCGCCCAGGGCACGTCATTGGTGTAACGCTGCAGGAACTGCGCAGCGGTGATGCTGCCGCCCCAGCGCGGTCCAACATTCTTCATGTCGGCGCGCGGCGTGTTGATTTGCCGGTCAAAGGCATCATCCAGCGGCATTCGCCATATTTTCTCGCCGACACCCTGGCTCGAAGACACGATACGTTCCGCCAAGCCGTCATCACTGGCGTAGAGGCCGGCATATTCGCGCCCCAGCGCCACCATGATCGCGCCCGTCAGGGTCGCGAAGTCGATCATCACGTCGGGCTTGAACCGCTTTTGCGTGTACCAAAGCGCGTCCGCCAGCACGAGGCGACCTTCGGCATCGGTGTTGATCACTTCAATCGTCTGACCCGACATCGATGTCACGATATCGCCGGGCCGCTGGGCATTTCCGTCGGGCATGTTCTCGACCAGACCGACCACGCCAATGACGTTGGCCTTGGCCTTCCGCCCGGCGATGGCGCGCATCGCGCCGATGACGGTCCCCGCACCGCCCATATCCCAGATCATGTCTTCCATGCCGCCGGCCGGCTTGATTGAAATTCCACCGGTGTCAAAGGTGACGCCCTTGCCGATAAACGACACGGTCTTGGCATCGCGGCCGCCCCCGTTCCAGCGCATTACCACGAGCTGGGATTCGCGCACGCTGCCTTGCCCCACGGCCAGCAAGGCGTTCATCCCGAGCTTGCGCATCTGGGCCTCGCCCAGCACCTCGACCTTGACGCCGAGCTTCGTCAGCTTGCGGCACTGCGCGGCCATCCATTTGGGTGATTTTACATTGCTCGGCTCCGACACGAGATCGCGGGCCATATCGACCCCGTCGGCCACGGGCGCAAGCACTGCGTATCGCCGGCGCGCATCCGCAGCTCCCTTCACCATGATTTGAAGACGAGACAAACTTTTCGAGCCACCCCGGCCCTTCGAACCGGTCAGGTATTTGTCATACTTGTAGGACCGCAAACGCGCGCCGATCGCAATACTGGCCGCCAGTTCACCGCCGCGCACCTTGGCTCCCGTCATCTCGGCGATAATTGTCGCAGAAGAATCCGAAATTCCGCCGGCAGCCTTGTATATCTGCGCGCCGATTTCCTGCGCACGCAGCGCATCCATATCCTTGGCATCGCCGGCTCCGATCAGCAAAATTGTCGTCTTTTCCCTGCCCTGAGGCGCGAGAACCGACAAACTTTCGCCCTTCTTTCCCGCGAAACTCGCCGCCTTCAGAGCGCGCGACAGCGCACCCTTGGTTGCCTTGTCGATTGCCTTCGCACTGGTTCCAAGCCGCGCATCTGCATCAACCAGAAAAACGAGGAGGCCGCTCGTGGGCAATTTCGGTTCGGCGAAGGAAATTTTCATGACGATCCAATCCATAATTATGCGGGACACAGGCTGCGACACGCCGTCGAAAGCTGTTCGAGATTTAGAGTACCCACGAACCGGGCGCAAGGCATGGCCCACCGGTGCGGGAAGTGTTTTTCCCGGCCGGGCGATCTGTTACAAACAATTCGACAAGCAGGTCTTTGTTTTACGAATCAGCAACTTGAGAGACGTTTCCGGGGAAACGTCAAACCGGGAGCATCCATGACGTCGATCAGCGGATACATATTCCGGCAACTGGCATTCGCCAGCCTGTTTGTGGCCGGCGCGCTCATCTTGCTGATTTCGCTCTTCGGATCTCTCCGGTTGATCGACTTCATCGTCAACCGCGGCTTGCCGATCACGGTTCTTTTCGAGATGACCGCCCTCAACCTGCCAAAGTTCATGGCCGTCGTGCTTCCGATCGCAATCTTTGCCGCCATACTCGTGGTCTACAATAAACTCACGAACGACAGTGAGCTTGTCGTTATGCGCGCCGCCGGCGTCGGCCAGATGTCCCTCGCCCGGCCGGGCCTGATGCTGGGCTTACTCGGCGTGCTCATCGGATTCGCGCTGCAACTGTATCTGGTGCCCGCGTCGACCCATGCCTTCAAGTTGCAGCAGTTCAACTATCGCAACAGTTACGGAAGCGTGCTGTTGCAAGAGCAACGTTTCAACACCCCGGTCGATGGTTTGACCATCTATATCCGCGAGCGCTCCGGCGAGGGTGAGCTGCGCGGGATTTTTGCCCATGATTCCCGCGATCGCGAACGCCCGGTGACCTACACCGCCGAGCGCGGCACCGCGAGTCAGACAGGCCAGGGAACCCGGATCGTCCTCTTCAACGGCAGCCAGCAGGAAGTCGACCGGGAGTCAGGGCGCCTGACTTTGTTCAATTTCGACCAGTATTCGCTCGACCTCAGCCTCCTCAGCCAGGATGTCTCCACGCGATGGCGAGAGCCCGAGGAACGCTTCCTGGATTCGCTCTTGTGGCCAGGAGACGGGCTCCACGACCGAACCTACTCGACCCAGCTCATCGCCGAAGGCCATCGGCGCCTTTCCAGCCCACTCCACATATTGGCTTTCGCCGCCGTCGCTATGGCGGTGCTGCTTTCCGGCGACTTGAACCGCCGGGGACAGGCCGGCCGAATATTGTTCGCTATTGCCCTGATTTTCGCCCTTCAGGTCGCAGCGCTCGGATTGTTTAATGTTTCGCGGAATTCACTGGCGATCATTCCCTTCAGCTACGCTTTGCCGTTGGGCGCGATCGCGCTCTCGATCTATTGGTTGGTGCGTGTTCCCCGCCGCAGATCTATCGCCATCGCACCCGCAGATGCTTAGGCCGCCACGCCCGTGATCGCTTCGCGCACCATCTCCTTCTATATCCTGCGCCAGTTCCTGATCTGGTTCGTGATCATGTTCGCAACGATCGTTGCAGTCATCATGCTGATCGATGCGGTGGAGCTGTTGCGCCGGGGCAGCGGACGGAGCGAGGCAACCTTCAGCGTCATCACCAGCATGGCGTTGTTGCGTACGCCTTTCCTGGCACAGGAGGCCGTGCCCTTTGCGGTCATGTTCGGCGGCATATTCACGTTCCTGCGCCTCACCCGGAACCACGAACTTGTCGTGCTGCGCGCAGCCGGCGTTTCGGTTTGGCAGTTCCTGACCCCGGCGATCATCGCTGCGGTCGCGCTCGGCATCATCAACATCACCGTCGTTAATCCCCTTTCCGCAGTGCTGTTGTCTCAATTTGAAGAGCTCGAAGGCAGATATCTTACGGGCCGCTCCTCCCTTCTGGCCGTGTCCGCCGAGGGAATATGGCTACGCCAGAACAGCGATGATGGCGCCGGACAAACAGTAATCCATGCCGCGCGAGTACAACCCGACGAACTTCGGCTGGAGCAGGTCATCGTTTTCGAATTCGCCGACGATGACAAATTTATCGGCCGAATCGACGCCAAGAGCGCCTTGCTTCTGAATGGGAGATGGGAGCTCTCCGAGGCATGGCTCACCCGGCCTGGACGCGCAGGCGTTTTCGTCGCCAAGAAAAATCTCGCGACCGACCTGACCCCCGACAAGATTCAGGAAAGTTTCGCCAGTCCCGATACAGTTGCGCTTTGGAATTTGCCCCGCTTTATAAGAGTGCTTGAAGAGACCGGGTTCTCGCCGGTCGCACACCAGCTCCAGTTCCACGCGCTTCTGGCGGAGCCGGTGCTGCTGGCCGCAATGGTTTTGATCGCAGCAATATTCTCTCTCCGGTTAACCAGACGCGGCGGCACAATCGTCCTCGTTGGCGCCGGCGTCCTGGCCGGGTTCTTTTTGTTTCTCCTGACGAACGTCATCCAGGCACTCGGCCTGGGGGCGAGCGTACCCGTGATCCTCGCGGCCTGGACTCCGGCGGGGGTCAGCCTGTTGATCGGCCTCACATTTCTCCTGCATCTCGAGGACGGATGATGCCGTCGCGCGCACTCTGGATTGCGATGGGGCTATTTGCCGTGGTGGTGAGCGGCCCGGCAGCCTTCGGACAGCAAGTGGATTCAGAACAGCCGGTCCTGATGACGGCGGATGATTTGTCCTTTGACGAAGACCTTGGGACCGCGACGGCGCGTGGGAATGTGGAAATTGTCCAGGGTGAACGAATACTGAATGCGGACGCCGTCACCTATAACCAGCGTGACGACATCGTCACCGCGACCGGCAACGTGGTGCTGCTCGAGCCGACGGGCGAAGTGTTGTTTGCCGAGTTTGCGGAACTTACATCCGATATGCGTGAAGGTTTCTTGCGCGGGTTCCGGATGCTCCTGAATGACGATTCCCGGCTTGCCTCCGTCAGTGCGCAACGCCGCGGAGGGGTCGAGACGGAGCTCACCCGGGCGGTTTATTCGCCATGCCGCAATTGCCTTGGATTTGATGATGAACCGCTGTGGCAGATCAAGGCACGCCGCGTTGTGCACAACGCCGAAGAACAGGAGGTCGTCTATCGCGATGCCACTCTGGAATTGCTCGGCGTCCCCATCGCCTATACCCCGTATCTCAGTCACCCGGATCCGACCGTCCAACGCAAATCCGGCATCCTGACCCCGACATTCGGCACTTCGAGCTTACTGGGGTCGAATATCCAGGTGCCCTATTTCTGGGCAATCTCGGATGAAAGCGACCTGACGTTCGATCCCATTCTTTCGACCGACCAACTGCCTGTCGTGACAGGTGAGTACCGCGAGAGGTTCGCCAGCGGCGAAAACCGCACACGCGTGTCGTTTACCCGCGACGACGCCCAGACCGACAAGGATCGGTTTCGCGGGCACATCGATTCCGAAACCCGCTTTTCAATCGACGAACTCTGGCGCTGGGGCGCAGACATCCGGCTCGCCAGCGATGACACTTATCTCGGCCGCTACGGTTTCAGGAGCGACGACACCCTCACCAATCGCCTCTATGTCGAAGGCTTCGGTTCACGCTCCTACGCCGTCGCCGAGGGCCTCTACTTTCAGGGATTGAATGACGAGGATATCCAGGAAGAAACGCCCATCGTCGCGCCGAACCTTGAGTATAGCTACATCAGTCCGCCCGGTGGTTTTGGCGGAATGACGACTCTCGACGCGAATTTGCGCGCGCTAACTCGCGAGGTGGGTGCCACCAGTCAGCGGATCAGCCTCACGCCCGGCTGGCAGATATCCCACACCGACAGTTTGGGCTCGATTACCAGTTTTCGTACATCGGTCCAGGGCGACCTCTACAACGTCAACGATGCAGGAACAGAGAGCGGTCGCGAAAATGACGTTGCCGGTCGTATTTTTCCGCAGGCCATCGTCAGTTGGCGATACCCTTGGGTTCGACGCTCGGGCCCGAACAGTCAGATATTCGAGCCACTGTTGGCACTCGTCGTTGCGCCAAACGCCGGCAATCCGGATGACATTCCCGACGAAGACAGCCAAAGCATTGCCTTCGATGAAACCAATCTGTTCGACGCAAACAGGTTTTCGGGTACCGACCGTGTGGAAGGTGGGCAACGGCTGGTCTACGGCATTCGAACGGGCGTCTTCGGCGAGTTGGGCGGCGCTTCAACCCTAACGGTCGGTCAGTCCATCCGGTTCCGCGAATCAAACCCCTTCCCCTCCGGGACGGGGCTTGAGGATCAAATCTCGGATATCGTCGCAAATCTGCAGATCACGCCCAATCGGTTCATGAGCCTGCTGTACAAAACCCGATTCGATCACGATTCACTCCGCGCCCGGCGTACGGAAATAGCCGCATCCGTTGGCCCGTCAGCCCTGAATGTCGATCTCAACTATGTGTTTTTTGATCGCACCAGTGGTTTCCCCGATCGTGAAGAAGTCACAGCGTCACTGCAGTCAAAACTGACCGATCAATGGTCTGCACAAATGGAGACACGGCGCGACCTCACAACCGAGGGTGGGACACTTTCCTACGGCGCAGCTCTCGTCTACGAGTGCGATTGCATGAACTTCGAGCTAGTATACAACCGAACATTCACGACCGACCGGGACATCCCGCGCGTTGAATCGCTGACGTTCCGAATTACATTCAAAAGTCTCGGGCAAATTGGGTCTTCGGTCCTCTAAATGAAACAGTCAGGCAACCGGATTAAAGCAGACATGCAGCCACGCACGCGCATATCGAACGCGCACACGGTGAAGTCGCGTTATGGCGCTATGACCATTTTGGCGATGACCTGCCTCTTATGGGCCTTGGTCGCTTCACCACCGGCATACGCCCAGGACGTGCAACGCATCGCCGCAGTGGTCAACGAGAAGGTCATTTCGATTTTCGACGTGCAGCAGCGCATGCGCCTGCTGATCTCCTCATCCGGGCTCCCGAACAATGCCGAGACCCAACGCCGGATCGCACCGCAAGTTCTTCGGGAATTGATCGATGAAGCCCTGCAGAACCAGGAGGCGGATCGATTGAATATCCGCATCACGCAGGTTGAAATTGACGATGCGATAGGACAGATCGAATCATCGAACAATCTACCCGCCGGCGAATTCGAAGCTTTTGTCACGCGCCAGGGCATCTCGTTTAACGCCGCGCTCAATCAAATTCGGTCAAACCTGTCATGGCAGAAGCTGCTGTCACGAACGGTACGCCCGACCGTCGAAATCGGCGATGAGGAAATCGACGACGTCATTGCGCGCATCGTCGCCAGCGCCGGCGTAACAGAGTACCGGGTTGGAGAAATCCTTCTCCCCATCGACAACCCTGCCGATACGGCCGATATCCGCGTCTTGGCCGGACGGCTGGTGGAGCAGCTTCGCGATGGAGCGGAATTTCAGGCCGTGGCCCAGCAATTTTCCAAAAGTGCGACCGCCGCGACCGGTGGGGATATCGGCTGGGTTCAACCGGGGGAACTCGGCCCCGCACTCGACAGCGTGATCATCAACCTCGCGCGCCTGGAAGTTTCCGACCCGATCGAAGTGCCCGAGGGTATTCAGATCGTAATACTGATCGACCAGCGCACCAACGAACCGCCGGACCAGAACGACCGGACTGTCGCGCTTCGCCAAATGCTGCTGCAGGCCGCGGCAGATGCACCACCGGGATCCATCGACGCGCATATGCAGACAGCACGTGCGATCTCCTCGAGCGTGCGGGGATGCGATGATTTCGCGGCTGCGGCAGCCGAAGCAGGCACTCCGCAGCCTGCGACGCCGGCAAGATTCCAGCTTAAGGACCTGAACGCTGAACTGCGCGCACTCGCGTCTCAGCTGGAAGTTGGCGAGGCGAGCACGCCCATCCGTGTCCCCTCCGGCGTACAGGTGCTCATGATCTGCGAGCGGCAAGACGATATCGGGCCCAATCGCGACGAAATCCGCCTAACTCTCGAGCGTGAACGCATCGGCATGCTTTCACGGCGCTATCTGCGCGACTTGCGCCGCTCAGCATTCGTCGACCTGCGTGTTTAACGCCGACGCGCTGCCGCCGTTGCGAGAAATCGTGGGGCGCTTCGAAATTGCCGCCCAGAAGTCTCTCGGACAACATTTTCTGTTCGATCTGAACCTGACCCGACGGATCGTGTCCGTCGCGGGGGATCTGAGCGGCATCAACGTGATCGAAATCGGTGCCGGCCCTGGTGGTTTGACGCGCGCGCTGCTCGAATCCAACGCTGCGCACGTATTCGCAATCGAACGTGACCCACGCGCCGTTGCCGCATTGCGCGAACTGGCCGAAGCCGCTGCGGGACGGCTCACGGTCATATCTGCTGATGCCTTGAAGACGGACCTGACCACGATCACGCCACATCCACGCCGCGTCGTCGCAAACCTTCCATACAATGTCGGCACACAATTGCTCATCAACTGGCTCATCCAGGAAGACGCGTTCCTTGGCTTCACATTGATGTTCCAGAAGGAGGTAGCTGAGCGCATCGTCGCAACACAGGGGAGCAAATCCTACGGCCGGCTCTCTGTCCTCGCGCGCTGGTTGACCGAGCCAAATACCCAGTTCGATATCCCCGCATCGGCTTTCGTACCGCCGCCAAATGTCACCTCGACCGTGATCGGCCTCGAAGTTCGTTCCACGCCGCTCGCACCAGCCCGCCGGGAAGACCTGGAAATCGTTACCCGCGCGGCCTTCGGCCAAAGACGCAAGATGCTGCGGCGCGCGCTCACACAGATCGGTGGGTCCGATATCCTCGCTGCCGCAAATGTGCCGGATGACGTCCGGGCAGAGGACCTGAGCGTCGAACAATTTTGCGCGATCGCTCGAGTTCTGGGCGAACACAGGCTTGCGAGCTGAATGGTGTGATGTCACCGTTGTTGAATGCTGAAATTTTTAAATCGCCGAAAATCCACCGAAAGCCCCGGAGACAGCCTGGTCCCCGATGCCTCTGTACCAGGCTTCCGCCATCGGGTGCATGAACCCGAGTATGCCCGGCTGGGGCTGCCGTTTTGCCGGCAGGATTCAATCCGCAAGCTGGCGGTACTGCTGGATGAGGAAGCAGCGCTCCGCGCAGCTGAATAGGCGGCTACTGGCCCTGCCGCAGCAGGCGCACGAGGTCTGACAGGCCCTCTTGTCGGGCGCGGCGCAGGCGTTCGGCGTCGAGGATGGCCATCATCTTGGCAACACTGTTCTCGAAGCTCTCGTTGACCACCACATAGTCATATTCGGACCAGTGGGTGATTTCGTCTGCCGCCTTCGCCATACGATCCGCAATCACCTCGTGGCTGTCCTGGGCGCGGCTTTGCAGCCGCCGTTCGAGCTCGGCCGTCGAGGGTGGCAGTATAAATACGCTCACCAGGTCGTCGCGGGCGCTTTCCGCGACCTGCTGGGTTCCCTGCCAATCCAGATCGAAGAGCACGTCCCGACCCGCGCCGAGCGCCTCGTCCACCGGGGCACGCGGCGTTCCGTAATAGTGATCGAAGACCTTGGCATACTCCAGCAGCTCCTGCCGGTTTACCATCAGATCAAACTCGGTTCGATCGACGAAGATGTAATGCTCGCCATCGACTTCACCCGGCCGACGCGGCCGTGTCGTCACGGAGATCGAAAGGGAAATATTCGCATCCCGTTCCAGCACGGCGCGTGATATCGACGTCTTGCCCGCGCCGGACGGTGACGACAACACGAGCATTAGCCCCCGCCGCTTGATCCGTAATCCACTGGTTTCGTCACCGGCCATGTCGCGTCCTACTCCACATTCTGTACTTGCTCGCGAAACTGCTCAATTGTCGCCTTCATCGCCAGACCAATTCGGGTCAAGTCGACATCCGCCGACTTGGAACACAGCGTGTTGGCTTCCCGGTTGAGCTCCTGGCACAGAAAATCGAGACGCCGACCAACGGCCACGCCGTCTTCCAACAATTCGCGCACAGCCGCGACATGCACGGCGAGACGGTCCAGTTCTTCGCGTATATCCGCCTTGCCAACCAGCACGGCAACTTCCTGTGCCAGGCGTTCTTCCGGCAACTTGGGTTCAGCGCCCAGAAGCTCGCCGATCAGCGCCGCAAGACGTTCGCGAATCGCCTCGGGCTGAGTGGCGGCGTTGTTGGCCGCTTCCTGTGTCAGGTCGGCGAGAATGTCCAGATGACCTGCCATAATGTCATCGAGGCGTTGTCCTTCACCGGACCGCGCAACCGACAATGCCGTCAGCATGTCCTGACCGGACACAATCATCGCGCTCTCACGAGCTGCACGTTTGTCCTCATCTTCTGTCGCATCGACCGGCTCGAGCATGCCGCGAATAGATAGCAGCCCGTCAATCGTGGGCGGCGTGTCGGCTATCGTGTCACCCAGTTCCGCGCGGAGTGCCTGTACCTGATCGAGGAGATCTCGATTGATCCGAAAGCGTGCGCTCGCCTGGTCAATTCGCTCGACGGAGACACCGATGGTGATATTGCCGCGCTGGAACATCTTCGCCGCGGCGGCGCGTACCGCCTGCTCGACGGCTTCATAGCCATTCGGAACACGGCAGCGCACATCGAGGCCGCGCGCGTTCACGCTGCGCGCCTCCCACGTCCAGGCGAAGAACTCATCCTGCCCGGCCGTGCGGGCAAAACCGGTCATGCTTTGAAGGGTCATGGCGCGGAAAAGGCCGCATCGAGGTCGCTCAAAGCGGCGCGCCGAAGTGCTGTTATCATGCTCTGCGTTATAGCTTGGCGCCGGACCACCAACAACCCGGTGCGCAACTGCGGAAAATCCGGTGACCAGCTTCGACAACCCCGGCCACGTCCTGATCACCGGCGCCTCCAGCGGGATTGGCGCAGCGCTGGCGTGTGCCTATGCCGCACCAGGCCGACGACTCTCCCTCGGTGGACGCAACGCCGCGCACCTCGATGAGGTCGCCACGGCCTGCCGCGCCTCGGGTGCCCTTTGTGAAACGCGACAAACGGATGTCACCGATCGGGAATCGATGACCGCATGGATTGCGGAGGCAGATGCGGAACAGGCGCTTGATCTGGTCGTCGCAAATGCCGGCATTTCAGGCGGGACCATCAAACTCGGCAATGCACCCGACGCCAGCGACGCGGAGATATTTGCGACAAACGTCGACGGCACGGTCAATACTCTGGAACCGGCCCTCGCCGGCATGCTTCCCCGCAACGCGGGGCAGGTCGCCATCGTGTCCAGTCTTGCCAGTTTCCGCGCTTTCGGAGAGGCACCGGCCTATTGCGCCAGTAAGGCCGCCGTTCGGTTCTATGGCGAAGGATTGCAGCGGGCACATCGGCGCAGCGCGGTGGGTATCAGCGTAATTTGTCCGGGGTTTGTGCGATCCCCCATGACGGACGCCAATAATTTTCGCATGCCGATGCTGATGGACACCGATGTGGCCGCGCACCGTATCGTAAGCGGGCTGGCGCACGGCAGGTCACGAATCGCATTTCCCCTGTCACTCTATGTGGGCATTCGCATGCTCTCACTCTTCTGAACGAGGACCTCACCATGGATCAGAAACTGGCCGGAAAAATCGCGCTTGTCACCGGGGCCAGCAGCGGACAGGGCGCCGCCGAGGCAACCCTGTTCGCCCAGGCGGGTGCGCGGGTAATCCTTTCCGACATCGCCGACGACGCCGGCGAGGCGCAGGCCGCGTCCATTCGTGACAGCGGCGGAGATGCGCATTACCGGCATCTCGACGTCGCCAACGAGGATGAATGGCGCGCCCTGATCGAAAACATCAGGACAGAGTCCGCCGGGCTAAACATTCTGGTCAACAACGCCGGTATTCCGCTACGTGGCGGCTCGGTCACCAACACCAAATTGGAAGACTGGAACCGGCTGCTGTCCGTCAACCTCACGGGGGCCTTTCTCGGCATCCGGGAGGCCGCCCCCCTGATCCGTGACAGCGGCGGCGGTGCGATCGTGAACACCGGTTCGATCGCGGGCCTGACCGGGCATTTCGCGACGGCCTACAGCGCGAGCAAATGGGGCATCCGCGGGATTACAAAGAGCGCGGCAATGGAACTGGTGGATTGGGGGATTCGCGTGAACGCAGTCCATCCGGGCCTCGTACACACACCTCTGGTCGAAGATTCGGTCGACTTCGTGAAGGCGCTGACGGACCAGACACCGATGGAACGCGGCGCGAGTTCGGAAGAAATCGCCAAGGTCGTGCTGTTCTTGGCGTGCGATGATTCGAGCTATATCACCGGTCATGACATCGCCGTCGATGGCGGTTTCACCGATATCGGCGGCTATTGGCGGGTTCTGAAGCAGGTCATGGCGCAGCCCGACCAGAAAATCTAGGTCGCCCTAACGCGCGCGCTGCTCGCGTTGAATGCGCCGCCAGCGCGCCACATTGCGGTTGTGTTCCGCCAACGTCCGCGCAAACGCATGCCCGCCTGTCCCGTCGGCAACAAAATAGAGGTCGTCCGTCTCGGCCGGATTGAGAACCGCAGCAATGCTGGCGAGCCCGGGATTGGCAATCGGTCCGGGCGGCAGGCCACGGTGAACATAAGTATTGTAGGGATGGTCGACTTCCAGGTCGGCGCGGCGCAAGGGACGATCGAGCGGGCCGTTCTCGTTCGCCAGGCCATACGCCACCGTCGGGTCGGACTGCAGGCGCATCCCCCTTGTTAATCGATTGATAAATACGCCCGCCACCCGTCCGCGTTCCTCGGGAACGCCCGTTTCGCGCTCAACAATCGAAGCGAGGATCAGTGCCTCCTTGGGCGTCGCCAAAGGAAGACCTGCCTTGCGTGCGCCCCATAGGCGCGCGAGCGCCGCATCCCGCGCCGTCGTCATACGAGCAACCAAATCGACGCGCGCATCACCCAGGCTGAAATGATAGGTCTCCGGCAGCAGCACCCCCTCACCGAGCTCTGACGCCTCAGGGAGCGAGCCCGCCAGCCCCTCCGTCATCGATATAAGTTCCAGAACTTCGCGGGTTGTCAGCCCCTCGGCCACCGTCATCCGGCGCACAACCGTCTCACCAGCCTGCAGCTTGGCAACAACGTCGCGCAGGCTGATCCGGGCGGCGAATGCGTACTCGCCGGCACGCAGCGGGCGTTCCGGTGCCAGAAACCGCAGCGCGATGGCAAACAGACGTGTATCGGCCGCGACACCGACATCCACCAGCGTCGCCGCGATCGCCTGACCGGACGCACCACGCGGAATAACGACCGATATGTCGGCCGCCAGAGGGCCCGGATCGCTATAGGCGCGGTGCAACATCACTGTCCCGCCGCCGGCCAGAGTGGCGCCGGCGATCAGGACGAAGACAAAGATGGTGACAAACCACCCAGCTCCGCGGTGCGATTGGCGCGCGGGTGTGCCGTCGGACTGTTCTGCGGGATCTCCCGCAGACCGTTCCCGGGCCGGAATATCAGATGGATTATGATCGCTCATCGCGCCGGCATGATAGCCGCGCATCCGAGAGTCGCACGGGTCAGACTTCGGTGAAGACCAGGCTCGCGTTGGTCCCGCCAAACCCGAACGAATTGCTCAGCACGTTGCGTACCGGCTTTTCCTTGGCCACGTGGGGTACGAGATCGATATCGCATGCGTCCGAGGGGTCGTCGAGATTGATCGTCGGCGGCACGGTGTTGCTGTTGATCGCCATGATCGAGTAGATCGCCTCGACAGCGCCGGCCGCACCGAGCAGATGGCCGATCGCCGACTTGGTCGACGACATGGCCAATGAATAGGCGTGATCGCCGAACAGGCGCTTTACCGCGCCCAGTTCGATCTCGTCACCCAGCGGTGTCGAGGTGCCGTGCGCGTTTACATAGTCGATGTCGTCGGGATTGAGCTCGGCCCGCTTGAGCGCGGCCTGCATCGAACGGAACCCGCCATTGCCATCTTCGGCCGGTGCGGTGATGTGATGCGCATCGCCGGACATGCCATAGCCTATGATCTCGGCATATATTTTTGCGCCGCGCGCTTTGGCATGCTCATATTCTTCGAGCACAACCACGCCGGCGCCTTCACCCATAACAAATCCATCACGCCCCTTGTCATACGGCCGGGAGGCCGCTTCGGGCGTGTCGTTGTAACCCGTCGAAAGCGCGCGACATGCTGCAAAACCGGCGATCCCGATACGGCAAATCGCCGCCTCGGCGCCACCTGCCACCATGACATCCGCATCGTCCCACATGATCAGACGTGCGGCGTCCCCGATCGCATGCGCGCCGGTCGAACATGCCGTGACGACCGCATGGTTCGGCCCCTTGAAGCCGTATTTGATCGATACATGCCCCGAAGCGAGATTGATCAGCGCAGACGGGATAAAGAACGGCCCCACCTTGCGCGGGCCCTGTTCATTCAGAAGCTTGGAGCCTTCATAAATGGTCTGCAGGCCACCAATGCCCGACCCGATCATGACGCCTGTGCGCTCCTGATCCTCGACATCGTCAGGCTTCCAGCCCGAATCCTCAACCGCCTCGGTCGCCGCGGAGACGCCGTAGACGATAAAATCGTCGATCCGCCGCTGGTCCTTCGCCGAAACATAATTGTCAGGATTGAAGGTGCCGTTCGAGCCATCGCCGCGCGGAACCGGCGCGGCGATCTTGGCCGGCAGATCGGACACGTCGAATCCCTGAATCCCCACAGCACCGGATTCACCGTTGGTTAGACGGCTCCAATTGTGGTCCAGGCCCACGCCCAACGGCGAGACCAAACCCATTCCGGTAACGACGACACGTCTCATTGGATTCCGATGCGCTGTTGCACGGTCAATGGAAACTCACTGAAGAACCGTCTGCGCAAATAGCGCAGGGTTCAATCGGTGGGTTCAGTCGGCGGCGGATTCGAGGAACTTGACTGCGTCCCCGACCGTGAGAATTTTCTCAGCGGCATCATCAGGAATTTCGCATCCGAACTCTTCTTCGAACGCCATCACGAGTTCGACGGTATCGAGGCTGTCAGCGCCGAGGTCGTCGATGAAGCTCGCGCCTTCGGAAACTTTGCCCTCGTCGACACCCAAATGTTCGACAACAATTTTCTGAACGCGGTCAGCGATATCGCTCATGTCTGCATGCCCTTGCTTCTTTGGTTTCTCGGCGCCAATAACGACACCCTTGATACGGGATTGATTTAAGCCGATTCGGCGTCCGAGCGCCCTCGAAATCAACCGTTCATCACTATCACAGCGCCACGCGTCCCACCATAGTCGGCAACGCCAACGCGACACTGAAGCGGCGTTTACCGGCGTTCGTGCGTAACGTCAAGCGCACGGTGACCCGCAGCCACCCTACTTCCGATCACAGCATCGCCATGCCGCCATTCACGTGCAGGGTCTGTCCGGTGACATAGCCCGCCTCGTCACTTACGAGATACGCGGTGCCGGCCGCGATATCGTCGGGCAGACCAAGCCTTCCGGCGGGAATACGCTCGAGCAACGTCGACTTCTGGTCATCAGACAAGACGTCAGTCATCGGTGTCTCGATAAAGCCCGGTGCGATGCAATTGACCGTGATGCCGCGGCTGGCGACTTCCTGCGCCAGCGCTTTCGTCATGCCAGTCAGCCCCGCCTTCGATGCAGCGTAATTCACCTGACCGGGGTTGCCGGTCGCACCGACTACGGAGGTGATCGTGACAATGCGCCCCCAGCGGGCCTTCATCATTCCGCGCAGAACCCCGCGGCTCAGGCGAAACGCCGCCGACAGGTTTACGTCCAGGACCTGCTGCCACTCATCGTCTTTCATACGCATGGCAAGATTGTCACGCGTCAGACCGGCGTTGTTGATCAGAATGTCGACACCGCCTGCCGCTTCCATCGCCGCCGCAATCAAGGCGTCAGGCGCCGCCGGGTCCGACAGGTCCGCCGCTGCGATGTGACAGTTGGCGCCCAGATCGGCGGCCAGTGCCTCAAGCCGCTCCGCGCGCGTTCCGCTGATCACCACAGTCGCCCCGCGCGCATGCAGGGTGCGAGCAATCGCATCGCCGATGCCGCCGGTCGCTCCTGTCACGAGTGCTGTCTTTTCATTCAGGTCAAACATGTCGCCCCCTTAAAGCGCGCCGATAAAAGCTTCAATATCGTCCGGTGTTCCGATGGCGCGGCTGGTCATGTCCCGTTCGATTCGCCGGGTCAGGCCCGACAGAACCTTGCCGGCACCGAGCTCACACAATTCTTCGACCCCCAGATCGCGCATCGCCAGAACGCCCTCGCGCCAGCGCACCCGGCTGGTGACTTGCTGGATCAGAAGATTGCGAATTTCATCAGGATCGGTGACCGGTGCCGCGGTGACATTTGCGATCACCGGTGGGTTGGGCATTGAAATCTCGGCGCTGGCCAATGCGTAGGTCATGACGTCGGCAGCCGGATCCAGAAGCGAACAGTGGAACGGTGCGCTGACCGGCAGCAGAATTGCGCGACGCGCGCCCCGCTCCTTGGCGATTTCCACCGCGCGTTCCACAGCCTCGGTGTTTCCGCTGACCACGACCTGGCCATCAGAATTGTCGTTGGCGACATCACAGACCTGATCCTCGGCGGCATCGACCGCGATCGCTTCCACCTCTTCAAGGCTCGGCCCAAGGACCGCCGCCATGGCGCCAACACCGACGGGGACGGCGGCCTGCATTGCCTCACCGCGGGTCTGCAACAGGCGGGCGGTATCGGCGATGCTCAACGCACCGGATGCCGCCAGTGCGGAGTATTCGCCGAGGCTGTGGCCAGCGACAAAGGACGCCGCCTCGGAAACCTTGATCCCGCCCTCTTCTTCAAGCACGCGTACGACCGCCATGCTCACGGCCATCAGGGCCGGCTGCGCATTCTGGGTCAGCGTGAGTTCTTCCTGTGGGCCCTCGAAAATTATTTGGCTGAGACGCCGCTCAAGCGCGTCATCGACTTCCTCGAATACAAGCCGGGCAGACGGAAACGCCTCCGCAAGGCCCTGCCCCATGCCCACTTCCTGACTTCCCTGTCCGGGAAAGACGAATGCACGATTCATATCTGCAACTTTCCTTATTCCTGGGTGCTCGACCTTCATATCGCCGCCACCGCCGAGCCGCAAGGCAGTGACCCTGCAAACAGGTTGGCGACGCGTGGATGTATTCCTTGCGCCGACATGACGCTTGTGGTGTATTCCCGCGCCTCAAGCGGCGCCGGGAGACATCCGGCGTCAACTCCTTGCCGGATCCGCCATTGCGCTTCGGCTATGACCATGCAGACGCGGCCCGAAAGGGGCGATCGTCGGTGGTCAGCAAACAGCCAAGGGGAGTCGCAGAATATGCCACTCTACGAACACATCTTTATTGCGCGTCAGGATGTTTCCGGCGCACAGGTCGACCAGTTGGTCGAAACCTTCACCGGGGTCGTCGAAACCGGCGGCGGGAAAGTCGTGGACTCTGAATCCTGGGGTCTTCGCAATCTCGCTTACCGGATCAAGAAGAACCGGAAGGGTCACTACGTCATGATGAATCTTGACGCCCCGTCGGACGTCATTCTCGAGTTGGAGCGCCAACAGCGCATCCATGACGATGTTCTTCGCTACCTCACCCTGCGGATGGACGAGCATGAAGAAATGCCGTCGGTCATGATGCAGGGCCGCAAGGATCGTCCGCGCCGTGATGACGAAGAAGACGGCGACAAGAAACCCGCCGTCGAAGCTGCCGCACCCGCTGCGGCCGCACCTGCTGAAGCCGCGGCTGCTGAAGCTGCGCCTGCTGAAGCCGCACCTGCCGAAGCCGCACCTGCAGAAGCTGCGCCTGCTGAAGCTGCGCCTGCTGAAGCTGCACCTGCTGAAGCTGCACCTGCAACCGAAGCACCGGCCGAAGACGCGCCGGCCGCTGAGAGCGAAGGGGAGAAAAAATAATGTCTATGGAACCCCGCACCGGTGGTGGTGGCGGTGGCGGCGGCGGTGGCCGACGCCCCTTCTTCCGTCGTCGCAAGACCTGCCCGTTCTCCGGCGCGAATTCGCCGCGGATCGACTACAAGGACACCAAGCTGCTGTCCCGGTACATTTCCGAACGTGGCAAGATTGTGCCGAGCCGGATTACCGCCGTCTCAGCCAAAAAGCAGCGTGAGCTGTCGCGCGCCATCAAGCGCGCTCGGTTCCTGGCGTTGCTGCCCTACGTCGTCGACTGACGATTGACAGGCCGGATGCCAGACAGGCGTCCGTTCGGAACATGGCAATGATCAACTCCGTCCGACCCTATGCCTTAACGCTCAGCGCTGGTGCGCTGGCGGCACTGCTGTTCGCAGTTCCGTTCGCGTTTGGCATCGGCGCGGCTGCACCCCTCACCCTGACGGGCATCCCATTGATGGCTGCGGGGTTGGGTATCGGTGTGATCGCGGCGGCGGGTGCAGGCCTGACAGGGCTTGTGGTCATCACTGGGGTCGTCCTGGCGCTTGCGCTGGGACCGGAGCCGACAATTCTGTTCGCCGCGCTGTTTGCGGTACCGATTGTCTTCGCCGTGCATTTTTTGAGGCGTTCGCGCACCTCTTCGCTGGGCTACATCGAGTGGCAACCGCCACTGACGGTTATGGCCTGGCTGCTCGCGGCGGCCATTGCCGGCATGATCATCTTCGGTCTGATGGTGATCAAGGGCGACACGGACCTCGTGGTTTTGACCAAGACGTTTCTGGAACCGCTGTTTACGGGGATTTTCCCCGAGTTCGGTTTGTTCCGGATCAGATCGTTGTCCGGCACCATCGCGCCGATTTTCCCCGGCGCTTTGATGGCGGTGTGGTTGTTGTTGCTCGCGGTTTCCACCGCGGGTGCAATCGCCCTGCTCCACAATCGTGGTGCTTTGGGGCGGCCGACGCCACGCATGGAAGATCTCCGAACCCCGCTTTGGGTGCCGGTCGCTTTCGTTGTCGCGCTGCTGATTGTTTGGTGGGGGGACGGCAACTACGCCTATCTCGGCCAGAATGCGGCGATTGCCATTTTCGTACCGATGTTCCTCGTGGGCATCGGCACGTTCCACGCGATCGCACGGCGCACGCCAATTACCTTTGTAATCCTTGCCGTTTTCTACGGCTTTATAATCGTCTTCCCGCCGTTGAGCGTGCCTGTCGCGCTGATCGGTGTGGCGGACCAAATACTCGGTCTTCGCCGGCGCACCGGACTGGTGCGATCCGGCCAGGAGGTATGACATGGATGTAATTCTTCTCGAACGTATCGAAAAACTCGGACAGATGGGTGACGTCGTCACCGTGAAATCCGGCTATGCCCGCAATTTTCTGTTGCCGCAGAAAAAGGCACTGCGCGCAACCGATGGCAATCGGGTGCAGTTCGAATCGCAACGCACGCAGCTCGAGGCCGAAAACCTCAAACGCCGCGAGGAAGCCTCGACGGTGGCCAGCAAGATCGAAGAGCTCGACGTTACGCTGATCCGTCAGGCGGGCGACAATGGCCAGCTATACGGTTCGGTCAGTGCGCGCGACATTGCCGACATCGTCACCGAGACCGGTGTCACGATCGGGCGCGGCCAGGTGCTGCTCGACCGGGCGATCAAGGAACTCGGTCTTCACCCCATCCGCATCTCCCTGCACCCCGAGGTCTCGGTCGAGTTGAGCGTCAACATCGCACGCACCGAGGACGAAGCGGCGACCCAGCGCGAGCACGGCCGATCGATCACGCAGATCGCGGAAGACGCCGAGGAAGCTGAATTTGCCGTGGCCCTGGCAGACGAAGCGTTGGCCGTGGCCGACGACAAGACCGCCGAAGCCGAGGCGATCGAAGGCATGGTCGAAGACGACGTTGCCGAGCGCGTCGCCGGTGAGGCCGGAGAAGCTGCAGAAACGGAAGAGTCCTCTGGCGATGAAGACGCCGCAGAATCCGATGCAGAATCCGATGCAGATTCCGGTGCAGAGGGCGACGCAGAAGAACTCACAACCTGAACTCAAATCCGTGTTTTGCCCGACGATGCAGCTTTTGCTAAGCTTTAGAAGCGTCGTAATTATTTTGGCAAAACGGGGGATGCGATGCTTCTGGCGCGTTTTCTCGACGGGATCATCGGTGAGGGCGATTTTCGCCTGATAGATGCAGGGGGTAAGACGCACCGTTTCGGAAACGGTGCGCCTCCCCGGGTCACCGTTCGCCTGCAAAATCGTGCAACCGAACGCCGGATGCTGATGAACCCGCGCATCGCGGTCGGCGAAGCCTACATGGACGGAAATCTGACGATCGAGGAGGGTAACCTCTACGATCTGATCGATCTCATCGGCCGCAACATCGAGACGTTCGAAAACCATTGGGCCTCGGACATTACCGGGACCCTCAGCCGCGTTTTCCGCCGTATCCAGCAATACAATCCGATCGGCAAGGCGCAGCAGAATGTCGCCCATCACTACGACCTGTCGGACGATTTGTACGACCTGTTCCTGGACCAGGACCGGCAATATTCCTGCGCCTATTTCGACGGGACGCATGACGACCTCGAGCGCGCCCAGGACGACAAAAAACGTCACATCGCAGCCAAACTCCTGCTCGACCAACCGGGCATGAAGGTTCTGGACATCGGGTCGGGCTGGGGTGGCATGGCGCTGTATCTGGCCAAGGCCACGGGTGCCGACGTCACAGGCGTGACCCTGTCAAAAGAACAACACAAGGTGAGCCAGCAGCGTGCCGCTGACACCGGCCTTGCCGATCAGGTCCGCTTCAAGCTCCAGGACTATCGCGACGAACCGGAAACATATGACCGGATTGTCTCGGTCGGCATGTTCGAGCATGTCGGTGCAGTCCATTTCGGGGAGTATTTCAAGAAGGCCAAGCAACTCCTGTCCGACGACGGCGTGTTCCTGCTCCATTCGATCGGGCGTATGGAACCGCCGGGAAACACCAACCCGTGGCTACGCAAATACATCTTCCCGGGTGGCTATACGCCGGCCCTTTCGGAGACCCTCGCCGCCATCGAGAAGGCCGGACTCTGGGTGACCGACATCGAGATTCTGCGCCTGCATTATGCCGACACGCTGCACCATTGGTACGACCGTTTCATGGATCAGCGGGACAAGGCGGTGGCGCTCTATGACGAGCGATTCTGCCGGATGTGGGAGTTCTATCTGATCGGCTGTGAGATCGCCTTCCGGCGGATGAACCAGATGGTCTTCCAGATCCAGATCGCCAAGCGCCAGGACGCGGTGCCCCTGACCCGGGACTACATCTCAGACTGGGACCGGGCGATGGTCGACCAGGCGGAGACGAAAGCCGCGGAATAGACCCCGGCGCGTTATCCCTCTCATGCCTGAAATCTATGTCGATGCCGACGCCTGCCCGGTAAAGGACGAGATCGTGCGTGTCGCCGAACGGCACCAGCTGCGCGTCCATCTCGTCTCGAACAGCGGCATGTTCGGGTTCCACGGGCACCCGCTCGTCACCCAGACCGTCGTGGCCGATGGCGCCGACGTGGCCGACGACTGGATCGCCGAACACATCGGTCCGGGCGATATCGTGGTGACCCAGGACATTCCCCTCGCCGACAGATGCATCAAGAAGGACGCCCGCGCGCTCCGCCCAAACGGCAAGGCGCTCGACAAGGCCTCGATCGGCATGGCGCTGGCCACCCGCGACCTGATGACGGATCTGAGGTCGGCCGGCGAGACCACCCGCGGGCCGCGGGCCTTTGCGAAGCAGGACCGCTCGAACTTCCTGCAGGCCCTGGAAACGGCGATCCAGGCCGTGAAGAACGCCGGTTGATCTTCGCTAGTCGATCGTCACGACCACGCCGCCGACCTGGCGCCCCTCTTCGACCTTCTCGTGCGCTGCCGCGATCTCCTCAAGCGGAAATTCCTCAGCGACGCGGCTGGCCAACTTGCCCTCCGCCATCCAGCGGGAAATATCCGCCACGCTCTGCATTTTGAAGTCCTCGGCCATGGTGAAACAGCCGATGATGTGCAGGGTCGGCGCCTTCGCCAGCAGCTTATAGAATGGATAGGGCACCACCGGCTCGGCCATCGAAGCGTAGGACGCAATCGTGGCCCCGGTCTTGAGGATTTTGACCGTCGTCTCGATGTTTCCGCCGAGTTCGACCTCAACCACCCGATCGACACCCTTGCCGTCGGTCAGCTCCCTGACCCGCGCGGCGACGTCCTCGGTCTTGTAGTTGATCGTGTGGGTCGCCCCGTCTTCCAGGGCGAGCGCCGCTTTTTCATCGGAACTGACCGTGCCGATCACAGTCGCGCCGCCGTTCCGCGCCATTTGCACGGCATAGTTGCCCACGGCCCCGGCAGCGCCGGTCACCAGTATCGTCTGGCCGTCCACGGGTCCGTCCGTGAACACGGCCGCATGGGCCGTCATCGCGGGAATACCCAGGCAGGCCCCCGCGGCGAAACCCTGGCCCTCCGGCAACAGGTTCGCACGGGTGGCATCGAGGGCGATGTACTCGGCGGCGGTGCCGTTCGCGCGGCGCATGTGGCCTTCAAACAGCCAGACCCGTTCCCCGACCCGGCCCGCATCGACGCCCGCGCCGACCGCCTCGATCACGCCGGCCCCATCGAAATGGGGAATCATCATGTCGCCCATCATGGGCCCGCGCAGCCCTGCCCGGCGCTTCACGTCCAGTGGATTGATGCCCGACGCGTGGACCCTGACGAGCACCTCGCCGTCACCCGCGCTCGGCGCGTCCTGTTCGCCGGTCTGGAAAATATCTTTCGCCTCGCCAAATTCGGCATACCAAGCTGCACGCATTTGCTTTCCCCCAATGGTGTTATGCGGACCAATATAGTCCGTGAGGATTGGTTGGCCAGACGGTAGCCGCCCAAGACGGGCCCCCAGCACGGCCCGTTCGGGAGGCGCAAGCGAAAAAGCGTCACGAAAAGGTCAAAAAGAGACTCAGTCCGGCAAGCTATCCTCATGTTCCACTCGACTCACCGGACGATTGAAAGCGCCAGATCGGGTGTTCAAGATTACTGTGCATCGCCATGACAACGAGCGACATGACAGATCCGATGGCCGACGAAGCTGCCAACATCACACCCCTGCACGGGGAAGAGGGCGGAATAGGATTCCGCTCCCCGCCCCATAATTTCGAGGCAGAGATGGCGCTTCTCGGCGCGATTCTCGTGAACAACCGCTCGTTCGAGCGGGTGCAGGAGTTCCTGTTCCCCGAGCATTTCGCCGACCCGGCCCATGCCAGCGTCTACGCAGCCTGCGCGCATCTGATCGAGCATGGTCAGATCGCCGACCCCGTCACCCTGAAGAACTATTTCAAGGACGACACGGATTTGCAGGCCATCGGCGGCCAAAGCTACATCGCCGAGCTCGCGAATGCCGTCATCACAATCCAGAACGCGCTCGATCTGGGACGCGAAGTCTATGACTGTTTCCTGCGGCGCGAGCTGATCGATATCGGCGGCCAGGTCGTCAACGGTGCGTATGAGTATGAGCTCGACACCCCGGCGCCGCAGCAGATCGAGCGGGCCGAGGAAATGCTCTTCCAGCTTGCCGAGGAAGGCACGACCGAGACCGGTTTCCGGGATTTCAAGAGCGCCGTCACCGGCGCCATCGACATGGCCGCAGCCGCCTACAAACGCGACGGCCAGCTGGTCGGCGTGCCGACCGGATTTACCGATCTCGACAAGCTGCTCGGCGGCTTGCATGAATCCGATCTGGTGATCATCGCCGCGCGGCCTTCCATGGGCAAGACCGCACTGGCCACCAACATCGCCTACCACGCGGCCTCCACGAAGCAGCGCAAGGATGGGCCCGACGGGACTGAAATCGAGGAATCCGAGAGCGTCGCGTTCTTCTCCCTCGAAATGTCGGCCGAGCAGCTCGCCACGCGCATCATCTCGGAGCAGGCGCATGTGCGCTCGGACTCGATCCGTCGCGGCGACGTGCGCGAGGAAGAGTACAACCGGGTCTTCGCCGTTTCTCAGGCACTGCATGGCCTGAAGCTGTTCATCGACGACACGCCGGCGCTGACCATGTCGCAGATCCGGACCAGGGCGCGGCGCCTCAAGCGCCAGCACGGCCTCAGCCTGATCGTCATCGACTACCTCCAGCTCATCAATCCGCCGGCCAACAGCCGGGGAGACAACCGGGTACAGGAAGTCTCCCAGATCACCCGCGGCCTGAAGGCGCTGGCGAAGGAGCTGAGTGTTCCTGTGATCGCGTTGAGCCAGTTATCCCGCGCGGTCGAGCAGCGCGAGGACAAGCGCCCGCAACTGTCGGACCTGCGTGAATCGGGCTCGATCGAGCAGGATGCGGATGTGGTCACCTTCATCTATCGCGAGGAATATTACCGCGAGCGCGAGCAACCGACCCCGCGCGACAGCGAGAAGCAGGACACCTATCTCGAGCGCCAGCATCGGCATGACGAACTCATGGAAAAATGCCGGGGCAAGGCGGAAGTGATCATCGCCAAACAGAGGCACGGGCCCATCGGCACGGTGACGCTGCAGTTCAACGGCGATTTCACGCAGTTCGCCGACCTGTCGCCCGACGACTACCTGCCCGAGGACCGGTACTAAGGCCTTGGCGGCACGCGATATTGTCATCCCGGCAGATGCCGGCGCGGTCGCCATTGTGGACCTGGACGCCATCGCCGAGAATTTTCGCCTGATCCAGGCCACCTGCCCCGGCGCGGACGTCGGCGCTGCGGTGAAGGCCAATGCCTACGGGCTCGGCGTCGGCCCCGTCACAGCGACACTGGCCGGGGCTGGCTGCACCACCTTCTTTGTGGCCACGCCGGCCGAGGGATTGCAGTTGCGCGCTTCAGATCTCACCGCAGAGATCGTTGTGCTGAACGGGCCCGAACCCGGAAATATTCCGGCATTTCACGAAGGACGGCTGACGGCGACACTCAACAGCCTGCCGCAGATCGAGACCTGGCGCACCGCGCGCGATACTGCCCCCGAGGACACAGCAGACGCCTGGCTGCATGTGGACACCGGCATGAACCGGCTGGGGATCGGCCGCAGGGAGCTCGAGACACTCATTGCCGACCCGACCCGGTTCGACGGAATACGAATTTCAACGATCCTGAGCCATCTCGCATGCGCCGATACGCCGGACCACCCGATGAACACGGCACAACGGGATCTTTTCGTGGATGTGTGCGAACGCCTGGCGCCCGTCATCGGTCCCGCGCGCACCAGTCTGGCGAATTCCTCCGGCGTCTTTCTGGGCCCCGAATACCATTTCGATATGGTCCGTCCAGGCGCCTCGCTGTACGGGATTCGGCCGAGCGCCCCGCAGCCCAATCCGATGAAGCAAGTGGTTGAAATTTATACGAAAATTCTCCAGCTGCGCGACGTTGACACTCCCATGACCGTTGGATACGGTGCCGCTCATCAGGTCACCGGAACCCGGCGGATCGCGACCCTCGCGGCAGGCTATGCCGATGGTTATCCCCGCGCCGCCGGAAACACGGCAGCGACCAAGGAGGGCAGCAGCATGTGCGCCTTTATCGATGGGCAGGCCGCCCCGCTCGCGGGACGGATTTCCATGGACCTGATCACCATCGACGTCACCGATGTTCCGGCAGAACTTTGCCACCCGGGGCAGACTGTCGAATTGCTGGGTCCGAACGTCACCGCGGATGACCTTGCAGACGCCGCCGGGACCATCGCGTATGAAGTCCTGAGCGGGCTGGGGCCACGATTGCACCTCGAGTATCAGGGCGGGACGAGCTGACCATGCGTTTCCTGGCAACCATCGGCCGCGGCACGATCTCCATTTTCGTAACGATCGGCCAGATCGTCGTCTTCGCGGCCATCGGCCTGTATCACTGCGTTCGCCCGCCTTTCTATCCGCGGCTGATTCTCCAGCAGATGATCGAGATCGGCTACTACTCTCTTCCGGTCGTCGGCCTGACGGCGATATTCACCGGTGCGGTGCTGGCGTTGCAGAGCTTCAGCGGCTTCGGGTTCGCCGGCGAAGCCACGATTGCCAACGTCGTCGTCTGGGGGATCACACGCGAACTGGGGCCCGTTCTCGCCGGCCTGATGGTCGCCGGGCGCGTCGGCGCCGCGATGGCGGCCGAAATCGGCACCATGCGGGTGACCGAGCAGATCGACGCCCTGACCACCCTCTCGACAAATCCCTACAAATACCTCGTTGCGCCGCGCCTGATCGCCGCCATTGCCATGTTGCCGCTGCTGGTTCTGGTCGCCGATGTCATTGGCGTGCTCGGCGGATTTCTGGTCTCGGTCTACGATTTCGGCTTCAACCCGACCACTTATCTGAAAAGCACCTGGGACAGTCTGGACTCAACCGGCTTCGTCTCCGGCCTGGTCAAGGCGGCCGTCTTCGGTTTCCTCGTCGCCCTGATGGGGACCTATCACGGCTACCATTCCAAGGGCGGCGCCCAGGGCGTCGGTCAGGCGACGACCAACGCGGTGGTCTCGGCCTCGATCCTCCTGCTGCTGTTCAACTTCATTATCACCGCCGTGTTCTTCGCCTCATGAACGCCCCGGGCGATGCGCCGAAAATCTCGGTCCGGGACCTGCACAAGGCGTTCGGCTCCAATGCGGTTCTGCGCGGTGTCGATCTGGATTTGCCCGCCGGTCACTCGCTTGCCGTAATCGGCGGTTCGGGCACCGGCAAATCGGTCCTGATCAAAAGCATCATTGGCCTGTTGGAGCCGGATTCAGGCTCCATTCAGATTGACGGGGAGGAAACCCTCGGCATGTCTCCGGGCGAACGTGAGCGGGTGACCCGAAAGTTCGGCATGCTGTTCCAGGGTGCCGCCCTGTTTGACAGCCTGCCCGTCTGGGAGAACGTCGCGTTCGGCCTGATCCAGAGCCAGGGCATGCGCCGCCGCGAAGCACGCCAGGCGGCACTGGAGGCGATGAACATGGTCGGCCTCGATTCCGACATCGCCGACCGGTCTCCGGCCGAGTTGTCGGGGGGCATGCAGAAACGCGCAGGCCTAGCACGGGCCATCGCAACGCGGCCGGAAATCCTGTTTTTCGACGAGCCGACAACCGGCCTCGACCCGATCATGGGCAGCGTCATCGACAGCCTGATAGCGAAATCCGTCCGCGAATTGGGCGCGACCGCGCTGACGATTACGCATGACATGGCGAGCGCACGACGAATCGCCGACACTATCGCCATGATCTACGAGGGCCGGATCGTCTGGCATGGTCCGGTCAGCGAGATCGATCACTCTGGAAATGACATGGTCGACCAATTCATCAACGGACGCTCTATCGGGCCAATCCAGCTTCAGGTTGCGGTCTAGGCGATGGCGCGCGCAACAAGCCAGTTCGTCTGCCAGACCTGCGGTGCCGTTCACCGCAAGTGGAGCGGGAAGTGCGACGGCTGCGGCGAGTGGAACTCGATCGTTGAGGAATCCGGCGAAACCAACGTCCCGAAGGGTGTGACCAAGTCAGGTGGCAGAGCCGTCGCGTTCGCCTCGCTGGACGGCGCACCGGACGAGCGCACCCGGCGCATGACCGGCATGGCGGAACTCGATCGGGTCTGCGGCGGCGGCATGGTCCCCGGCTCCGCGTTACTGGTCGGTGGTGATCCGGGAATCGGCAAATCGACCCTCCTGCTTCAGGCGGCCGCAATGCTCGCCAAATCCGGCCTCTCCGTCGCCTACATCTCGGGCGAGGAAGCCGTCGATCAGATCCGTCTGCGCGCCGCACGGCTCGGCCTCGCCGACGCGCCCGTCGACGTCGCCTCGGCAACCAACGTCCGCGACATCCTCGCCGCACTCGACAAGGTGGGCGGCCCAGACGTCGCGATCATCGATTCCATCCAGACCATGTATGCCGACAATCTTGATTCGGCCCCCGGCACGGTGGCCCAGGTCCGCACCTGTGCACAGGAGCTGATCCGCGTCGCCAAGCGGCGCGGCGTGACCATGATTCTGGTCGGGCATGTCACCAAGGATGGCGCGATTGCCGGCCCCCGTGTGCTCGAGCATATGGTCGACGCCGTGCTGTATTTCGAAGGCGAGCGCGCCAACCAGTACCGGCTGCTGCGGGCGGTCAAAAACCGCTTTGGTGCGACGGACGAGATCGGCGTCTTCGAGATGACCGATTCGGGCCTCGCCGAGGTCGAAAACCCGTCGGAACTGTTTATCGCGGGCCACAGCGACACGACCAGCGGATCGGCGGTGTTTGCCGGCATCGAGGGGACACGCCCTCTACTGGTCGAAATTCAGGCGCTGGTGGCACCAACCTCCCTGGGCACGCCGCGCCGCGCGGTGGTCGGCTGGGATTCGAGCCGCCTGGCGATGATCATCGCGGTTCTGCAGACCCGCTGCGGCATGAATCTGGGTTCCCATGACGTTTATCTGAATGTCGCCGGCGGCCTGCGCGTGGGAGAACCGGCGGCCGATCTGGCGGTCGCGGCCGCGCTTGTCTCGGCCCATCTGGAACAGCCCCTGCCGCCACGCACCGTGGTCTTTGGCGAAATCGGCCTCGGCGGCGAAGTGCGCGGGGTCGGCCAGGCCGATGCCCGATTGCGCGAGGCGGAGAAGCTCGGATTTGAGCGCGCATGGACACCTCCCGGAAGCCCGGCTGGAAAACAGGGCGGCAAGAAGTCGACCAACAAGGCCCGCACCAGTTTGGAAATCGGCGAAATCGCGCTCTTGCGCGACCTGTTCGACCGCTTCGACACCACGCCGCAACGCGACAAACTGGCGACGGTGTAGGACATGGAATTCGGCGGCTTCAGCGTTTTCGATATCGCGGTGCTCGCGATCATCTTCCTCGGCGCATTGTTCGGACTGGTCACGGGGTTCGTGCGCGGCGGGCTGTTCGTCGCATCCTGGATAGGCGCCGGCCTGATCACGATCTACGGGCTTGAGCATGTCAGCCCCATCTCGAACCAGTATATAAATCCGGCGTGGCTGGCCGACCTGGTTGCCGGCGGGGGCCTTTTCATCGTCGCCCTGATCGTGCTCCACCTGCTCAGCCACATGCTCAGTGGCTGGGTCCGTGCGGGCCGCCTCAACGCGCTTGATCGATCCCTCGGTCTGCTCGCCGGCCTGGCCACAGCAGGGATCGTCATTTCCGTCGCGTTTCTCTTCCTCAGTGATGTTTTTGAAGATGATCCGCCGCCCTGGGTCGAGTCGGCACGCACCCGGCCCGCCGTTGAACGCGGCGCGCTCCTGGTCAAGGATCTGCTGCCCGCAAAAATCATCGGCGAGACCGGTGCCGCACTCGAACGCGCCCAGAAACGCGCCAACGATATCGACGCCGTGCGCGAGGCACTCGACAATCTCACCCAGCCCCCCGAATCCTCTGCGCCACCACCGCAAGACGGGTATAACGAACGCGAGCGCGACGTCCTCGAAGACTTGATCCGGCGGAACCAGTGACCGACATATTTACCACCCACCCGTTCCAGGCCGGCAACGACCCGGACAAGTTCCACGAAGAGTGCGGCGTCTTCGGCGTGTTCGGCACCGAGGATGCAGCGGCATTCACCGCACTGGGCCTGCATGCCCTGCAACATCGCGGACAGGAAGCAGCCGGAATCGTTTCCTATGACGGCAAACGCTTTCACCCGCACAGGTCGATGGGGCTGGTGGGCGACATCTTCAGCGATCGCGAAGTGATCGATCGGATGCCCGGCGACTCCGCGATTGGACACAACCGCTACTCAACCGCCGGCGAGACGGTCTTGCGCAATGTGCAGCCGCTGTATGCCGATTACAGCTTCGGCGGGTTGGCGCTGGCACACAACGGCAACCTGACCAACGCCCGCCAGCTCCGGCGTGAACTTGTTCAGGCCGGCTCCCTGTTCCAATCGACGATGGACACGGAAGTGATCCAGCATCTGATCGCCACCAGCCGCGAGGCGAGGCTGCTCGACCGGGTCATCGAGGCGCTGCGCGCCGTCGACGGCGCCTATTCGCTGGTCGCCATGTCGCGCCGCAAGCTGATCGGCGCCCGCGACCCGCTCGGGGTACGACCACTCGTGCTGGGGCAAATCGGCGACGCCTGGATCATCGCTTCGGAAACCTGCGCGCTGGATATCATCGGCGCGGACTTCGTGCGCGACGTGGAGCCGGGAGAGATCATCGTAATCGACGATGATGGCCTGCATTCCCACAAGCCCAACCCGCCATCGCGCAAGCGTTTCTGCATCTTCGAATACATCTACTTCGCCCGGCCGGACTCCGTTGTTGACGGCAAGAACGTCTATGAAGCCCGCAAGGCGATCGGCGCCGAAATGGCACGCGAAACACCTGTAGATGCCGACCTGGTGATCCCGGTTCCCGACAGCGGCGTTCCGGCGGCCATCGGCTATGCGGCCGAGGCCGGAATTCCGTTCGAACTTGGCCTCATCCGCAATCACTATGTCGGGCGCACATTCATTGAACCGACAGACGAAATTCGCCATCTGGGTGTCCGGCTTAAGCACAACGCCAACCGCGGCCAACTCGACGGCAAACGCGTGATTCTCGTCGACGACAGCATCGTCCGGGGCACAACCTCCCAGAAGATCGTTGAGATGGTCCGCAACGCCGGCGCGGTCGAAGTCCATGTCCGAATATCCAGCCCGCCAACCAAAAGCCCCTGCTTCTACGGCATCGATACGCCGCAGGCATCGGAACTCTTGGCCGCAAACCACGATGTGGACGGCATCCGCCGCCTGATCGGCGCAGACAGCCTTGCCTATGTATCCATGGACGGGCTCTACCGGGCCATGGGTGAAACCGGGCGCGACAATGATGCGCCGCAATATTGCGATGCATGCTTCAGTGGCGAGTATCCGATAGCACTCACCGACATGAACGACACGGACAACACGTCTCAGATGTCGCTCCTCGCTGAGCTGGCCTAGGCGAAACGATGTCAGAAAATACAGGCGCACTCGCGGGCCGCGTGGCCCTGATTACCGGCGCGTCACGCGGGGTCGGTGCGGCGGTCGCGAAGCGATTCGCCGCCGAGGGTGCCCATGTGATCCTGCTCGCACGGACGGTCGGCGGCCTCGAGGAGGTCGACGATGCGATCAAGGCCGCGGGCGGACAGGCCACGCTGGTGCCTTGCGACCTGACGGAGTTCGAGAAAATCGACACTCTGGGGCCGGCTCTGCTCGAGCGTTTCGACAAACTCGACATCTTCGTCGGCAACGCCGGGACGTTGGGTGAAATGACACCCCTGACCCACTATGACGCCAAGGCATGGCATGACGTCTTCGACGTGAACGTCCATGCGAACTGGCGCCTGATCCGAACCCTCGACCCGATCTTGCGCCGCTCGGACGCCGGGCGGGCGATCATGGTGACAAGCGGTGCCGCAGCCAATCCACGCGCCTTCTGGGGCGCCTATGCGGTGACCAAGGCGGCGCTGGAAACGTTGGTGCATGTCTGGGCATCGGAACTGGCGGACACGAACGTACGCGTCAATCTGCTCAACCCGGGCGCCACGCGAACCGGCATGCGCGCTGCGGCATTTCCCGGCGAGGACCCGCAAACGCTCAAGTTGCCCGAAGATATTACCGGGACATTCGTGGAACTGGCGTCACCGGACTGTACCCGGCACGACGAGTTGATCGACATCGACTGACGTGTTTCCACGTCCGGGTATCATCCGCGCGGGTATCATCCTCGACGGGCCAAACCTACTTCTTGTCGTGATACGGGTTCTCGCTTTTGCGCGTATGAATCCGGATCGGCGTGCCCTCAAGCTTGAAGCGGGCCCGAAAGCTGTTCTCGAGATAGCGTACATAACTGGTCGGCAGGTCTTCCGGCCGGTTGCCGAACAACACCACGGTCGGCGGACGGGCCTTCGCCTGGGTCGCGTAGCGCAGACGGATCGGACGTTTGTTTGCGGCCAGCGGCGGCGGATGGCGTTCGATCGAATCATTCAGCCAGGCATTCAGCTCCGACGTCGTGACACGGAGGTTCCAGTCCTTGTAGGCACCCAGCACCGCCGGCATCAGCTTGTCCAGGCCTCGCCCGGTCGTGGCCGACAGAGTAACGATCGGGGTCCCCGCGCCCTGGGGCAGCGACACCTGCATCCGGTCACTCAGAATATCCAGAGCAGCCTTGTGGTCGGTGATCAGGTCCCACTTGTTGACGATGATCACGAAGGCACGGCCTTCCTCGATCACATGACGGGCAATGGCCAGATCCTGGCGCTCCAGCATCTGTTCGCTATCGAGGACGAGGGCCACCACATGCGCATACTGGATGGCGTGCAATGAGTTTCCGACCGACAGTTTCTCAAGTTTCTCGTCGATCCGCGCCTTTCGGCGCATGCCCGCCGTATCGACCAACGCAATACGCTGTTCCTCAAACATCCATTCAACCGAGATCGCATCACGCGTGATCCCGGCCTCCGGGCCCGTCAAAAGCCGGTCCTGCCCAATCACGGCATTGATCAGCGTCGATTTTCCGACATTCGGCCGGCCGACAATTGCCAGGCGAAGCACAGAGGTATCGGCATCGGGGCCAGAGTCTGAGCCAGTGTCATCCCACGGTTCGTCGTCCACCGCTGGCGCGGCCGCGGCGATGGGATCGAAGAGGAGGTGGATGCCCTCACCATGTTCCGCAGAAATCACGATCGGATCGCCCAGACCTAGCGAATAGGATTCGAGGACGCCACTTTCGCCCGCACGGCCTTCGCACTTGTTCGCCACCAGAAACACATTCGCGCCGCGGCTGCGCAGCCATGTGGAGAATTGTTCATCGAGAGGCGTGATACCGGCCCGCGCATCGAACACCATGAAGACGATGTCAGCTTCATCGAGCGCCTGCTCCGTCTGGCGACGCATGCGTGCCGGAAGGCTGTCGTCGAATGACTCTTCCAGACCCGCGGTATCGACGATTCGAAACTCAAGGTCGCCGATGGAGCCTTGTCCCTCACGACGGTCCCTTGTGACACCGGGTCTGTCGTCAACCAACGCCTCGCGCCGGCCAACCAAGCGGTTGAACAGCGTCGACTTGCCGACGTTGGGACGTCCGACAATAACCACGGTCGGTTGCATGACAGGTTCCGCCGGGACCTAACGGTACGCGATCAGGCGCGCGCCGTCGGTCTGAAAATACAGGGTCTCGTCCGCCAGAATTGGGGGCAGCGAAACATCGTCAGGCATTTCGATCTCGCCGATAATCTCGCCGGTATAGGGAGATAACGCCACCGCGACACCATGGCTGCCGGTCACGATCAAACGATCGCTGGCAAGCACCGGACCAGACCAGTTGATCAGGCCTTCGCGGTCTTCCGGGTCTTCGAACTGGCCAAGCGGCGTGACCCAACGCACGAGGCCATTCTCGGCGACGAGTGCCACGACATCACCTTCGGTGCTGACCACAAACAAAAAATCGCCCGCAATCCACGGCTGGTTTACGCCCCCGACCTCTGCCTCCCAGGCGCGACGACCGCTGGCCAGATCAATGGCAACCATTCGACCCGAGTGGCTGATCGCGTAGACCCGACCGCGGTCAACGACCGGACGTCCGCGGATGTCGGCCAGGGCCGACACGGCGTCGACACGGCGAATCGCAGCCAGATTGTCGCTCCACAGTTGGCGACCGTTTTCGGCCCGAAGTGCAAAAATTTCACCCGACGAATAGGGCACGATGACGATATCGCCATCGACGGCGGCACTCGCCGACCCGATCAGGCCCGCGCCTTCTTCGATGCCGGTATGGGTCCAGTCAACGACCCCCAGTTCGGCATCAATGGCAAAGAGCTGGTTGTCCTTGGTCAAGGCGTAAACCTTGCCGCCAAAGGCCGTCGGAGCAGAGCGCATCGGCCCGGACACCGGCGTCCGCCAAAATTCACGCCCTGTTGCCGCATCGAGCGCCACAACCTGGGCAAATCCTGTGCCCGCATAGATGCGACCAAGATCGTAGACAACGCCGCCGCCCCAGTTGCCGTCATCTTCATCTTCGGGCTCGATGTCAGCAGACCAGACTGTTTCACCATTGTCGGCCCGCCGCGCGGTCACGACCGCATCGGAATCCATCGTAAAAACCAAACCGTTGGCGACGACCGGACCGGACAGGATCGGGGCATCATCATCGCCGCCGTCACCCACGCTGCGTGCCCAGACTTCCTGAGGATCAACAGCCAGCGCGAGATGGTGCATCGCATGATTCGCGAAGCCGCCCTGCTGCGGCCAGTTTTCATTGATCTGGGGCCGCGGCAGGCGAATGGACAAATCGGCAACCTGCGACGACGGCGTTATCCGGTCCTGCGCCTGCAACACCGCGATCCGCTCCCCGGGCAATGGGGCGTCGTCACTGCCTCCCAGGAAATCAAACGTATCGCAGGCGGCCAGCGAGACCAGCATCACCGGCACAAGCCAGACATTGCGGGCGGACGCGAACATGCTCGAAATCATCATCAAAGGCCGATCGCCGTGAGAAGCTCGGTGGCGCGCGCGCGTGACGCAACCGGAGCCGAGGAATCGGCCTGGTTCGCGCGCAGCAGTTCTGCCGCCCGCTCCCGATTACCCGCCTGAATAGCGGCGACGGCGAGGAATTCCCGGGCCGTTACCTGGAAGGGATTTCCCTCCGTATTCAGCGGCCCGATTCGCTCCTCCACTTCACTTTGTGACAACACATCCAGGCCGTTGGCGACAGCCAGCAGACGTGCCAGGTCGCGATACGTGCCGCGCAAGTCGGAATCCGCTGCGATAGAATCAAAGACGGCGAGCGCCTGAGCCTTGTCACCCTGTGTCGCCAGCAGTCGCGCCTCGCGCAACTGTGCCAGGAACCGGTAGGCCGGCGTGCCCTCCTGCGCCAGCTCGCGCAGCTGCAGGAGCGCCGAACCGGACTGTACGCTTTCCTGTACGACGGCATCGAGGAAACGCGTGCTGTCAGCATCGCGGGCGCTCTGCTGGGCGTCGCGCCAAACCACAGATGCGATCGTTGCGCCGACGATCACCACCGCCGCGATCACCGCATAGGTGCCATAGCGCTTCCAGAGCTGCTGATAGCGGTCCTGGCGGACTTCTTCGTCAACTTCGCGAAACAGCGGATCGGACACGAAAACAATTCCTTTTCAAGAGCTTCGCGAGATTATCACACGCCGCTATATCGCCGCACAGCGCACCGAAATCAACCGTTTAACGGCGTTTTGATCAAAGTCGTTACGGCGTCATACCATTTTTTAACCCGGCGCTGACACAATCGTACCGCAACACGGGGAATTCCGACCATGCGCCGAGGCGTTCAAACCATCCTGGCCATCGCCGCACCACTTGCCCTGGCGGCGTGCGCTGGCCCGGCGTCGCTGGCCCTCGGCGGCGCCAGCGTTGTGACCGTGCTCGATTCCGGGAAAACCGTGTCAGATCACGTCATGTCATTTGCGACCGGCGAGGAATGCACGTTCCGGCATTCGCTACGCGGTGAGTCGTGGTGTCAGCCCAAGCGCAGCGAGGATTCTGGGGCGCAGGACAATCTCGTCTGCTACCGGTCCCTCGCGCGTACGACCTGTTATGAGGTCGCCAACAAATTCGAAACGGAAACACGCCGCACGCCCTGAACCGCGATCGCTGGACAGGACTCTGAAAATCAGGAAAACTTGTCCCGTCAGCTATTCAACGATCACGGACGAGTGTTTCACTCATGAGTTCTCATCAGACCCTGCACAAGTCCAATCGCAAAGCGGGTCAGGTTACGTTCGACCGCAACGAACTCCGAATTCTTCTGAATGAATACAGTCGGCGCGTCGCGGCGGGAGAATGGCGTGATTATGCGATGGATTTCGCCCGCGAGCGGGCTGTGTTTTCCGTCTTCCGGCACACCGCAGAACATCCGCTCTACTCGATCGAGAAGTTTCCGGGCAAAGGTGGACGGCCCCAGCTCTATGCCGTTTCCCGTGGGCCACAACGCCTGAAACAAAGCGAAAATCTGGAAACCGTGCTCGACGCGATCAAAGCCAAGCCCCGGCTTCGCACCGTCGGTTGAGCTTCGGTCCGGGCAGTTTTCAGAAATATCCTCTGACATTTTCCCGAAATTCCGCAGAAGTTCCGCGGAAATTCGGCACCAATTCAACATTCTAAAACTCGATACGATCGCGTTTGCGCTTTGCCATCAGCCGGGCCACACCAGTGACGCGATGCGGCAATGGTGAAGGCCATGCCGAGCTTATGGCGAGGATGTCAGATGTTTCCACGGAGCGCATAGTGGACGCGACCGCGCGCATTTCGAGCGAGGTTGAGAGGCGATTCGGTGTGCCCAATCCGAATCGCGACGAGGCCGTAGACCCAACTGCCGAACTCGCCGACAAAGCCCCTCTTCCCGAACCATTCAAGGCGCCGGAGCCGATACGCCGAAAGTTCCAGGCACGCCTCAACTATGATCCGATCGAGCGAGATGTTTTCATCGAGATCCTCGACCCGGAGACCGGCGAAGTGCTCCGGAGGTTTCCTGCCGAAAAGGCCGCGGAAGACAAAACCACGAGTCGCGGCGGCGCGATCATCAATCGATTGGCCTGACGCGATGCCGCCTTTCATTGTCCCCGACATGGCGCGTCGCTAGTCTGCCCATATGAACGGGACGGACAGCCGCGCAGAAAACCGAAAACGCGCGTTGTCAGGTCTCGACCGCCTGATTTCCGATGAAATGATGATCCGCCATCTGGCGACCCGACAGGTCGGGCTGCTCACAAATCATGCCTGCACCACGGTGGATCAAGTCCCCGCAACTGTCGCAATCAAGCAGAGCTTGGACGCCCATGGCGGAGGTGCGTTGCGTTTGTTCACGCCCGAACATGGCATGCGTCTGTCGGCAGGCGCCGGGGAGACCGTGTCAAACAGCATAGACCCGCTCACCGGGCTCACGGTCCACAGCCTTTACGAGGGTGCCGAAAACGATGCCGACTCCGTGCTCGAGGGATTGGATGCGCTGATCATCGATCTTCGTGACGTCGGCGTGCGTTGCTATACCTACGCGGCAACCGCCGCCAGATTTGCCAGTGCAGCACTCGCGCACCACATTGAGGTGATCATCTGCGATCGCGCCAACCCGCTCGGGCCCCTGGTCGAGGGCCCCCGCCCCGAACCTGACCGCAAGTCCCTGCTTGCCTATTTCGATGTCCCCTTTGTGCATGGCCGCACGATCAGTGAACTCATCGCGCTCTCAGTCTCACCGGTGATCAACCAGGCACCATTTGCGGTTTATCCCGCCGATGTGTCGCTACAACCGCCATTGGGCTGGATTCCACCGTCTCCGGCACTGTCCCATCCCGACGCGGTCGCGGCATATCCCGGATTGGTCCTGCTCGAAGCCACGAATGTGAGCGAGGGTCGCGGCACCTCCGTCTCGTTCCGTTCGGTCGCAGCACCGGGGCTCGACGCGGAAGCACTCGCGCGTGCGGTTAATGAATGGACGACAGGCTTCGGTGCCACAGCCGGCGAGATATTCTTCACCCGCCCGCCCGCTTCAGGACAGCCGGTCCCGGGGATCGCGCTTTGGCCCAGACGGACGACACGTCATGAGCCATTCGCACTCGGCGTACATTTGCTTGCATGGCTCTTGGAAAATTATGCGGACTTCGCCTGGCTTCCGGCCGCCGGCTCAAAATCCGACCTGGCGATCGACGTGCTGTTCGGCCGATCCGATCTACGAACGCAGCTCGACGCCGGAACCTCGGCCGACGCCATCCTGCGAGGCTGGCGATAGGCTCACTGTTGCCGGACGGGCTCACCTTCAACGAAGACTTCAACCAGCTTGTGCGCCGCGTCCAGCAATACCAGATCGGCCCAAGCACCCACCTGAACGCGACCACGGTCCAAACGACCAATAAAATCAGCGGGATAGGTCGATGTACGGTGGCTCGCTTCGTCCAGCGATAGCCCCATATCCAGCAGATTTACCAAGGCCCGGTCCATCGTCAGGGCGCTCCCGGCAAGCGTGTCATCATCCAGAAAGACGCCGCCATCACGTTTGGTCACGGTATGGCTGCCCAGGGGATATTCACCGTCCGGCATCCCGGCCGCTGCCGTCGCATCAGTGACGGCGAATAACTTTGGGATAGATCGCAGGGCGACCTTCATGGCCCCGGGGGCGACATGAATGCCATCGGGAATGAGTGCTGCGTATTCGCCATGCGCCAGCGCGGCACCGGCCACACCCGGCGCACGATGACGCAACGGCGACATTGCGTTGAACAGGTGGGTAAACCCTCGCGCCCCGGCATCCAGCGCCGCACAGGCCGTTTCGTAGTCAGCATCGGAATGGCCGATTTGGACCACAATTCCGGCTTGGGCCAGTTGCCGGATCATTTCCAGGCCACCCGTGGTCTCCGGCGCAAGCGTGACGAGCTTCACGACCCCCTCGCCCGCCAAAACCTCCACGAACGCGGGATCAGGATCGCGGGCAAAGGGCGGCTGTGCGCCAAGCCGCGCCGGGTTGATAAAGGGGCCTTCCATATGGGCGCCGAGAACCCTTGCTTCACCGCTCTCGCGCGCCGTCTGAACCTTGCCGATGCCGGCCAGGGCCTTCACCAACTCGTCCTCCGGCGCGGTAATGGTCGCAGGCAGGAACGATGTGGTGCCGTGGTGGGCATGCAGCTGCGCGGCTGTGCGCACTGCCGCCTCGCCCTGCATCACATCGGCACCGCCGCCGCCGGGCACATGCAGGTCGACGAAACCCGGAATAATGAATGGCGCATCTGCCGCGACCTCACCCTCTTCGATTGCCAAAACATGGCTGTCGAATTCGATCCGGCCATCGACCCATCCTTCGGGGGTCAGAATGTGTCCTGATCGGTGTGAATCGCTCATCGGTTCTGCCACATGATTGTTTCATCCGGTGCACGCCCCTGGGCCAGCAGCAGCGCACCGCTGACGGCACCTTCCTGCGGCGCCCGGGCCCAGGTACGCAGGCGGTCGGGCAGGAAGGCATCCAAAGGTTCCGCCAAGCCGCCGACCAGCGCCAGCGGAATCTTGCGCCCGGAATCCAGGGCCTCCGCCAACGTATCGATTTCGCGACCGGCCTCACTGACGATCTCAAGCGCCGCCGTGTCTCCCCATCCTGCATGTTCGACAACCAGCGGCGCCAGTTCGGCAAATTGTGCGGGCGGCGCAGACAGCAACCAATCCAGAAGTGCATCGCGCGACTGGCCGGTCCGTTCCATCACGGCGCGATGCATCTCGGTAACCCGCTTGCGGAACCGCGTGTCGACGATCTGTGCGACCTGGGTGACCGCCTGGCGTCCGATCCAGGCGCCACTGCCCTCATCACCGATGGGAAAGCCCCAACCGCCGACAATCCGGCAACGCCCAGCCGCTTCTATCCGATAACCGACGCTGCCGGTGCCGACGATGATCACGGCCCCGGGCGCGCCGCCATGCGCACCGAGTGTGGCGATGTAGGCATCCGTCGAGACCCGCAGCGCAGCAGCCCCGGGCGCGGCATCCAAAAACTTCTGTCGCTGGGCATTATTGTGGGCCCCGGCAAGGCCGATGCCGAAATGGATACGAGATAGGTATTCATCGTCGAGCGCGACCGCACGCGCAAGGTTCTCCAGCGCGCCCAGGATTTCACCCCAGGCCTCGGTGCCACGCACCGTCAGGCTTGTCGGCCCGGTCACGGTCAGACCTAGCCGGTGCCCCGAATCGTCATATAGGGCGACCCGCGTGTTGCTGGCACCGCCGTCTACGCAACAATACAACCGTTCGTTCATCGCCAGACGCAGCCGCTCCCTGTAGCACCACCATCCTACACGAGGCCGCGCGGTCTCATGTTTGGGAAATGGGCGGCGCGAATGCATATGCTATGGAGGATTCGTGATCTCAGGCAAAGCGGCACATGCGTAAAACCGAAGAATTCGCAGAAGCATTTCGCGACATCGAAACCCGCAGCGACGAGGACATCGCCGCTGCGATCCTCGACGCCCAATCCACCGGGCTGGCCGCGGTTCGACAATCCGTCCCTGATCTGACGGTGGCGGCGCGCGCCGCAGCCACCCGATTGCGGGAAAATCCATCCGGCCGGCTCGTCTATGGTGGTGCCGGAACGTCGGCCCGCCTCGGGGTCCAGGACGGTGTTGAACTCGTACCCACATTCGGCTGGCCCCATGCGCGGCTCGCCTACCTGATTGCCGGCGGCCCCGGCGCCCTCACCCAGACCGCCGAGGGTGCGGAAGACGATTCCGACCAGGCGCGCCGGGATGCGATCGCAATCGATGTCGGCGCGGCAGACGTGTGCGTGACGCTGTCGGCCAGCGGCGTCACACCCTATGCGCTGGCGGCATGCGCTGCGGCACGCGAGGCCGGCGCGGTAACCATTGGCATCGCCAACAACGCGGGCGCGCCGTTGCTGGAGGCCGCCGAGTATCCGATCCTGCTCGAGACGGGCCCGGAGCCGATTGGCGGATCCACCCGCATGACCGCCGGCACCGCCCAGAAGGTCACCCTCAACCTGCTCTCCACGCTGCTCATGATCCGGATGGGCCGAGTGTATCGCGGCATGATGGTCGATGTGATCGCGTCCAGCGACAAGCTACGCGACCGGGCAGCACGGATTGTCATGGAAGCCGCGGGTGTCGAGGAAGACGCCGCACGGCAGGCTCTGGCGGCGAGCGAGAACGCCGTAAAGCCCGCTATTCTGATTGCCCGAGGCCTTACCTTCGCCGACGCGCAGGCGTTGCTCGATGCCCATGGCGGCGATCTCCGCAACGCGCTCGCCGCCGCCGGCGATGCAGCGGGATCGGCCTGAACGCCGATGTCGAGCGGGGCCGATCTCAACCCGTTCCGGATTGTCTGGAATCGCCACGGGCGCGACCAGTGGGACACAATGCTGGCCGCGTGCAAGCGCCCCAGCCTGACCCAGACCTCGACGTACGCACTCGCCCTGAACGACGTGCAGGGCGACAAGGCGGCGCTGGGCGTCATCCGTTTCAACAAGCAACCGATCGGGTTGGTCGTCGCCCATGGCAAGCCCATCCTTGGCACGCCGGGAAGTCAGACCATCTATCGTGGCCCGTTATGGGTGCATGACGAGATCCCGGCGCAGATGCAAAAGCTCGCCTTCGAGTTGCTGCGCAAGCGGTTCCGTTTGCGTCGGGGGCGTCCCGTGACCTTCCATCCCGAGCTCGAGGACACGCCCGAGCACCGCGTGCAGATGCTCACCGCAGGATTCAAGCGGATCGTCGACGGCTACCGGACGATCTGGCTCGATCTGTCGAGGCCACTCGTCGAATTGCGCGCCGAACAGAAACAGAATTGGCGCAATGCGCTGGTTCAGGGCGAACGGAATAGCCTCACCGTCATCGACGACCGGGACTGCACGCGCCTCGGCTGGCTGACGGCGCAGCATGCAGAACATATGAATATCGGCGGATATCGCGGGCCGTCACAGGGCCTGATCGACGCGCTCCATCGCCGTGGCAATTCGACGGCGGGCCTGCGGCTTCTCGTTGCGGAGCAGGACGGAGACCCGATCGCGGGCGTTCTGCTCGCCCATCACGGCAAGGCTGCGACCTACCTCGTCGGCTGGACCGGCGACAAGGGCCGCGAATTGCGCGCCACGCACCTGCTGCTCTGGCAGGCCATCGAGTTACTCAAGGCAGATGGATATGAATGGTTCGATCTGGGCGGCGTCAGCGCCGAAGCACCTGGCGTGGAGCGTTTCAAGTTGGGTCTCGGCGGCGCGGAGACGTGGCTGGTCGGCGGCTACGTCTAGGCAGCCACGTCTAGGCCGCGACGCGGCGGTCATCCTCGACAAAACGTGCAGCCTCGCGGACCAACGCGGTCGCCTCTGCAGGTGTCCCGTCGAACCCGGGCGCATTCTCCGAGAGATAGCGGCGCCAGGCCCGCGCCCCGCGCAATCCGTTAAAGAGACCCAGGATATGCCGCGTGATCCCGACGAGATGGCGGCCGGCGGCGATCTCCCGCTCGATATAGTCGCAATAGGCCTCGATCACGTCGTGGCGGCTCTGTACGTCTGACGGATCGCCGAAAAACCGCTGATCCGCCTCCGCCAGCACATAGGGGTTCTGATAGGCCGCTCGACCCAGCATCACACCGTCCACATGGCGAAGATGGTTGGTGGCCGCATCCAGGTCTTCGATCCCGCCATTGATCGTGACGTGCAAATCAGGCCGTTCGGCCTTCAGCCGATAGACGAGGTCGTAATGCAGCGGTGGCACCTCGCGATTTTCGCGCGGGCTCAGGCCTTCGAGCCACGCCTTGCGGGCATGGACGATGAAGCGCTCACACCCCGCAGCCGCGACCCGGTCGACGAAATCAATCAGCGTGTCCCATTCGGGCTGGTCGTCGATCGCGATCCGATGTTTGACGGTCACCGGCACGTCGACGGCTTCGCGCATCGCAGAGACGCTCTCGGCCACGAGATCCGGCTCCGCCATCAGACAGGCGCCGAACCGCCCCGACTGCACGCGGTCGGACGGGCAACCGACGTTGAGATTGATCTCGTCATAACCGAGATCGGCGCCGATCCGGGCGCATTCGGCCAGCGCCGCCGGGTCAGACCCGCCCAGCTGCAGCGCCACGGGGTGTTCTGCCGGGTCGAAGGCGAGCAGCCTCTCGCGCGGGCCGTGCAGGATCGCGCCGGTGGTGACCATCTCGGTGTAGAGCCGCACGTGGCGGCTGATCAGGCGCAGGAAGAACCGCTCATGGCGGTCCGTCCAGTCCATCATCGGCGCCACGGACAGGGGTGCCGGGCCATATGTCTTTATTTCGGACATGACTAACGAAGACATACGACAAACGCCGTTCTGCGTTAAGACGCGATATTCAGTCGCGGCCGAGCTCATATGCGGTATCGGCCCTAGGCTTTTGTCTTCCGACGGGTCTGGGTCGTCCAGACCCGCAGATCGATCAGGACCTTCGCCGTCACCGCGAGGACGAGTGCGCAGAGCAGCACTTTGGTGATCGTCTCCATCGTCCCCTCGATCAACAGGGCATGAACGACGCTGCCGACCACGATGATGGCTGCGAGAGACGTATGTGCAAGGCGCCACGCCCACCATCGCCAGCCAAGCCGTCGCAGCAGGAGCGCGAGAAGTGCCGCGCCGAAGACCGCCCACATGGCGACAACGCCCCAGGCGGAGAAGAAGGTCGGCGCACGAAACAAAAGTGCATCCAGAACGTCGGGCGGGCTCGTGATCCAGAGACCGCCGACGTGCAAAACGACGGCTGCCACCAGGCCGGTTCCGATCCAGCGATGCGCGCGGCGACGCTGAGGCACAGACAGGTCGGGCAAGTATCCCCCCGCGAGCAGAGGCTGAAGCAGCAGGAGTGCCATCGCGATAACCCCGGCGAATCCGGACCCGATGTAGATCGGATCGCGCCAGGCGAGTTGCGGACTGAATGCCGTGGCGGCAATCGGGGCAACGATGGCGACCAGAAGCGCGGCCCAGATCACCAACTGGGGTATGCGCCGCCTTCCGGGTTCATTCATTGGAGTCAGACCGGGCGCAGCACAAAGTCCGCGCGGAGACTGGTTTCCTCCGCACTCCGCATGACCGGACGCAGGAACACGGTTTCGAAATCTCCGCCGTCATAGGCGAGGTGACCATGGGGTTGGCCGAAGGTCGGCACGATCTGTGGCATTTCCAGGCGGAACGTCCCGGTTGCGTCCGTCAGTGTCGCGCCGTGGCTGTGCGGGTCACGTTCACGTCCTTCGGTCGTGTGGGCCCAGATCTGAATCCGTTGGCCTTCGATTGGAACGCCATCATCCGCGCGGCGCACGGTGCCCGACATCCAGAATCCCCCGCCGCCGATCCGCTCCACAATTGGCGCGCCGGGGAGATAATTGTTGGACCCGCCGCGCATTGACGACGTCGGCGCAAGCCCCCGGGCACGTGCAGGCACGAGCAGTCCGGACGCGCCGATCATCGCGGCAGCGACGCCGGCTGCAAGCACGGTCCTGCGTGTCAGTGCATCAGTACTCATGTCGCCCTCTCAACCATATTCGCGGTTGCGCGCCCGGCCCAAAACGCCAATTCACACGCGCTACGAAAAAATGCAATTCGACTTGCCTATTAGAGTACGGAAGGCAGCAGGCGCGATAAATATCTTTCACGCTCTCGTGACGACCGCACATGGCGGCTGATCAGGCACCGGAAGAACCGCTCATGGGGAGAACACATACGCCGAAGCCGCGCCCGGGTTAAGTACGCGATGTTCTGCCGCACCCCCTTTAATCAGAAGTCTCTAATATTATATTTGTCTTATACACAAACAGGAGACACGCGATGAAAACCCTTCTCTCAACCGCCGCACTGGCTGCTTTGCTCGTATCCGGTGCAGCTCTCGCAGACGGTTCCGGAATGAACGGCCAGCGCATGAAAGGCCAGCACATGTCCAGCCCGCACGCGGACATGCAAACCGAAATGCAGGCGCGCATGCATGACGACGACGAACGACATCCCGGGACGCGACACGACGAAGAGTATGCCGGCAAAGGCAAGCACGAACGTCATTCCGCACCGGGATCGGACCATAGCGGCCGGGGCCACAATGACGATGACGATGACGATCATGGTCCCCGCCACATGAACAAGATGAGCCAGGACCGCTCCTGACCATCGGGACCTACACCGTGTCGCAACGAATTTGCGGCACGGTGGCGGGCCTTTGGTTTAAAATCGGTCCATGACGGACCAAAAGAACACCCTGATCGACAAACTCCCGAAGGCCGAGCTGCATCTGCATATCGAAGGCACGCTTGAGCCCGAGATGATGCTGGCGCTGGCGAAGCGCAACGATATCGCCCTGCCCTACGATAGCGTGGAGGAAATCCGTGCGGCCTATGAGTTCGACGGGCTGCAGGACTTCCTCGATCTCTACTATGCGGGCATGTCGGTCCTCATTGAGGAACGCGATTTCTACGACCTGACCTGGGCCTATCTCGAGACAGTCGCGGATCAGGGAGTCACCCATGTGGAGATATTCTTCGACCCCCAGGCCCATACGGACCGGGGCATCGCCTTCGAGACGGTGCTGGGCGGGATCACCAGCGCGCTCGAGACAGGCGCGCGGGAGCTCAGGATCACGTCGCGACTGATCATGTGCTTCCTGCGCCATCTCCCCGAGGAACAGGCTTTCGATGCGCTGCATTCGGCCTGCCGCCACAAGGACCATATCCACGCCGTCGGCCTTGATTCCAGCGAGGCCGGGATTCCCCCGTCGAACTTTGCGCGCGTGTATGAAGCCGCGCGCAATGAGGGATTCATCACCGTCGCCCATGCCGGCGAGGAAGGCCCCGCCGCGTATGTGACGGATGCGCTCGATATCCTGAAAGTTTCACGCGTGGACCACGGCAACCATGCGCTCGACGATCCGGCACTCGTCGCACGGCTCGTGCGTGAAAAGACCCCGCTCACCATGTGCCCTTTGTCGAATCTGCGGCTCAAGGTGATCGCGTCAATGGAAGCGAACCCGGTCAAGACCGCGCTCGACGCGGGCCTGCTGGTCACGGTGAACTCCGACGATCCGTCCTATTTTGGCGGGTATATCAACGCCAACTACGAGGCTGTCACCGACGCCCTCGACCTGTCCATTACGGACATCGTGACTCTGGCGAAGAACTCCTTCGCCGCGTCGTTTCTGCCGGACGAGGAGAAACAGACCCATATCGATGCGGTCGAGCGCCACGCCGGGAAGTTCATGCGCAGCGCGGACTAGAATTCCCACGCCGTCGGGTGACGCGCATCCAGTTCGCGTGTGCCTGCTAGGTCGCGCGCACCGACCTGACGAAGCGCCTCGCGCAACTCCTCGATGAAGAAGTCGGCGACGAAGTCCGGCCCCTCCTCGCCCAGGGCGGCCAGCCCGTACATGAAAGCCCGGCCGATGAGATTGAACCGCGCGCCCAGCGCAGCGGTGCGCATCAGGTCCACCCCGCTGCGCAGACCGCCGTCGAACAGGATCTCCGTCCGCCCGCCAACCGCCGAGACGATGCCCGGCAGCACGTCCACTGAGGCCGGCGCGGCCTCGAGCTGTCGGCCGCCGTGATTCGAGACCACGATGCCATCCGCGCCGAGCTCAACGGACTTCTCCGCGTCCCCCGGATGCAGGATGCCCTTGATGATCAGCGGGCCCTTCCAGGCATCCCGGAAACGCGCAATCTCCTCCCAGGTGAACGAACCCCCACCCTCGCGCCGGGCGAAGTCCGCGACCTCGGCATGGCTGACGTCCGCACCCGCGTACTTTCGCAAGTTGGCGAACATCGACTGGCCGTGACGGAGATAGGCCTGCAGCCAGGCCGGGTGGGTCGCCACGTCGGCAATCGTCCGTGGTCCGATCCGGTAGGGCAGCACCAGCCGGTTGCGCAGCTCGCGCGGGCGCTTGGTGCGTGCGGGCACGTCGATGGTGACGACCAACGCGGCGACCTCGGCGGCCCCAGCACGCGCGATCCAGTCCATGTTGATGGCCAGGTTGTCGCGCGGCATCCGGTAGATCTGGAACCACGCAAAGCCGTTGGCCAGTTCCGCCACCCGTTCGACGGAGGCCAGTGCGGAACTGCCAAGCGTGAACGGGATCTCATTCGCCGCCGCGGCCCGCGCGAAAATTTCCTCACCCCCCGGCAGCACGAGGCCCGGCAGCCCCATCGGCGCGATGGCCAATGGCCCCGCATAGCGCTTCCCGAACAGTTCGACCGAGGTATCGGCGCTGTAGTTCTCGACGCCGTAGCGCGGCAGGATCTGGATCCCGTCCAGCGCGGCGGCATTGCCCTTGCGATTGGGCTCATCCGCGCCAGCCGCACCATCCACATAGTCGAAGGCGAAGCGCGGTACGCGCTTGCGCGCTTTGGTGCGTAAGTCCGCGATGGTCGGGTAAAGCATCTTGAGCCGGCCCGCGCGCGTCGAGGTATCGGGACGCCCCGCCGTGACCTTGTAGTCGGGCTCTTTCGCGTCTGTGTTCGGGCTGTCTTCGGTCATGGCTCTAACTCCGGATCGGTAGCCACGAGGATGGGTCTCGTGAGCGCGGACAAATGTTTCTTCTGGACACCATCATGGTCGAAATTCGCCGGGTCCAGCCAGGTCTCGAACGCCGCCTTCAGACCCGGCCATTCGGACACGACGCAGGCATACCAGGCCGTATCGCGTGAGCGCCCTCGATGGATCATGTGATCACGGAACACGCCCTCATAGGAGAATCCCAGTCGCTGGGCCGCCACCCGTGAGGGGAGGTTCAAGCTGTGGCATTTCCATTCATAACGCCGGTAACCCGCCTCAAACGCCCAACGCATCATCAGATACATGGCCTCGCTCGTCACCCGGCCACGCTGAATCGCGGGGGCATAGTGCACATGCCCCACCTCGATAGAGCCGTGCGCGGGGGTGATCCGCATGTAACTCACCATCCCCGCCGCGCGCCCCGTCGTCTCATCGACGATGGCATAGAAAAACGGGTCCGCGTCGAAGCAGGTCGCGGCCATCCATGTCTCGAAGTCACCCAGGCTATCGAACGGCCCGTACGGCAGGTAGGACCAGTCGCGCCCGACCGTGTCTTGGCTGAAATGGCGATGGAGGTCGGCGGCATGCGCGGCGATGTCCAGTGGCTCCAGCCGGCAGAACCGCCCCGCCAGAGCCTCGCGCGGCGGGCGTGGAGGCACCATCCAGTCGGGCAGCGCAACTCCAACGCTCTGACCGAGCTCGTTTGTATCAATCATCGGCTGTTTCAATCATCGACGCAGGCCGCCCAAACGGCGTATTTCACTTGCGCATCGCAGCGCATCGACCTGCATTGCACCCTACTGGGGCAGGAAAATAAAATTGAAAATATAGTCCGCCGGAACCGTGCAGTTGCGATGATACCGGTCAAGGTCGATATCCCGTATCGAAGTCAGGACTGAGCCTTTCAGCGCATAGGTTTCATAGCCCAGGTCCTCCACGAACCTCAAAAGCTCCTCGACATCGCGCTTGATGTGAACTTCCTCCGACTCGACGACCATGACCGGCTTGTCGCGCCGGATCGTCTCAAGCGCGCCGCGGATCACTTCGGCTTCGAAACCCTCGACGTCGATCTTGATAAACCCGACATTCTCGAGCCCCAGGCCGTCCAGTCGCCGGGCCTCGACCTCGACCCCCAGAAAGCTGCCATCCACCTTGGTCGCGCTGAGGGACGCGCCCTGGTTCGAATACCCTTTGTGGCTGTGCGGCACGCGCAGTTCGGCGACCCCATCCTCGTCTGACAATGCGATCTGCTGCGCCTCGACATTCTCGGCGACGTTGCGCTTCAGGATATTGAAGAGCTTCGGATTGGGTTCGTAGGCATAGACCCGGGAGGCCAGACCCGCCAGGAACCAGGTCCAGACGCCCTTGTTTGCCCCGACATCAACCGCAATTTTATCCGGGTCGACCAGGAAGGGCAGAAGTCCGAGTTCCTTCTCGCCCCGGCGCAATTCCTTTTGCGCCCGATGCCGGATGTAAATCTTGGGCGGCAGGAGCCAGTTTTTGAGTTTTTCCTCCATGGTGGAGGGGACGGTGGTCGCCATTCCGGTATTCCCTGACTGGATGCGCGCCCGGACCGGGCGTGCCGGGTGGCTTCGACGGAACAGTGTAAACCACCGGCCGATGTCGCCCTATATCTACTTCTTCTTCGACGCTTTCTTCTTGGCCGGGATCACCGGCAACATCACATAGCTCTGGTGCTTGGGACCGGCATGCAGGGTCACGTCGCCGCCGAATATCTTCTTCGGCCGATCACGCGGATCATCATGCAGGAACGGACCGCAACCATTCAGCGGATGTGCGAAGTTCGAAAGCTCGAGCGCCCCGCCGGAATACTCATAATCCTTGCCGCGCACCGACAGCGCCAGGCGATAGCCCGCCGGCACGACGATGCAGGTCGGCCAGATTTCGATGTCGAGCTCATAGACCTGCCCGGGCTTGAGCGGCTGCTTTTCATCATGGCTGTGCCACGGTCGCCAGGGCTTCGACATCTTCGGGTCGAGCTTGCGATGGGACGCACGCAGCCAGCCCTGGGCGATCGGCGTATGCGGGTCCACGGTTCCCTTGAAGGTGATCTCCTTCATGTCGGGCGAGAACAGCCTGACGACGAGGAACAGATCGGCGTCTGCGGTGGCCGAGGAGACAAACAGCTTCGACGCCAGAGGCCCCGTGATCTCGGTGTCCTCGTCCATCGGCGGCAGGAAGAAGGTCACACCGTCGCCCATGCCGGCGTAGGTCACCTTGCCGCGCCTGGCTGGCGCCTTGGGCTCGAGGGTCATGTGCGCGGTGTCGAGATACTGCTTTTTCCACTTGGTGCGCTTGATCGGCCATTCCGTTTCCGTGCGCTCGACGAATTTCTCTCCCACATGCCGGACCTTGAGCAAAACCGGTGGCTTCTTCTCCCAGCCGTTCTTCTCGCCCTTCAGGTAATGGGCGAAGAACTGCTTCTGCATCTCGACGCCATAGGGCGTGTAGAACTCGGTCCAATGCTCGAGACCATGGCATTCCAGCCATTTCTCCTTCGAGCCCGCCTGGTAGAACCCTTCATAGTTGCCGCGCGGATGCAGGCCCTGCCCACCCCAGCTGGCCGGTGACAGCAGCGGCACCTTGATCTTCTTGAAATCGGGCCGGCGTGCGCGATACCAGTCATCCTCCATCTCGCGGCGCAGGATGTCGCGGTCCATATCGGTGCGGTTGCGCTTCAGATCCGCCGCCGACAGGCTCGGCGGACCGGCCACCGGATCGCCGTGGACCCAGCTGCGATAACCCTTGGTGCCGGCACCGTACTGCACCGGCTGCACCTGCATGTCGTACCAGTTCTTGATGAAGGTGCAGAGGATGCCGCCGTGGCGTGCGAACTCGCGGTAGTAGTCGTTGGCTGCTTCCCACGCACACATCGCGGCAAGGTGCTTGGGCTGGCGCTCGGCCACCCACCACTGGTTCATGCCGTAATAGGAAATGCCGTTGAGGCCGACCTTGCCGTTCGACCAGTCTTGCGTCCCGGCCCATTCGATACACTCGACATAGTCCTCGCTCTCGCGCGGCGACCAGGGATCCATGTAGCCTTCCGAACGCCCGGCACCGCGACTGTCGATACGCACGCAGGCATAGCCGTCGGGCACCCATTGCTCGGGATCGACCGTCTCCCAGCTCTGATACTTGTTGGTCGAGCCTTTGATGGCGTCGGGATGATCGCCGGTGAACAGGTCCCAGGTCGTTGCGTAGAGCTCGTCCTGCCAGGCTAGGCCCTTGCCATACGGCCCCATGGTCATGATGACCGGATACTTGCCCGCCTTGGTCGGTCGGAAGACATCAGCGCGCAGCACCGTCCCATCCGCCACCGTGATCGGCAGATCCCAGTCGATCCGCATGCCGTCACGGACTTCGCTCCAGGACCCGTCCTTGGCCTTCGCCTTGGGCCTACGCACAGTGGCTTTCGACATTGGTTTCGCTTCCCTGTCCAATTTTCAGTTCTGGTGGGTTATTCCCACTCGATGGTCCCGGGTGGTTTCGACGTCACGTCATAGACCACCCGGTTGATCCCGCGCACTTCGTTGATGATGCGCGTCGCCACGCCGGCGACGAAGGCATGCTCGAAGGGATAGCTGTCGGCCGTCATCCCGTCGGTCGAGGTGACCGCACGCAGCGCGCAGACATGCTCATACGTGCGCGCATCGCCCATCACACCGACCGTACGCACCGGCAGCAGCACAGCGAAGGCCTGCCAGATCGAATCATACAATCCCGCCTTGCGAATTTCGTCGAGATAGATCGCGTCCGCCTGGCGCAGGGTTTCGAGCTTCTCCCGGTCGAAGTCACCGGGCATCCGGATCGCGAGGCCGGGCCCCGGGACGGGGGGCGGCCGACGATCTCGTGGGGCATCCCCAACTCGCGGCCGAGATCACGCACCTCGTCCTTGAACAATTCACGCAGGGGCTCGACGAGCTCCATGTTCATGCGCTCGGGCAGTCCGCCAACATTATGGTGGGATTTGATGGTGGCACTCGGCCCGCCGAACGGGCTGACGGATTCGATCACATCGGGATACAGCGTCCCCTGGGCCAGGAAATCCGCGCCACCGATTTTTGCCGCCTCTTCCTCGAAGACATCGATAAAGGTCCCGCCGATGATTTTGCGCTTCGTTTCCGGATCCGAAACGCCGTCGAGCTTGTCGAGGAACATGTCCTTCGCGTCACGCACAACCAACGAGATATTGAATCGCTCGCGGAACACCTGTTCCACTTCTTCAACTTCGCCCGCACGCAACAGGCCGTGATCGACGAAGATGCAGTTCAACTGGTCGCCGATCGCCTCGTGGAGCAGCACCGCCGCGACGGAGCTGTCCACGCCGCCCGACAGCCCGCAGATCACCCGACCGTCGCCGACCTGGGCGCGAATTTTCTCGATCTCCGCCTCGCGGAATGCCGCCATGGTCCAGTCACCGCGGCAACCGGCGACATGGTGGACAAAGCTCGACAGGAGGCGCGCACCGTCCTTGGTGTGCACCACTTCGGGGTGGAACTGGACACCGTAGAACTTACGCTCGTCATCGGCGATGGCCGCGAATGGTGCGCCGGGGCTGGTGGCCACAGATCGGAACCCGTCCGGCAACGCGGTGACACGGTCGCCATGGGACATCCAGACCTCGGGCACGGTGCCCGGGAGCCAGACTCGATGAAAGAGCCCGCAATGGTCCGTGACCTCGACGAGCGCACGGCCGAATTCCTGATGGTCGGAATCCTCAACCGTACCGCCCAGCGCATGACACATGAGTTGCTGGCCGTAGCAAATACCGAGCACCGGTACGCCGCGTTCGAAAACAATCGGATCGACTGTCGGGGCCTCGTCCGCCATCACGCTGGCCGGGCCACCCGACAGGATGATCGCGTCGGGCGCGAACTCTTCGATGAAGTCCTTGTCGATCCGGAAACAGGGGTGGATTTCGCTGTAGACACCGGACTCGCGGATCCGCCGTGCGATCAGCTGTGTGACCTGCGAACCAAAGTCGATGATGAGGATTTTTTCGGAGACGGGAAGCGATGTGGCCATAGGGATATTTAGCCGATTCGAATTCGCCCCGCACTAGCGCTGATCGGCTTCATCCACAGGCAAATGCGCACGGCCGGGACCAATCAGGGCCGACGCGTCAGCACCGCCCCATACATGCCGTCCATATTGTGCCGTTTCGGGGTCAAAACCAGGTCCTCGTCACACCCCAAACGCGCGATCAACTCGGGGCCCAGAATATCTGCTATGGGGAGGCGCTGGAAGTCCGGATATCGTGCGAGGAAGGCCTCGACACGCGCACGGCCCTCGCTCTCGAGTACAGAACAGACGGCATAGATGATCCGACCGCCCGCGCGCAGCATCGTAGCGGCGGTATCGAGGAGTTTGTCCTGCTCACGCGTGTAGACGGCAATCGTCTCCGGGCTGGTTCGCCACCGCATGTCCGGGCTACGCCGCCATGTGCCGGTTCCCGAACACGGGGCGTCGATCAGCACCCGGTCCGCCCAATTCTTGAGCTCTTCAGGTGCCTGGTCTGCGGGAACGGCGAGGCTGCGTACGCCCTCGACGCCGAGCCGGGCAGCACGCGGCTCCATGTGTGAAAGCCGTGAGCGCGATACATCGCAGGCGACAATTTCGGCCTGGTTTCCCGACGCGGCCGCCAGCGCCAGCGCCTTGCCACCCGCGCCCGCACAATAGTCGAGCACCCGCAAACCCGGGGCCGCATCGACCAACATGGTGACCAACTGACTCGATTCATCCTGCGGATCGATCATCCCCGCGCGGTAAGCACCAAGCTGCTGGAAATTTCCGCGCACTGTGCCGCGCAGTCCGGACGGGCTGTATGTGGTCGGCTCGGCGTCATACCCATCTGCCGCGAGACGTGCCTGCGCCTCTTCACGGGTCGCGCGCAGCGCATTGACCCGCAAATCCACAGGTGCTGTCTGGTTCAGCGCCGTGAGCTCATCCGCACTCTCAGCCCCCCATTGATCGACGAACAGCGGGTACAGATCGGCTGGGCAGTTGCCGCCGACATGTTCAGGGGCGGTCGCCACATCCAGCTTGCCAACAGTCTCCGACAGGCCCTGTTCCTCGACGCTGAGAGGCGGGGGGCCATAGCCGGCCCCGTCGAACTGCGAATCCACCTCACCTGGCGCATCCAGCGTCAAACCCGCGATCACGCGCAGGCGCGGATTTTCCTGATCGCCTTCGGCCGCCTGCACGGCCCAGCGACGAAGCGCGCCCGTGCGAAAATCTGCGTAAACAGCCTCTCGGATAGCGCGTCGGTCCCCCGACCCGGCAAACCGGTGGCCACGGAACCAATCCGCAAGGATGGCGTCCGCGGGCGCATCGCCACGGGAGATTTCGGTCAGGATGTCTATGGTGGCGGCGGTGCGCGCGGCGGGTGTCATGGTGAAATACGCCGGCTGGACGCCGGGTTAGGCATTCTGCCGATAGTTCGGCGCCTCGCGGGTGATCGTCACGTCATGCACATGGCTTTCCCGCAGGCCCGCATTGGTCAGGCGCAGGAAGCGGCAATTCTTCTGCATGTCCTCGACCGAACCGTTGCCGGTGTAGCCCATGGAAGCCCTCAGTCCGCCGACCAGCTGGTGCACGACATTCAGGGCCGGGCCCTTATAGGCGACCTGCCCCTCAATGCCTTCCGGCACGAGCTTGAGGGTCTCGGACACTTCGGCTTGAAAATAGCGATCGGCCGAACCGCGTGCCATCGCACCGAGCGAGCCCATTCCGCGATAGGATTTGTAGGACCTGCCCTCATACAGGAAGACTTCGCCCGGGGCCTCATCGGTGCCCGCCAGCAGCGATCCGATCATCGCGCAGTCCGCGCCTGCCGCGACCGCCTTGGCCAGATCGCCCGAATATTTGATGCCGCCATCAGCGATCACCGGCACACCGGTCTTGTGCGCAATTCCCGCAACCTGTTCGATCGCGGTCAGCTGAGGTACGCCAACACCGGCCACGATACGCGTCGTGCAGATCGAGCCCGGGCCGATCCCGACCTTGAGCGCGTCCGCACCGGCACCGATCAACGCGGCGGCAGCTTCAGCAGTCGCGATGTTGCCACCGATTATCTGGGCCTGGTTGCTGAGGCGCTTGATTCGGGTGATCTGTTCGAGCACCCCGCGTGAATGGCCGTGTGCTGTGTCGACGACGATCACATCGACCCCGGCATCGAGCAGTGCCTCGGCGCGTTCATAGCCAGCATCGCCGGTGCCTGTGGCAGCAGCCACGCGCAGGCGTCCCTGTTCGTCCTTGCAGGCGTCGGGATAAGCCCGGGCCTTTTCAATATCCTTGACCGTGATCAGGCCGACGCAATGGCCGTCCGCATCGACCACGAGAAGCTTCTCGATCCGATGCTGATGCAGCAGCTGCTTGGCCGCCTCCATCGCGACACCCTCGCCGACCGTGACCAGCCTCTCGGTCATCAATTCAGCGATCGGCTGTGCGGGATCGTTGGCGAAGCGCACGTCGCGGTTCGTGACGATGCCCACGAGTTTGCTATTCTCGCGCGCCACCACCGGAATTCCGGAGATAGATTCCCGGTCCATGATCGCCAGCGCATCGGCCAGGGGCTGATCGGGGTGAATGGTGATCGGATTGACCACCATGCCGGATTCGAAACGTTTGACCTTGCGGACCTCGTTGGCCTGCTCTTCGGGTTCCAAATTCTTGTGAACCACACCAAGGCCGCCGGCTTGCGCGAGCGCAATCGCCATCTCCGCCTCGGTGACCGTGTCCATCGCCGCCGACAGCAAGGGAATGCCGAGCCGGATCGTCTTGGTCAGTTGTGTGGAGGTATTCGCGTCTGAAGGCAGAATCCGTGATTCCGCCGGTTCGAGCAGAACATCATCAAACGTCAGTGCGTCACGGATTTCCATGCCAACCTAGTCTCAGCGGAATCGAGAGTTGACGCGGCTTATATACACAAGGGGCACGCATGAACAAGGATTCGTCCGGTGGACAGAAAAACCCCGGTTACCCGGCGTCCTTGAACCCGGTCGCCACGAGAAACATCTCGACCGAGTCGCTCCGGCTTGCCTTCGGTTTGAACCGGCGGACGGAATGGAACTTCTTCGTCATGGCCGCGAACAACGCCGGCTCGTCGGCTCCCTGGAATACCTTGGTCACGAAACCACCCCCCGGGACCAGCACTTCGCAGGCAAACACAAGCGCCGCTTCGGCCAGCCCCAGCGTGCGCAGATGGTCGGTCGATGCATGCCCCGTGGTCGATGTCGCCATATCCGACAACACCAGATCGACCGGTGCGCCGATCGCCTTCCGCAGGCGCACGACCGCATCCTCGTCCTCGATATCGCCGACCAGGATTTCCGCCCCTGCCAGGGGCTCCATCTCGAGAACATCGATGGCGACGACCGATATCGCGCTGTCCTCGGACTCGACCCGGTCGACCGCAATCTGGGTCCAGCCACCCGGCGCGGCACCCAGATCAACAACGCGCTTGCCCGGCGTCAGGAGGTCGAACCGTTCGTCGATGTGCAGCAGCTTGTAGGCGGCCCGCGAACGATAGCCATCGCGTTTGGCCGCCTGCACATAGGGATCATTCAGCTGTCGCTGGAGCCAGCGTGTCGAAGACAATCTGCGGCCACGTGCGGAACGTACCCGTTCAAAACGCATCCGTGAACCATCGTCCCCTGATGTCTTGCGGTCCCGAGCCATTGACCGTCTCAGGCCCCGGCCTGAATCGCTTCGCGGTCGGCAGACCGCATCAGACCATGCAGAATTCCCTCACGCAGACCGCGGTCGGCAACACGCAGCTGGCCGACGGGCCAAAGCCCACAAATGGCATCCAGCACCGCACAACCCGAAACCACAAGATCGGCACGCTCGGGTCCGATACACGGATGTGCCGCGCGGTCCCGGCGGTCGAGCCCCAGGAGGTGATCACGCGCGCTGCCAAGCTCCGTAAATTTAAGCTGCCGACCGTCAACGCGGTCGCGGTTGTAGCGCGGCAATTTGAGAAACACGCCGGTCAGTGTCGTCACAGTGCCCGAGGTCCCGACCATCTGGACGGCGCCTTCAGCCACGAGCCTGGAGATGTTGTGCCGCGCATCGAACGCGGCCAGTAAATCGCGGACATGCGCGCATATCTGGCCGTAAAGCTCAGGCGACGCCCGGCCCTCTTCGTCCTCGCCGCAACCGAACCGCTCGCTGAGGGTCACCACACCGCACGGCACCGAGATACAGTCGATGATCTCGGTATCCGCCCGATCCGGTGCTCCTGCCACATGATGAAGCTTGAGCCAGGTGATCTGGGTGCTGCCGCCGCCGATGTCGAACAACAGCGCGTATGCCTTGTCGCCTTGCGGCGCATCGTAGAGTGGCGAACAGCCAATCAGGGCCAGTTCGGCCTCTTCGTCAGCCGCGATCACTTCGAGATCGATGTTGGCCTCGGCCCGCACCCGTTCGATGAACGCGGCGCCATTGTCCGCCCTGCGACACGCCTCGGTCGCCACGGCGCGCAGCCGGGTCACCCCGTTGCGTTCGACCTTCGAGCGACACACATGCAACGCCTCGATCGTGCGGTCCATCGCATGCTCGGAAAGAATGCTCGAATTCCCCAACCCTTCGCCGAGCCGCACGATCCGCGAAAACGCATCGACCACGCGAAATCCGTCGTCATTGGGCTTGGCCACGAGAAGCCGGCAATTGTTGGTCCCGAGATCAAGTGCCGCATAGACATGCTGCCAGCGTCCGTCGCGACGTTGCCGGGTCTCATTCTGTGCGTGTCTGCTGCGTCTCGATGCCACCGGGCTCTCCAAGGACGGGATCAGGACGACCCCAAGCGCTTGAAACTACACGGGCTGTGCACGATCAGGAAGCCTTCCCGGACAGTCCTTGCTTCCAGGCGCGATAGGCGTCCGGCATGCAGATCGCACAAGCGCGGTACCCCGCGCTTCGTGCGGTCTTCTCATCGCGGAAAAACACTCTTTGTGGCGCGTAATGCCCCTTCGCGAGCCAACGCAGGGCATTCGGACAGTCGAGCCGTCCGTATATGCGCGAGCGGCGATGCCCTCCAACTGTCCCGGGAGTCGGGCTTTCGTACGCGCGGCACGTTTCGTCAATCAGTCGATAATTTTTCTGTGCCACGTTGTTCATCTACACACGTTGGCGCAGGTATGGTAAAGACCGCGCCCAGTTGGCCATTGGGGGATCGTCTAATGGTAGGACAGCGGACTCTGACTCCGCTAGTGAGGGTTCGAATCCTTCTCCCCCAGCCAGCTATTTCCCGAACGACAATCTGCGAAAACCCGGTGCCGACCCCCTCGGACACCCGTCACGGCGTCGCGGATCGTTCGAGGACCGAAAAGACGCGATCAAGATCTCGCGATACTTCGAATTCTGGTTTGAGATGGCCCTCAGGCAGGCCAGACTGCCCCGACGACACCGGGTGGACCATGCGCGAAAGGCAAACGTGATGACGCGACTGACGGCGAAAGACTTCGATCAGGGACTCCTCGATCTCTATGATTTCTATGTCCATGGCGGGCTGACGAAACGCGAATTTCTCAATCGCGCCGGGACATATGCCGTCGGCGGCGTCACGGCGCTCGGCCTGTTCAACATGCTCAAGCCCGACTATGCGCTGGCCGAACAGGTGTCATTCAACGACCCCGACATCACGGCAAGCTATGAGATGTATGACTCGCCCAACGGCAACGGCGAAGTACGTGGCTATGTGGTCCGCCCGACAAACGCCCCGGGCAAACTGCCCGCCGTCCTGGTCATTCACGAAAACCGCGGTCTCAACCCCTACATCGAGGATGTCGCGCGAAGGGTCGCAAAGGCTGGATTCATGGCGTTGGCGCCCGACGGCCTGACGTCGGTCGGCGGGTATCCCGGTAACGACGCGGAGGGCAAGGCGCTCCAGAAGACCGTCGATCGCGTCAAGCTGATGAACGACTTCTTCGCCGGCTACGAACATCTGGCGGCGCGTGACGATTCCACGGGCAAGGTCGGCTGCGTCGGCTTCTGCTACGGCGGTGGCGTGTGCAACGCGCTGGCGGTCACCTATCCCGAACTCAACGCCTCGGTGCCCTTTTACGGCCGCCAGGCAAAGGCCGAGGACGTGGCCAGGATCCAGGCGCCGCTTCTGCTCCACTACGGGGCGCTCGACAAACGTATCAACGCCGGCTGGCCGGCCTATGAGGCGGCCCTGAAGGCACAGGGCAAGACCTATGAGGGTCATATCTACGCCGGGGCCAATCATGGCTTCCACAATGATTCGACGCCGCGCTACGACGAGCCAAACGCCGATCTGGCATGGTCCCGCACGATCGACTGGTTCAACAAACATCTGACCTAGCCGCGTCCCGCTGCGTTCGCGCCAACCATCAACACAACCAGGTCCGCCGAGAGACGTCCCCACAGAGCGGTACGATGCTCGAAAGACTCGTATTACGGGTCTTATTTTGAGATACGACCACTTTTAATAGTGTCACTTCCCAATCCGCTATTCTCCCATGAAAACCGCGGCCTTTACCCTGTCGTACATACAATATTAAGTATGTTGGCCTAGGCTGAAGTTCGGCGCACGGAACCACAATTTCGTGCCGCCGATGGTGATAGCGCCATCATCGACGCACACACAACGGAAGCGGTCGCATGAAAAAAACAGCCTTGGCAGTTCTGCTTGCAACACTCGCCGGCTCGGCCACGGGCGTGGCGGCTCAGCAGGCCTCAGGACCCGCACGCGAAATGGTGGCAATCCAGTCCGATACAGCTCCCACGATCGACGGCAATGCCGACGAAGCGATCTGGAAGCAGGCCACAGCCATTGTCACACACGACCCTCTGGCGGGGATAGATCTGACACTCAAGGCCGTCTACACCACGGACAGTATCTTCATGCTCGCGAGTTTCCCTGATCCGGACGAGAATCGTGGGCACAAGACACAGATATGGCTGCCCGACCAGGAGCGCTACCGCATGGGCGGCGAACGTGAAGACACCTTTGTCTTCAAATGGAGCATGGAACCGGGGCCCGTCAATCTGAGGATCGATGCCGAGCAACCCTACAAGGCGGACATCTGGTACTGGAAGTCGAACCGCACCGATTCCACCGGGCATGCCGACGACAAGATGCATGTCTACTCGATGACCCGGGGGCAAAACGCCGTCGATGTCGTCTCGCAAAATGGACTTCAGTTTTTCCTTGCGCGACCGGGCGACAGTGGGAGATCAGCATATAAATCCCTGGTCCACACGGAACACACGGAAGACCGACTGCCTTCCTTTCTCCTGCGACAGCCACAAGGCAGCCGAGCGGACGTATTCGCCAAAGGCACTTGGCGAGATGGCCGCTGGACGATTGAGTTCAGGCGGCGCCTGGTCACAAACAACAGCGATGACATTCAGTTCGACACCAATCAGACATACCTCTTTGGTGTGTCGCGCTACGAAATCGCGGGCCGCAAACCTAACCCGAATCTGCAGCAGCCCTTGTTTGGTGCCGGAGAGATTGCAGACACGTTGAACCTCAAATTTCAAACGCCGTAACCGCCAGCCGCGAGTTGGTGCGACAGTCCCTCACCCAAAATCGGTTCTCCGATGTCCCTGACCAATCAGATACGTGCCGGGTTTTTTGTCCTCGCAGCATTGGTAACAATCGTCGCCACGCTGGCCATTCAACACGATAGCCGCACGGCCACCTCAATCGAGATCCGCTCGTCCATCACGGTGCCGACGCAGGTTGGCCTGGAACAGGTCGGCTCATTGCTCGCAGAGGCCGAACTCGCTTTCGCCGTATACAACAGCCAGGATCGCGTCACGGCCGCGAGTGGTCTCGAGAACCTGAGCCGATTGACGAAAGCCGAAACCGACCTGATCGCCAGTTTGTCCGATGATTTTCCGTCCCCGGATTTACGACGTCGCCCGGGAAATCGCGCACGCCTCGCGTTCAATCTTCATCTCGACGAAATCGCTGAATATGGCCCGACCGATACAGCGATTGAACTGAGGCACGCCGTCGAACGAGAGTTGGCGGAATTGCGGAAAGCGCTCATCTACCTCTACACGTCCGGTTCGCGAATTGGCCTTTCTCCCGAGGGTCTGCAGAAAATCAGCAACCTGCTGAATGCCACCGAATCCGTACTGCAGCGCTTTTTCGATCAACCCGGGTTCGAATTCTCAAGCGTCACATCACCAATTCAGCAAGCGCGGAAGGTTCTGGACGATTTGCCGTTGGTGACCGCGCCACCGGTTCATTCGTTGTTTGCCGGCGAAGATCTGTCCCAAGCAGCCAAAGACATCGACGAGGTTCAAAATTCCGTACGAAGTATTCGTGCGGCCCTGTTCATCTACCGCGATGCCGAGGAAGCGGAGTTGACGGGGACGTCCCAAAGGGAAGTCACCAAGATCGCAACCGATGCGTTTCTGGTCGCGCAAAACCAGATCGGCTTGCTCAACGAAGAAATCAACGAGATTTTCGCCGTGATTGAACAGCGTACAATCGCTGAAGGTCATCGAAATCAGCAGATATTCATTGTTGTCGCAACGACAGGAGTTCTGGCGGCAATATTCGTTGCCATCGCCATGCAGTACACAATGTCGCGCCGCTTCTCCGTTCTCGCCGAAGCTGCAAAACGCGTCAGCGAAGGTGACCTCGACCTCATGCTCGAAACGCAGGGGTCGGATGGTCTCGGCGCGTTCACCGACGAGTTCAACGCCATGGCGCAAAAGCTGAAAGCGCGCGAGGAGGCACTCAACCAAAACCTCCAGCAACTCCACCAGGCCCAGAAAATGGAAGCCGTGGGTCAGTTGACGGGCGGCGTGGCGCACGATTTCAACAATCTTCTGGGCGTCATGCTGGGCAATGCAGAAAATGCCCAACTGGAACTCGACGCCAACAACCCGGCGCGTCGCCACATCCACGCCGCGATCGAAGCAATCAACCGCGCTGGATCGCTGACCCAGCACCTGCTGTCATTCTCGCGTCAGCAAGTTCTGATACCGACGACAACGGACGTCGTCGAACTGATCGAGGGCTTCGAGTACATGCTGAAGCGCGCGCTTGGCGAGAACATCGACCTGGCGATCGAATTTGGTGAGAACGCCTGGACGGCGACGATCGATGCCCATCAGTTCGAGAACGCGCTGCTCAACCTGACGCTCAATGCCCGCGATGCCATGCCCAAAAGTGGAAGGCTGACGATCGCAACAGAAAATATAGTTCTGGACGACGTCGAGGCAGGAAAATACGAGGAACTGTCACCGGGCGATTATTTGAGAGTCACGGTGCGCGATACCGGTTTGGGTATCGAACCGAAGATTCTGGACAGTGTGATCGAGCCATTCTTCACCACGAAAGGCGTGGGCGAAGGCAGCGGACTTGGGCTCAGCATGGTGTTTGGATTTGCCAAGCAGTCGGAGGGACATATGACGATCTCCAGTGAGATCGGTCATGGCACCACTGTGGCGCTCTATTTGCCGCGTGGGCTCCAGGCATTGAAGCCGGACACCAAGGAAGAAGAAGCGCCCGAGCCGCGATCGCGTGCGGGGCGTATTCTGGTGCTTGAGGATGATGAGGATTTACGGGCAATACCCGTGCACATTCTGCGAACGCATGGTTTCGAGGTGATCGAGGCGAGAAACGGCGCCGAGGCGCTGGAATGCCTGCGGACCGAAGAAGCATTTGATCTACTGTTCAGCGACGTAATGTTACCGGGCAGCATAAACGGTGTGGACGTGGCGCAGGAAGCATTGCGCCTGCAACCGGAAATACAGGTCCTGTTTGCCACCGGCTATTCCCAAAACGCGATCGAGGATCATGGGATGAGCGGTGATGAGGTGCATGTACTCACCAAGCCCTATGCCAGGAAAGACCTGCTTGCAGAGGTAGATAGCCTCCTGTCACGCTCCACGCCCTGATCCCGCGCCTCTCCGGGAACGCAAGGCGCGACCCCCATCACCACCGCACAACCGCTCCCCCGTCGGCTGGATAGGCATTCGCTTCTCCAGGAATTGGCGAATCGCGCCTATCATTACATTTTGATATATATTGTCTTGTCTCATATCATATGAGATTGTCCTGTCCGGCATAAGTGACATATCGAGATCTGTGATGGACGCGAAGACCGTTTGTTTGGCCGTGTTAAGCCAGGGTGAGGCATCAGGCTATGAAATCCGCAAATCCGTGGAGGAAGGCCCGTTCGGGCACATCCAGGACATCGGATTCAGCTCCATCTACCCGGCCCTGTCGCGCCTGCGCGAAGACGGTATGGTCTCGGTGACCGAGCTCGCCCAGGAAGGCCGCCCCGACAAAAAAATCTACAGGCTAACCTCCGACGGCCACCTCACATTGCTCAATGCGTTACAGGACCCAACGGATGCAGATCGTGTGCGATCAGACTTCCTGTTCCGAATGTTGTTTGCCGATATCCTGCCACCATCCGTCATCAACTCGATGATCGATGCGCGCATGGGGGAGATTCAAGCCAGCCTGACGCGGATCGAGGCGCGCACCAATGGTGGTTTTGAAAGTGCTGGTGAGGCGTTCGTCAACGGGTTCGCCGCCACCGTGCAACGGGCCATGGCGGACTATATCGAGGACAATCGCCACCAACTCGTCGCCGCCGCCCTGGTGCCGTCGCGCGCCGTCGCGGAATAGCCAGGAACAAAGCGATGCGCAGATCAATCATCACCGCCCTTATCCTCGCGGTCCTTGGCATCGGCTGGATCGCGTCGGGCCAGTTCGGAACCGACGATGCCGCAGACGCGGGCCCAGGTGCTGCCAATAGCAACGTGGCATCCGCTCCACTCAAACAAACTGCCCGCCTACCGATGCAGGTTCGCGTGGCAGACCTTAAAGCGGTAATGCGCTCCGAGCGGGTCGACGTCACCGGGCGCACCGAGGCCTCCCGCACGGTGCAGATCCGCGCCCAGACCTATGGACAAGTGCGCCAGTTGCTGCGCGAGCGCGGCGATACCGTCGAAAAGGGTGCTCCAATTGCACGCCTGCACCTCGACGATCGCGGCGCGAAGCTCGCCGAAGCAAAGGCTTCGCTGCGGCAGCGCGAAATCGAGTACAAGGCGGCACAATCGCTGAAAGAGAAGGGTTTCCGGTCGGAAACCGACGAAGCCGCGGCCCAGGCCCGGTTGGATGGCGCACGCGCCGTTGTCGAACAGATGGAAATCGATATCGCGCGCACCACGTTTCGCGCACCGTTCGACGGGATGATCGATTCCGGCCATATCGAGTTGGGCGACTATGTCGCCGTCGGAGACATCACGGCGACCGTGGTGGACCTAGACCCCCTTCTCGTCGTCGGGAATGTCAGTGAGCGCCAGGTCAACAGCCTCCACGAGGGCATGCCCGGCATTGTTCGGCTGATAGACGGAACGGAGCGCGATGGCATCATCCGCTTCGTTGCACCGGTCGCCGAGCCGAGCACGCGGACCTATCGCATCGAACTTGAGGTTCACAACGCAGACGTCGCCATCCGCGCCGGGCTCACGGCCAAAATCGAGGTTCCGGTCAGCGAGTCCGCGGCACATTTCGTCACGCCCTCGACCCTCACCCTCAACGATGACGGCGTGATCGGTGTGAAAATCGTAACGGCTGACAATCTGGTTTCCTTCCGGCCCGTCGAGATTATTGCCGATGAGCCGGATGGTGTCTGGCTCGGCGGGCTGCCCGAATCGATCCGGCTCATCACGGTCGGCCAGGAGTTCGTCCTCGATGGGGAGCGCGTGGAGCCGTTCGCGGTCAGCGCACGCATTGTGAAAGCGGACAATATATGAGCCTCATCGACGCCGGGCTCAATCGATCACGGACGGTCCTCGCGACTCTCCTGCTCCTGCTCGTCGCGGGCGCGTTCTCGTTTATCGCGATCCCGAAAGAGGCCGAGCCCGACGTCAATATCCCGATCATCTACGTGTCCATGTTTCATGAGGGGATATCGCCGGAAGATTCCGAGCGCCTGCTTGTGCGCCCGATAGAAGCCGAAATGCGCTCGATCGAGGGCGTCAAGGAATTACGCGCCACGTCCTATCTTGGCGGCGGCAATGTGGTGCTCGAATTCGAGGCCGGCTTCAACCCCGACACCGCGATCGACGATGTCCGAGAGAAGGTCGACCTCGTCCGCCCCGATCTGCCCGACGACACCGACGAGCCGACCGTCAACGAAGTCAATCTGAGCCTGTTCCCGGTCCTCGTCGTGACGCTTTCGGGCAACGTCCCCGAACGCACGCTCATGCGTCTGGCGCGCAACCTGCAGGATTTGGTCGAGGCCGTCCCCGAAGTGCTCGAGGCCACGATCGGCGGTGACCGTGACGAGCTGGTAGAGATCGTCGTCGAGCCGCAGCTCCTGGAAAGCTACAACGTCGACCTGGGCGCCCTGCTGGAGCTCCTCTCCCGCTCCAATCAGCTCGTAGCGGCCGGGACAATCGACACCGGCCAGGGAAGCTTCGCCATCAAGGTGCCCGGGCTGATCGAGAACCTGGACGACATCCTCAGCCTCCCCGTAAAGGTGAACGACAACGCCAAGATAACGTTTCGCGACCTGACTTCCGTGTACCGGACATTCCGTGACCGCGATACAGTCGCCCGCGTGAACGGCCAGCCTGCGGTCTCGCTCGAAATCTCCAAGCGGACAGGCTCGAACATTATCGAGACCATCCAGCAGGTCCGCGACATCGTGATCGCGGAAAGTACGGAATGGCCGGACTCCGTCACGATCAACTTTTCCCAGGACAAGTCCGTGCAGGTGCGCACAATGCTGAGCGATCTCCAGAACAACGTGCTGAGCGCGGTTCTCCTTGTCATGATCGCTGTCGTGGGCGCGCTGGGACTACGATCTGGCATCCTGGTTGCCGTCGCCATTCCCGGCTCGTTTCTGACGGCGATCCTGGTCCTCAATGCGCTCGGTATGACGGTGAATATCGTCGTCCTGTTTTCGCTCATCCTGGCCGTCGGGATGCTGGTGGATGGCGCGATTGTCGTGACCGAGTATGCCGACCGTAAAATCCGCGAGGGTGAGCCACCCGATCGCGCCTACGGGATGGCCGCCAAGCGCATGGCATGGCCGATCATCACCTCGACTGCGACCACACTGGCAGCCTTCGCACCTCTGCTGTTCTGGCCGGGTATCGTCGGTGAATTCATGAAGTTCCTGCCGATCACACTCGTCGCGACGTTGACGGCATCCTTGGCGATGGCGCTGCTGTTTGTGCCCGTGCTGGGTGCAAATTTCGCGATCGTGTCGCGCTATTTCATCCTGATCGGTGCCGCGGTCCTCGGTGCGATCATCGGCACCTCCATTGGCAACGGGATCTTCACGACGGTCTTCAGCGGTAACACCGAGGCTTCCGCGCTATTACTGGCTAAAGTTCTGTTCGGAGGAGGAGGCGCTCTCGGCGGCTGGTGGATCGGCCGACGCCTCGCTGCCATCGTCGAACGCAATCTATCCCGGCCGATGGGACCGAGCGGCACCCAACCAAAGGCCTCTGATGGTGACGACAACCCTGTTGATCTCGCCGCCCTGACAGGCATCACAGCCGCCTATGTCCGCATCCTGCGTGGCGCGCTGGGCCGCCCAGGCATCATCATCTCCATAGCGTTTGCCACCCTCATCGGTTCGTGGGTTCTGTATGGGGCGCTCGGCAAGGGCGTCGAGTTCTTCCCCAGCGTCGAGCCGGAACAGGCTGCCGTACAGATTCATGCCCGGGGAAACCTGTCGGTCGAAGAGAAGGCCTCGCTCGTGGGCGAAGTCGAGGATCGTATCCTCGAACTCCAGGCCGAACGCGGGGAGTTCGATTCCGTCTACTCCCTGTCCGGCAACCCGGACCAGCAGCAGGAAGACGTCGCCGAAGACGTGATCGGCACGATCAGCGTGGAATTCGCCGACTGGGACCAGCGCCGCCCCGCGGACGTGATCCTCGCGGACATCATCTCCAGGTCTGGCGATCTCGCCGGCATTCTGGTCGAAACCCGCAAGCAGGAATCGGGTCCCCCGGTCGGGAAACCGGTCCAGGTACAATTGAGTTCACGCAATCCCGATCTGCTGGAAGCCGAAGTGGCAAAGGTGCGCGCCTTCGTCGACACGCTGGTCGGCCTTAAGGATGTAGAAGACAGCCGCCCCCTGCCCGGCATCGAATGGGAGATCAACGTCGACCGCGCCGAGGCCGCAAAGTTCGGCGCCGACGTCGCCATGGTCGGCAACGCGGTCAAATTCGTCACCAACGGCATGAAGATCACCGACTACCGGCCCGACGACAGCGACGACGAAATCGATATCGTGGCGCGCTACCCCTACAACGACCGCACGATCGACCAGCTCGATGAGATCCGCCTGCAAACATCCGAGGGGCAGGTGCCGATCAGCAACTTCGTCGAGCGGGTCGCCAAACCGCGCACTGGCCAGCTCAGCCGGGTCGATGCGGTCCGTGTGATGACGGTGCGAGCGGACGTGCTCCCCGGCGTCCTCGCCGACGACATGGTCAGACAGATTCGCGCCTGGCTGCCCGGGGCAGGCCTCGACCCCCGCGTCGAGGTGGAATTCAGGGGCGAGGACGAGGAACAGAAGGCCGCGCAGGCGTTCCTGCAAAAGGCATTCGGGGTGGCACTGTTCCTGATGGCGATTATCCTCGTCACCCAGTTCAACAGCTTCTATTCGGCCTTCCTGATTCTCTCGGCCGTCATCATGTCCACGGTCGGCGTCATGCTGGGGCTTCTGATCGTCGGCCAACCCTTCGGCATCGTCATGAGCGGCATCGGGGTGATCGCGCTCGCCGGCATTGTCGTGAACAACAACATCGTGCTGATCGACACATTCGACAGATTGCGAAAACAGGTCGCGAGCCCCCTCGATGCAATCCTGATGACCGGCGCGCAGCGTTTGCGACCAGTCCTCCTGACGACCGTGACGACGGTCCTGGGCCTGTTGCCCATGGTCCTGCAGATCAACATCGACTTCGTCACCCGCGAGATCAGTCAGGGGGCGCCGTCGACGCAATGGTGGGTCCAGCTCTCGACCGCGATTGTCGCAGGCCTGACCTTTGCCACGGTTCTGACCCTGGTGATCACGCCAAGCGCGTTGATGTTGCGAGAGAATTTTGTCGCCCGACGACAGGCGCGCCGGGAGGCGACACCCGCCTCTCAGACCGCCTAGTTTGCGGACGGTCTACTTTTCGGCGGGCAACGTGAAAATTTGCCCGGGATAGATCAGGTCCGGATCGCGGATCTGATCCTTGTTCGCCTCGTAGATGAGCGTGAACTGAAAGCCGGAGCCATAGCGCTGACGCGCGATCTTCCAGAGATGGTCACCCGGCTGAATAATCGCAACCCGACCCGGCGGCAGATCGGCCACAGGCTCGCTGCGTGCGAACGGCAGCTCGGAACGCGCCAACACGGTACCGTCGGGATGAACCTGGTCCACCCGCAGCGTATAGTTGCCGGTCGGGATTTCCCGCTCCAGCGTCAGTGACCAAGCGCCGTCACCATCGGCCTGGGTGGTGCCGACCAGCTTGTTGTCCAGATAGATACGCACCGTACTGTTCGGTGCCGCCATGCCCGATAGGGTAGTACGGCCCGCCTCGTCATAGTCGATCTTGTCGACTGCGGCGGCCGGGCCGGGCCGCTGCAAAACCTGCACATCACCATCGCGCGGCACCGCCACCGCCAAGGCTTTGCCGGTGCGTTCAGGCACAACCACGGCCACCACACGATCCGCGGCCAGGGGCTCGGCACCCTCACACTCGGCAACCAACGTCAGTTCGCGCGCTCCAGGTGCCATCGCATCGTCAGGGACAAGCACCCACTCGCCGGCTCGGTCCACCGACGTGCGGCCAATTTCGGTCTCGCCATCGCGTATGATGATCGTACAGCCCGGCGTCCCGCGCCCGGCGATCACCACGTTTCCATCCTTGTCCACCCGCACGACATCGAAGTCCGGCCGCATGGGTTCTTCGGAAGCGACGACGCCGGCTTTCGGCTCATCACTGGTACTCGGGGTCTCCACCACCGGCGGAGCGGGTTCCGCCGGTCGGAAAAACAACCACGCGCCGACAATGATCGCCAGCGCAAGCGCGCCAATTCCACCAAAGAGAAGTGAACGGTTCAAAGGCCCTGTCCTGCAAGATTCCTGTTATATGAACAGCGTATTACGGCACCGGATTCAACGCAAACGACACCGGACAGGATAGTTAAACCGTGACCAACAGCTCACCACTCAAATCCATATGCGTTTATTGCGGATCGTCAGACAACGGCCCGGCCGCCCACCGTGATCTTGCCCGTGATTTGGGCCGGAAAATGGCGGCCAACCAGATTCAGCTGGTCTATGGCGGCGGCCGCGTGGGCGTCATGGGCGCCGTCGCCAATGCGGTCCTGGAAGCGGGCGGCGTGGTGACGGGGGTGATCCCTGATTTCCTGCTGCAGCGTGAACATGGCCATCACGACGTCACGAACCTGGAAGTGGTCCCCAGCATGCACGTGCGCAAGGCCCGCATGGCGGAACTCTCCGATGCCTTCATCGTCCTACCCGGCGGTCTCGGTACGCTCGAGGAATTGTTCGAGATCATGACCTGGCGTCAGCTCGGGCTCCACGACAAGCCCATCATGGTGATCAATCCCGATGGCCACTGGGACCGACTGCGCGAACTGATCGATGATCTGGTGGCCGCGGGCTATGCGCGGCCGGAAAATGCGCGTCTGGTTCACTTCGTCGCGGACCCGGATTCCGCCCTGGCGGGCCTCAAAGCGCAGCTCACGGGCACGACCCATATAGAAACGGGGCGCCTGTAAGGGCACCCCGTATCATGGATTTCTTGGCGCGGAGACGCGCTCTGTGTCTGAGGCTCAGGCGCCCCAGGGCGTGATGGCTTCCTTCAGCTTCGCATAGCCGTCGAGGAAGCCCGGCCGGTCATCACCGTAAACTTCATCGAACTTCACCAGCACGTCATCAAGCCAGGCATTCAGCTTGTCGTTGCCTGGGTTGGCGTCGATATAGGCGTCACGGATCAGCACGAAGTGAATGCGTGGATCGTAGGGCTGCTTGGTACCACCAACCCATTCATCCCCGTCGAGGAGACGCAGCAACATCGCATCAGCCGAACCCAGGGTCTGCTCGTGGATCGGCGGACCCGACATACGGTGCATCACCGAGGTCATGTCGCGACCGTTGCCGGTCGTGTAGCCCATGTCGTTCCAAAGTGCGCCGGAATTCACATCTTGGCCCAGCTTCTCAGCAACCCGCTTGCTATAGGCGCGCAGGGGATCGGAGACATCGGCCAGCAGGTCGGTCAGGCGATCGCCATCGAGGTCCGTGGCCAGAATGATGCAATCGCGCTGCTCGATCAGATCCCAGAGCAGCAATCCATAGTTCGTATCGGCGATATGCTGCTCGATCCGGCCGCCCCAATTCTCCATGCCATCCTTGAAGTCGTCTGGCAGCAGGGCAACGATCCGGTCGATATTCTCCTTATGCTCCTCATAGGGGTCGACGGCGTATTTCCGACCGACCTCGAATTTGGTTCCCTTCAGAAGCCAGGCGTGAAGGCCTGCGTTGATGCCGTCTTCCATTGCCTGGGTCGGCTTCATTGCGACGCGGCCAAGCTTGCCGCTTTCGTGAACCATTTGCAGGAACAACCGGTTGGCATAGGCCATCTGGACACCCGGCGAGTTCATCTCGGAATGCACCAGTCCCGTTTCCGGGTCGACATTAAACAGTGGCCGGTTTTGGGAATAAGGCAGGCAGGGCATGCAGCGCACGACCGTAATGGGGCCGTAGGGACGCACATTACAAAACACGCCGGCCTGGGTACGCAACGGAGCGTTGCCCGACTTGCCCATGACGACGACTTTCTTGCCATCGTCGTCGTTCACATACGCATCGCCCGCGGTCGACCATTTGATCGAGGTGCTGGGCAGATTGCCAAACCAGCCAAGGCATTCGAGCTTGGTGTCATGACGATACTGCGACCACATCGGCACCGCGTAGAACGGCAGGCCAAGAATGTCGATGGCCGCTATCGTACCGAGAAGCGCGTAGGCGTCGGTCATAGAATGAGCAACAGGATTGGCACCGGTGTCGAAACTTCCGCCCTGCCAGACTACCGCGTCGGGGAAGCCCTCAGGGCGGACATGGGTCGGCTCATAAAGCCCCTGCAGGGTTCCGAACAGATCGCCGCCGTCGGCTTCGGTTCGTGCAATGGACATGAGATCGATCATTTTCGCCTCTTAATTTCAATGATTATACGAGTGGCTCAGCCGATCCAGCCGGTTCCGGGAAATGCGGAAACGACAAGGCCGTGCGCGGAGCCTCTGTATGCTGGGATCGGGCCATTCTGTAAAGAGGCTGACCGGGTCAGGCGGTGACGATCTGTTGAAAAGTAGGTGTCGCCGAAACCCGACATGACACAGCCAAACGCGGCGATGCTCTATTGGCTGAATTGTCGGTGGACAGCCTTGGCCTCGGTCAGCAAGGCTTCCCGGCCTGTGTCATCATCGATCCGGGTGACCAGAGCATAGGAACGATCTGAATCGTTCCAGTAGAACATCGACAAATCATCAGCCAGTGCATAGGTGACAGATCATCAGCCAGTGCATAGGTGACATCGAGGCACGCTGCATCAGCACCGCGGTATCAATCAGAGGGGTATCAATCGGTGGGGTCGCGGCCACAAAGGCGATTTGTGCGCCCGTGTCCGAGACACCATCACCGCGCACCATCCAGCCACCAACGGCACCAACCACGAACAACGCAATCGCGGCCGCCATCGCGGCCCATGCCGGCACACCGGAACGTCGAGCACCGAGCAACGCGGCCGTTCGGACCGGCAGCTCCTCATTCAGAATATCGTCATACAGGGCATGCAGCCCCGCACTTTGGGCCCGATACCGCGCTGTGCGGCTTCCGGATTGTCAGCCAACCAGGCCTCGACCTCGGCATGACGTGCAGGGTCGAGTTCGTCGTCGACGAGGGCGTTGAGTTCGCTATCGGACACGCGATCATCCCCCACCACTTGATCCTCCGGATCGTCGACACTTGAGAGCCTTCGTCGATACGCCGACGCAGATCCTCGCGCGCGCGACAGGCGCGACATGACGGTCCCGACAGGCACTTCGAGGACACCCGCCGCTTCGGCATAGGTCATCCCCTCAACGCCAACAAGCAACAGCGTCTGGCGGTGAAGAATAGAAAGCCCTGTCATGGCATGGGACAATCCGACCATTCGACCGCCGCTTCCTGTTCTGCCGGCTCGGCGCGCGGAGGCACCGCGTCCAGCGGGACGGAATCGAGGGCCCGGCTGCGCCGGCGCATCTCATTGGCATGAAGGTTGTGCATGATCGTGAACAGCCAGGTCCGCATGTTGGTCCCTTCGCGCCAAAGGCGGAGCTTGTCCAACGCCCGGACGACAACGTCATGAACGAGGTCGTCCGCCTCAACGCGGTTGCGCATCAGCGCGATCGCGTACCGGCGGAGCCGCGGCAATTCCGCGGTCACCGCCTAGCGTTTGGATTCTGTGCTCACCGGAGACCGGCGCGAAGGGACCTAAACAAGACGACGCTACTTCTTCATCGCGTCCTTTTTCATCTCGTCCTTCTTCATCATGGCGTCTTTCTTCATCGCTTCTTCCTTGACCATCTGACCTTTGGCAGACGCCTGAGGGTTGGTGTTGCTCTGCGCGAGAGCGGCACCGGTGAAGGCGATCGAGGCAATGCTTGCGGCGGCGAGAATTCGTGTAATGGATATAGATTTGTCTCCTATTGGGATGTTGATGAACACAGGTCGTCACATAGAGATAAACACTCCATGGTGCGTAACCATTCCAATTTTTTCAAGGCATTGAAAACAATAACTATTTTCGGATCAAGCCACGCATGGCATCGTCCAATCCCTCGATCGTCAGCGGATACATGCGCCCTTCGAGGATTTCGCTGATCATGCCGATGGACGGAAAATAGCGCCACCGGTCCTGGGGCATGGGGTTGATCCACGCGACCTGCGGATATGTCCGCACCAGGCGGCGCAGCCAAGTCTCTCCTGCTTCCTCGTTCCAGTGTTCGACACTGCCGCCGGGGTGGGAAATCTCGTAAGGGCTCATGGTCGCATCGCCAACGAGCACCAGCTTGTAGTCAGCGGGATAGGTGTGCAGCACATCCCACGTCCCCGTGCCGCCCGCGCGACGTCGGCGATTTTCTCGCCACAAGGATTCATAGACACAGTTGTGGAAGTAGAAATATTCGAGATGCTTGAACTCGGTCCGCGCCGCTGAAAAAAGTTCCTCGCACATCTGGATATGCGGATCCATCGAGCCACCGACGTCGAACATCAACAGTACTTTCACCGCATTGTGGCGTTCGGGCACCATCTTGATGTCGAGCCAGCCGCCATTGCGGGCGGTCGAGTTGATTGTATCGTCGAGGTCGAGCTCGTCGGCCGCACCCTCGCGGGCAAACTTCCGCAGCCGACGCAGTGCCACCTTGATATTCCGGGTACCAATTTCAACGCCGCCGTCGAGATCCTTGAACTCGCGTCGGTCCCAGACCTTCACCGCGGAATTATTGCGGTTGCCGTCCTGGCCGATCCGCACACCTTCGGGGTTGTAGCCGTTCGCGCCAAACGGCGATATGCCTTGGGTGCCGATCCATTTCTTGCCGCCCTGGTGGCGGCCCTCCTGTTCGGCGAGACGCTCGCGCAGGGTCTCCAGCAGCTTCTCCCAGCCACCCATGGCCTCGACCTGCGCCTTCTCCTCGTCGGTCAGTTCCAGTTCGCCGAGCTTGCGCAACCACTCCTCGGGGATTTCACCCTCCACATTATCGAACTCTGGCGGTTCGAGCCCCCGGAACACATGACCAAAGACCTGATCGAACTTGTCGATATGGCGTTCGTCCTTCACCAGAATTGCACGGGAGAGATAGTAGAAATCCTCGACCTTATGCGCGGCGACCCCGCGTTCCATCGCTGTCAGGAGGTCGAGATACTCGCGCAAGGATACCGGGATTTCGGCCTTTCGCAGGGTCTGGAAGAAATCCGCGAACATCGACCTGCGACCTAGCTGCCCGCGCGTTCGCGACGGTTAAGAAAGGCGAGGCGTTCGAACAGCTGCACATCCTGTTCCGATTTCAAAAGCGCGCCATACAGCGGCGGGATCAGCTTTGCCGGATCATTGGTACGCAACTCCTCAGGATCGATATCCTCGGCCATCAAAAGCTTCAGCCAGTCGAGCAGTTCAGAGGTCGAGGGTTTTTTCTTGAGGCCCGGGACATCGCGCAGGTCATAGAAAGACGTCAGCGCCTCGCGCAGCAGGCGTTTTTTAATGTCGGGATGATGCACATCGACGATCCGCGTCATCGTGTCGGCGTCCGGAAACGCGATGTAGTGGAAGAAGCAGCGGCGCAGGAAAGCGTCGGGCAATTCCTTTTCATTGTTCGACGTGATGATCACGATCGGCCGGTGACGCGCCACGACCGTCTTCTTGGTCTCGTAGACGTGAAACTCCATCCGGTCGATCTCAAGCAACAGATCGTTGGGAAACTCGATATCCGCCTTGTCGATCTCGTCGATCAGCAGAACCGGGCGTTGGTCACTCTCGAACGCCTCCCAGAGCTTGCCCTGGACGATGTAGTTGGAGATGTCCTGAACACGTGCATCACCCAATTGGCCGTCACGCAGCCGCGCCACGGCGTCATATTCATAGAGCCCGTGCTGAGCCTTCGTCGTGGATTTGACATGCCACTCGATCAGCGGCGCACCCAGCGCATCGGCGATTTCATATGCCAGGACGGTCTTGCCGGTCCCCGGCTCACCCTTGACCAGCAGCGGTCGCTCGAGGGTGATCGACGCGTTGACCGCGATCTGCAGATCGTCGGTCGCAACATAGGTCTTGGTGCCTTCGAAGCGCATGCTAACTCCTTGTCTGTCGTCGTTCAGACGGCCAGCTCGTTCTTCAGGGCCGCCTCAATCGCGGCCAGAGCGGCCTCGGTCTTCGAGGGATCGGGGCCGCCGCCCTGGGCCATGTCCGGGCGCCCGCCACCGCCCTTACCGCCCAGCTCGGCCACGCCGATACGGACGAGATCAACCGCGCTGAATCGCTTAATCAAATCGGAGGTGACCCCGATCACGATGGAGCTCTTGCCGTCATACGCACCGGCCACCGCAATCACGCCGGATCCGATGCTGTCTTTCATGTCGTCGACGAGGCTCTTGAGCTCGCGCGGCGGCACATCCGTTAACGCCCTGGCGGCGTAAGTGACACCGCCAATATCCTTGGATTCGTTATCGGCACCAGACGCGCCACCGCCGCCCGCCGCAAGCTTGCGGCGCGTGTCGGTCAGTTCGCGTTCGAGTTTTTTACGCTCGTCGAGCAATTGCGTAACGCGTTCGGGAACCGCATCGGGCGTCGTCCGCAGGACATCTGCCGTCTCGCGCAGGAGCCGATCCTGATTCTCCAGATAGGCGCGCGCATCGGGGCCCGTCAGCGCCTCGATCCGGCGCACACCGGCCGAGACTGCGCTCTCCGAGATAATCTTGATCAGTCCGATATCGCCGGTTCGGCGCACATGGGTGCCGCCGCACAGCTCCACCGAATAGGCGACACGGTTCTCGTCACCGTCATCATTCGCGGTACCGCCCATCGCGACAACCCGGACTTCGTCGCCATACTTTTCGCCGAACAGCGCGAGCGCACCGGCATCGATCGCCTCATCAGGGGACATCAGGGTCGTATTGACCGGCGCGTTAACTGCAACCCGCGCATTGGCCGCTGCTTCAACGGCGGAAATCTCCGCGGCGTCCATTGTTTTGGTATGGAAGATATCGAACCGTAGACGGTCCGGCGCCACCAGCGAGCCCTTCTGGGCGACATGCGCACCCAACTCGCTGCGCAACGCCTCGTGCAACAGATGGGTGGCTGAATGATTGGCCCGCAACCGGTCGCGGCGCATGACGTCGATACGCAGTTCGACCACATCACCGACCGACAGCGCCTTGCCGTCGACAGTCCCTAGATGGACATGCATAACCCCGAGCTTCTTTTGGGTATCCCGGACGGTGATCTCTGCGCCATTCGAGCTGAACATCACGCCGGCATCGCCCATCTGGCCGCCGGATTCACCATAGAACGGCGTCTGATTGACAATGACCGCCACATCCTGGCCATGTGTGGCGTTGTCGACCCGCTGACCGTCAACCACGATCGCTGTAACTTTTCCCTCGGCCGTATCAGTGTCGTAGCCCAGAAACTCGGTAGCACCGGTTTCCTCGCGGATATCGAACCAGACTTCCTCGGTCGCCGCGTCGCCCGATCCTGACCAGGCGCGGCGTGCGGCAGCCCGTTGGGCGTCCATCGCCGCGTCGAATGCGGCATTGTTGACCGAACGCCCCTGCCCGCGCAAAATATCTTCGGTCAGGTCGAGCGGGAAGCCGAACGTGTCATACAGGCGGAACGCGACATCACCGGACAGGTCCGCCCCGTCCCCCAACTTGTCCGTTTCTTCTTCCAGCAATTTCAGGCCACGATCGAGGGTCTGCTTGAAGCGCTCCTCTTCCAACCGGAAGGTCTCGGTAATCAGCGGCTGGGCGCGACGCAGTTCAGGGAACGCATCCCCCATCGCCGACACCAGGGACGGCACCAGGCGATGCATCAGTGGATCGCGGCAGCCCAACAGATGGGCGTGGCGCATACCGCGGCGCATGATCCGCCGGAGTACATAGCCGCGCCCTTCATTCGACGGCAGCACGCCATCAGCCATGAGAAACGAGCAGGCCCGCAGATGGTCTGCGATTACCCTATGGCTGACCGCACCCGCGCCGTCCGGATCCACGTTGGCCACGTGCGCTGAGGCCTCGATCAGGCCACGCATCAGATCGATATCGTAATTGTCGTGCTTGCCCTGGAGGACGGCGGCAATACGTTCCAGGCCCATGCCCGTGTCGATTGAGGGTTTCGGCAGGTCTTCGCGCAGGTCTGCGTTGCGTTGCTCATACTGCATGAACACCAGGTTCCAGACCTCGATGAAGCGGTCACCATCCTCGTTCGGACTGCCCGGCGGGCCTCCGGGGATCTTGTCGCCATGGTCGAAGAAGATTTCAGAGCAGGGCCCGCACGGGCCGGTGTCGCCCATCGCCCAGAAATTGTCGTGGGTGGCGATGCGGATGATCTTGTCGTCCGACAAGCCCCCGATCTTCTTCCAGAGATCATAAGCCTCGTCATCCTCGGCATACACGGTCGCAATCAGACGGTCCGCAGGCAGGCCGTATTCCTTGGTGATCAGGTTCCAGGCGAGCTCGATCGCATGTCCCTTGAAATAATCCCCAAAGGAAAAATTTCCGAGCATCTCGAAAAAGGTGTGATGGCGCGCGGTGTAACCAACATTCTCCAGATCATTGTGCTTGCCACCGGCGCGCACGCATTTCTGCGATGTGGTGGCGCGGCTGTAGAGCCGGTTCTCGGCGCCGGTAAACACATTCTTGAACTGCACCATGCCCGCGTTGGTAAACAGCAGAGTCGGATCATTGTGGGGTACGAGCGGCGATGAATCGACGATCTCATGCCCATCCTGGGCAAAATAGTCGAGAAACGCTGAACGGATTTCGCTGGTGGTCGCCATATCTGCCGGGCCGGTCAAAACAAGGTGCGGGGGCGGTTTTACCGTGCGCCCGGATGCCTGTCGAGGCTACCGACCAATGTGCGTCCCCCAATGCAAAAGATCCCTTCCGTATTCGGAAGGGATCTTTGTTCGCAGCCGCCGGCGGCAGCAGTTGTCTGTCAGTCCCGTCTAGTCCCCTTCGGCCGCATTCTTCACGGCATCCGAAGCGGCACCCAGAGTGGCGGCAGGTGGGGCGTCTGAACCCGCATCCGACCCTGAGGCAGATCCGGCGTCATCGTCCTTGAATTCCTCGGGTTTGCCCATCATGACATCGGTGAGCAGCCCGGCATTGGCCCGGATTTTAAGCTCGATTTCCGCAGCCATATCCGGGTTGTCCTTGAAGAACGTCTTGGCGTTCTCGCGGCCCTGTCCGACCCGCTCGTCCCCGTAGGAGAACCAGGCGCCCGACTTGTCGATGATCTCCGCCTGGACCCCGAGATCGAGCAGTTCGCCCATCTTCGAGATACCCTCGCCATACATGATGTCGAATTCGACCAGCTTGAATGGCGGCGCCAGCTTGTTCTTAACCACCTTAACCCGGGTCTGGTTCCCGACCACCTCGTCGCGATCCTTGATTGCTCCGATGCGGCGAATGTCGAGGCGGACGGATGCATAGAATTTCAGCGCGTTGCCGCCCGTCGTGGTCTCGGGACTGCCGAACATGACGCCGATCTTGTGGCGGATCTGGTTGATGAAGATCACAGTCGTATCAGATTTTGCGATCGAGCCGGTCAGCTTGCGCAGCGCCTGGCTCATCAGCCGCGCATGCAGGCCTGGCAGCGAATCGCCCATCTCGCCTTCAAGCTCAGCGCGCGGCACCAGGGCGGCGACACTGTCGACCACCAGCACATCGACAGCGCCCGAACGGACCAGCGTATCGGCGATTTCGAGTGCCTGTTCGCCCGCATCGGGTTGGGAGATCAGAAGGTCGTCGAGATTGACGCCAAGCTTACGAGCGTAGAGCGGGTCGAGCGCGTGCTCGGCATCGACAAACGCACAGGTGCCGCCGATCTTCTGAGATTCGGCGATGATGTGCAGGGCCAATGTGGTCTTGCCCGAGCTCTCGGGGCCGTAGATTTCGACGACCCGGCCGCGCGGCACGCCGCCGATGCCCAGTGCGATATCGAGACCGAGTGAGCCGGTGGAAGTGGAGGCAATCTCGACGGCATTGTCGTCGCCAAGCCGCATGATCGAGCCCTTGCCATAGGCCTTCTCGATCTGGCTCAACGCGGCGTCCAGGGCTTTGTTGCGTTCTTCGGGTTTCATGTTGTCCTCGACGACGCGAAGCTGCGTACTGCTCATGGATCGCTCCTCCGTTCCTTCTGGAGACCCCGCCTTGGGATCCCTCTAGGTTTCTGCAGTCCCACGTTGGTGAAATCCCCCACCACCGCGGTTCAGAGCGTTAACGTACTTGCTTTGTTCTAATTGTAAAGTTCTTTTTTTGTTCTCATTCAAAAGCCCTATTCTACCGTGCAGTTTGCACGATATTGAGCTGTCTGAATGAGCATCTGAACTATAGCGGACGCGCCGGAGTCGGCACGCGCGGGAGCGGACGCCTATTGCGGCACCCGGTCCAGTACCTCTTTCACCTTGCAGGCAAGCTGGGCCAGGGAGAACGGCTTGGGCAGGAAATGGATATCCTGGTCCTCGCCGAGCCGGTTCCGGAAGATTTCCTGAGCATACCCCGAGATACAGATGACCGGCATATCGGATTTCTCGTCCCGCACATTCTTGATCAGGGTCGGGCCACCCATCTCGGGCATCACCGCGTCGGTGATAAGCAGGTCGATCGGCTCCTCGACAACATCCATCAGCTCCATGGCCGCCTCACCGGTTCGCGCCTCCAGGACCTTGCAGCCTTTGGCGCGCAGGGCACGCGCCGAGAACAGGCGCACCGCATCCTCTTCTTCGACCACCAAAACAGTGCCCGCGCCCGTGGTGTCGGCGGCTCCATGCTGCCGACCCTGACCCTGGGCATCCCGGGTAATGCCGCCGCAGCGGCCATCCTCGCAGCGCTAGAGCTCAAAAACGTCGTCGTCGGGCCCACCATTCAGACCGAAAACCCCGTCCTGATCTTCTTCATCTATATCGGCCTGATCGTCGCCAATTTCCTGATGTATATGATGGCGTTTGCGCTGATCAAGCCCTGCGTAAAACTCTTCAGTCTTCCGCAGACCATGATCCTGCCAATGATCATTCCGATCTGTCTGATCGGTGCGTTCGCAGTCCGGCTAAACTTTGTGGACGTCTACATCATGCTGTCCGCCGGCATCGCGGGATATGTGTTGTGCCGGTTCGGATTTCCCGTCGCGCCGATGGTGCCGGCCGTCCTCCTGGGGCCGCTCGCGGATGAAAACCTGCGTGGGGCCCTGGTCATCTTCGAGGACAAGGCATGGTGGGAACCGTTCACCAGTCCGGTCGGCAATATCCTGATTATGGTCGTGCTCTGCACCTTCTATGACGCTATCTTCCGACGGAGATCGTGACCGGCACCTGATCGGGTACGACCTTCCCTATCCGGATAGTTCCAGGTTCCGCACCCATGACCGAACCATCACCGCAAGACACACTCGATAGCCTGCGCTCCCGTTGCCGGGAGGCGCACACGCCCTGTGGCGACGGACAACTCGTCTGGCGCTTCTGGGGGGAAGCCGAGCCCGAGCGGCCCGCGGTCGTGCTTCTGCATGGCGGGTTCGGTGCGTGGAACCACTGGGTGCGCAACATTTCAGCATTGGAGACAGATTTCAGGGTGTTCGTGCCCGACCTGCCGGGCTGTGGGGATTCCGACGACCCGCCGGAGCCTTATGACGCCGCGAGCCTTGCTGCGATCCTGTCCGATGGCCTCGATCATCTGTTCGCCGAAGACGGCGCCTCATTCGACCTCGTGGCGTTTTCCTTCGGCGGCACCCTGTCCGGTCTCATCGCCCAAGCGCAGGCCGACCGCATCCGCAGCCTGACCATCATCGGTACGCCCATCCTGGGCCTTATCACCACGGGCCGGGCCAATGACCTGGTCGCCGTGCCACGGGGTATGCCGCCCGCAGAGGCAGCGCCGTTATACCGGAGCAATCTTGAGAAACTGATGGTCCACGACCCCGCCGCCGTGGACGATTTGGCCATGCACCTGCATATCGCCAACATGGGCAAGACCCGGCTGCGTTCGCGCAAGATCGCGCGCACATTCATCACGGCGGACAGCCTCGCGGGCCTGCCCTGCCGCCTCAACTTCGTGTTCGGGGACGGCGATCCCACCCTGTATCCGGATCTGGCAGGTATTCGTGCGCACGCGACAGAACTCCAGCACGACGTGCCCTTCCACGTCTTCCCAGACACCGGACACTGGGTTCAGTATGAAGCGGCGGACCGCTTCAACACGTTGCTGGTTGAACTGCTGGCCTAGCGACCCTTTGCCGCCAGCTCGACCCGCCGGCTGTAGCGCGGGTCGCCACGCCTGATCTCACCCAGCAGCCGCGACGCCTTGAGCAACAACACATCGTTGGTGCCGTCGGAATGTACGAAGCTGAGGCCGTCACGCAGGAGCTTCTCGATCGGGTTCTTCTTCATGTAGCCGGTGGCCGCCCAAAGCTCGAATGCTTCCATCAGCACTTTCACGGAATTCTCTGCCGCGTTGACCTTGCACAACGAGGCGGCGACAGCATCGGGCTCGCCCTGTCCGGCCGTCCAGCCTGAATACCAGAGATAGTAGCGCGAAGATTCGATCAGCATGCGCATGCGGGCAAGCCGCTGGGCCTGGATCTGATGCTCGAAGATCGGCTTGCCTCCCTGCACGCGTTGCTTGGCGTATTGCAGGGTCACGTCAAAGGCGCGCTGGGCGACGCCCAGCACCGTCGCGCCCGCCTGAATATTCGACCCGAAGCGCGTCAACAGCGCACCCAACTCACCGAGTGCACCATTGGGCGTGCCCATCACATCGGCCTGGGGAACCTCGACATTGTCGAAAATCATCGTGCCGTTGGCGACGTTGCGTTGGCCGAGCTTGTCCCAGATTTCGGTGACGGAGTAACCCGGCGTGTCGGCGGTCAGCAGAAAGCCGGTCATGCTCTTGAGCGGCGGTTTGCGCATATCGGTGCGGGCCATGACATAGATGACATTCGCCAGCCCGCCATTAGAGATGTAGCGTTTCTCGCCATTGAGAATCCATTTGTCGCCGCGCTTCTTGGCGGTCATGCGCACGCCGCCATCGGGCTTGTTGTAAGGCAGGATGGAATCACTGCCCGACAGGGGTTCGGTTGCCGCCGCGGCCAGCAGGCAGGTCGGATCGTCCATCACCCGGGGCAGCCATTTCTTGCGCTGCCGTGCCGTCGTCAGATGGCTAATCATGGTCATGATCTTCCAGGTCTGGTCGAAGGCCACCGCGATCCCTAGATCGCCATAGGCGAGATTCTCGCCGACCATGGACAGCGTCAGCACGTCGGCGCCGCCGCCGCCGTATTCCTTGGGCACCGACAGGGTGCGCAGGCCCAGCTTGTCGGCCTTGCGGATGACATCCCAGTTGAAGGATTTGGCCGGGTCCGGCTCACGGTCACCGACCTCGGCAACGGGAATCATCTCTTCGATCGCGAACTTCCGGGCCTTGTCGCGCAGCGCGAACTGCCGCTTCGTCAGTGCAAATTCGACCATCTTTTCTCTCCGTGAATATTCTTCGTTAATCTTCGTAGGTCAGCGCGCCGCGGCCCAACAGGGTCTCGGCCTGCAGATCTTCAAACAGTGTCTCGACCTCGGTGAAGTGCACGCGTTTGCCGATCGCCGACTTGATCGTGCCCTTCGCCATAACGTCCATGGTCTCGAGCAGCTCCGTCCGTGTTGAATGGCGCGAGCCGGTCACGATTTTCTCGCCGATCAACAGTTCTATCGGGTTAATTTCGACCTTGCCCGGCTTGGCGCCGATGATCACCGCGCGCCCGGCTGTTGCCAGCGACGCGATCGCGGCTGTGAAGGTCTCGGAGGCGCCAACATAATCGACCGCAGCATCCACGCCCTTGCCATCGGTCAGTTTACGCGCCGCCTCAGCCAAATCGTCGACCGCGCGGACATTGATCACCTCGTCGGCACCCCATTGTCGCGCGAAGTCCAGCTTCTCATCGGATATATCGGCCGCGATAACCCGCGCGCCGAAGGCCTTGGCCACCTGGATGCCGTGCACGCCCACGCCACCGCCGGCGCCGATCAGGAGCACATCATCATGGGGCGCGATTTGCGCGCGCTCGCGCATGCAATGCCAGTTGGTGTTGACCGCGTCAGCTGCGATGGCCGCGCCCTCATAATCGAGGCCCTCGGGGATCGGCAGGAAGTTGCCGGCCGGCAGGACCACATAGTCGGCATAGCCGCCATCGACATGCACGCCGACATAACCACCATGATTTTCGCAGAGGGTCTCGCGTCCGCCATGACACCAGCGGCAATATCCGCAATTGAGATAGAAATAAACCGCACAGCGATCGCCGGGTTTGACGTTGGTCACGCCGTCGCCTACCGCGACGATGTCACCACCAAGCTCATGGCCCATGACCCGCGGCACCTCGCCGCCGAAGATCCCCGTGCGCATGGTCACGAGTGTCAGTCCGACCCCTGCGGCGCGCACCTTGAGCACAGCTTCGCCGGGCCCAGGTTCCGGGTCGGGACGTTCCTCAAGTGTAAAGGGTTGGCCCCATTCCCTGACGACCATTGCAAGCATCGCGCCGTCTCCCATCGTGACATTCATTGTGCACGCCTCTGAACGGGCATGCTTGGGCAAACGCTAGCAGGTTTTAAGGGGGCATGCACAAGCCGCATCCCCAGGGGAAATTGGCCCCGATGTGCATTTTTCAGATGGGTGAATTCAGCCGGTTGAAAGGCGGCCCTTTGCCAAGCTCACGCGCCGGCAGCTACTCGTCGCGGTAAGTCTTTTCCATCCGCTCGTGGCGCTCCTGAGCTTCGATGCTCAGTGTCGCGATCGGCCGTGCGATCAGCCGCCCGACACCGATGGGCTCGCCGGTGTCCTCGCAATAACCATATTCCTCGGTCTCGATGCGTCGTAGCGCGGAATCGATCTTGGAGATCAGCTTGCGCTCCCGGTCGCGGGTGCGCAGTTCAAGCGTGCGCTCACTCTCCTGCGATGCACGATCTGCGATGTCCGATTCCTGGACACTTGTCGTTTGCATGGTCTGGAGAGTCAGACCGGACTCGCGCAGTAACTCTTCACGCCAGGCGGTCAGCCGCTGGCGAAAGAACTCCTGCATCATTGGATTCATGAAGTCTTCTTTGTCGGTCGGCGTGTAATCCGGCGAAAGCATATTTGACGACATGAGGTTCTCTTCCCCTGCAACCCTGATTGTGCGCATCAGGCGATTTTGCGCGCGGAATATATGCGCGAGGCCTCTTTGCGGCAAGTACCGTTGCGCGACGAATTTGTGACGGCACACAGCGGCAATGAGCCCGCAAGCGCTTAAGAATCAATGATTCGGGATATCTGAACGGCTCAGTGAGAGGAAAACGGCCGCCACGAACGGCATTCGACCCCGATCACAGGCCATAGACGTTGATCTGCATGCGCGTTCTTCGAGGAAGGCGTCCAGATAATGCCGGCGACTGCGCACTAGGCGCCCGAGTTTTATGTAGACCGGACCAACACCCTCGAGTCGCCAGCGCTTGCCGGACTGCTCAGCCTGTCCGCCGCCGCGGGATATGTCTATGGCGGCATTAACAAACTCAACCTGCCCGACTTCTCGCTCGGCTATCTCTACTGGCCCCCATTTGGCGGACTGGCCCTCGGCGCGCTTGTAGGCTCACCGGGGGCGTCAAAGTTTCTCATCGGATTCCGGACGTACTAATCCACCGCATATTCATCGACTATCTGGCGCTTATTGTCTTCGTGATGGCCGTTTGGGGCCGATAGACCCCGCGATCAGTCGGGCACCGACCTGATCACGAGGTTACGGATTTCGGTCATGTCTTCCATGGCGAAAACAATGCCTTCGCGACCAATGCCGGAATCCTTGACGCCCCCATAAGGCATGTTGTCCACGCGATAACTCGGCACATCACCGAGCACGACACCGCCAACTTCCATCTCATCCCAGGCTTGCTGGACCTTGTAGAAATCACGGGTGAAGATTCCGGCCTGCAGGCCAAACTTAGAATCATTTACCATCGCGATCGCCTCATCCCAACTGGAGAACTTGGAGAGCACGGCCGCGGGACCGAAGGCTTCCTCCACGCAGAGGTCCTGATCGGCTGGGACGTCTTCAAGCAAGGTCGCCTGAAGCATTGCACCCTCACGTCCACCGCCACATAGGATCTTTCCGCCCGCCGCAGCGGCCGCTTCGATCCACTTGTGGAGACGTTCGGCCTCTTTCTCGGAAATCATCGGGCCGATGAAGGTTTCACGAACTTTCGGATCGCCCGCGATCAGCTTGGAGGCGCGTGCAACGAGCTTGTCACGGAAGGTGTCGTAGATATCTTCATGAATGAGGATACGCTGCACACCGATGCAGGATTGCCCGGACTGATAGAACGCCCCGAAGATGATCCGTTCGACGGCATCGTCAAGATTCTTGGTGTCACTGTCGACAACGACGGCTGCGTTGCCGCCAAGCTCCAGAACGATTTTCTTCTTGCCGCAACGTGCCTTCAGATCCCAGCCAACAGCCGGCGAACCGGTGAAGGACAGCAGCTTCAGTCGATCATCAACCGTGAACAGATCCGCACCATCGCGGGAACAGGGCAGGATTGAGAACGCGCCTTTGGGCAAATCCGTCTCGGCCAGGGCTTCACCCATGATCAGCGCACCAAGCGGCGTGCGCGAGGCTGGCTTCATCACAAACGGGCAACCAACAGCGAGCGCCGGCGCAATCTTGTGCGCCGCGAGATTGAGCGGAAAGTTGAACGGCGAGATGAATGAACACGGGCCAATCGGCACGCGTTTCCACATGCCTTGGTAACCCTTGGCACGCGGCGAAATATCAAGCGCCTGCAGTTCACCATGCATTCGCACGGATTCTTCCGCCGCGATCTTGAAGGTATCGATCAGCCGCGTGACCTCACCTTCGGCATCGTTGATCGGCTTACCCGCTTCCACGCACAGCGCCATCGCCAATTCGTCATAACGCTCGCGGAACCGATCCACGCAATGTTCGAGGATTGCCTTCTTTTCGTAGGACGGCATCTTCGCCATGGCTTCGGTCGCCTCGACGGCGCCGGCAATCCCCTCGTCGATAGCATCAGGGCCGGCGAGCGCGCATACAGCGGCCACGTCACCGGTGTATTTGTCGGTCACTTTCAGATCTTCATTGGCGAAGACGGCTTCGTTGTTCAGGTAATACGGATAGGTACCCATAACGGTGCGATGCCTCTTTTGGTTTGATCGTCGCCAGTTAGATAGCGGCAGAGCGCTTCTTGATGTCGATGTTCAGAATCTGATCGTTCTCGGCGTAGTCGACCGGACAATCAATCAGGTGAACACCAGGCTCGGTCAACGCCGTCTCGATGATACCAGGCAGTTCTTCGGCCGACCCAACACGATGACCAATGCCGCCATAGGCTTCGACGTATTTCACAAAGTCCGGATTGCCGTATTCCAGGCCCCAATCCTTCAAGCCCATATTGGCCTGCTTCCAGCGAATCATGCCGTAGGAACTGTCGTTCAGGATCAGCACGACGATGTTCATCTTCAGTCGCACCGCTGTTTCCAACTCCTGGCTATTCATCATGAAGCCACCATCACCACAGATCGCCATGACCTTGCGGTCTGGATGGACGAGATGCGCGGCCATCGCTGAGGGAAGCCCAGCCCCCATGGTTGCAAGCGCGTTGTCGAGCAGCACCGTATTGGGCTGATAGCCCGGATAGTTGCGTGCAAACCAGATTTTGTAGACGCCATTATCGAGACAAATAATCCCGTCCTCCGGCATTGCATCGCGGACCTTGCTGACAAGATGCTGCGGGTAGATCGGGAAGCGCATGTCATCCTTGCCCTCTGCAAGCTGCGCATCACCATGGATTTTTACGTCCATCATCCGTGAGAAGTCCCAGTTGGCTTCTTCCTTTTTCTTCACACCATTCTTGAGCTGCCAGATCGAGTTTCCGATGTCGCCGATGACCTCCACCTGTGGGAAGTAGACGGGGTCCACCTCAGCAGTGTTATAGGAAACATGAATGACTTCGGCCCCGTCCCGCTCCATGAAGAACGGCGGCTTCTCGATCACATCATGACCGACATTGATAATCAGGTCAGCCGCATCGAGGGCCCGATGGACATAGTCACCGGCCGACAGGGCTGCACAGCCCATAAACAGCGGGTGCCGCTCGTCGATCACCCCCTTACCGAGCTGGGTGGCAATGAAGGGAATTCCCGTCTTTTCGATGAACACTGACAGCATTTTTGAGGTCAGCTTCCGATTGCCGCCCGCGCCAATGACTAGAATCGGTGACTTGGCAGCATGGATTTTCTCCAGCGCCCGGAAGACCGACTTCTCCTCGGCCGTGGGGCGTCGTACCGAGGATGCTTTTATTGGCCGCTCATCGGTCTGCTCGTCCGCGATATCTTCGGGAAGTTCGATATGGGTCGCGCCGGGCTTTTCCTCTTCTGCAATGCGGAAGGCTTCGCGTACGCGGCTGGGAATGTTGTCACCCGCAACGATCTGGGTTGCGTATTTGGTGATCGGGCGCATCATCTCAACCACATTGAGGATCTGAAAACGGCCCTGTTTGGAACTCTTCACCGGCTTCTGTCCGGTGATCATCAGCATCGGCATCCCGCCGAGCTGCGCATAAGCGGCAGCCGTCGTGAAGTTCGTGGCACCCGGCCCGAGGGTCGACAGACACACGCCAGTTTTCCCGGTCAGGCGACCATAGACAGAGGCCATGAACCCGGCGCCCTGTTCGTGACGCGTCAGCACCAGCTTGATCTTCTTTGACCGCGACAGGGAATCAAGAAAGTCGAGGTTTTCCTCGCCAGGAATTCCAAAGATATACTCGCAACCTTCTTCTTCCAAACACTCAATGAATAGATCAGATGCTTTTGTCATTTACCGCGCGCATTTCGGCGCCCCCATAGTTGTACATATGAAATTCTTCGTTAATCGAGAGCCTAGCGAAAGTTCCGCCGTGATGTCGCTAAAGTTCTAGAATTTTTGTTAGCAACTCAGGTTCGCCAGGTCGTGCGCGCGATGCGGCCGTCGTTTTGTCAGGACAACCTTCCGCTAAAATCGAGGGGGCCAGTTTAGAGTGAACTGGGCCCCTCTATTAGTCTACAAGCTTAGAGGGGTTACGAATGCTCTTGCGAAGATCTTAGACGTGCCCAAAGCTTATCATGGCATCAGCAACTTTCACAAAGCCAGCGATATTTGAGCCGGCTAAATAGTTAATCGGGCCTTCCGACGAACCACCAAACTCGACGCAAGAATCGTGAATATCCCCCATCATGTTTTCAAGTAGGCGGCGTAACTCTTCTTCATCCCATGAAATACGAGCACTGTTTTGGCTCATTTCTAATCCAGAAACACCCACTCCACCAGCATTTACAGCTTTCGCCGGGCCGAACAGCAAGTTGGCCTCCATGAATGCATCCACAGCGCCTTGTTCACATGGCATGTTTGCTGCTTCAGCGACGGCTTTCACCCCATTTTTAATCATGACGGCAGCCTCGTCAGCGTTTACCTCATTTTGGGTGGCCGACGGTACGGCACAATCCGCTTCAATCCCCCATGGGCGACCCTCATGGAATGAAACATTCGGAAATTCTGCTGCAGCTTCCGAAATTCTCCCGCGACGGTTACCTTTAAGGTCTTTTATCCAATCAATTTGCTCCTGCGTGAAGCCATCTGCGCAATGCACGAAACCGCCAGAATCAGAGAGTGTCAGCGGCTGAGCGCCAAGCTGAAGACATTTCTCGGCAGCGTGCGTAGCGACATTGCCGGAACCGGAAATCAAAACCTTCTTTCCCTCGATTGTGTCTTTATGCTGAGCCAGCATATTTCTGAGGAAAAATATCGCGCCATAGCCGGTTGCTTCTGTCCGCATTTTCGAACCACCGAACTCAAGCCCCTTACCCGTCAGAACTCCAACGAAGCTATTCGTCATCCTTTTGTACTGACCAAACATATAGCCGATTTCGCGGCCACCAACACCAATATCACCCGCAGGGACGTCGGTATCAGGGCCAATATGCCGAACAAGCTCGGTCATAAAGGACTGGCAAAACCGCATAACCTCGTTATCGGATTTGCCTTTGGGGTTGAAGTTAGCCCCCCCTTTACCGCCACCCATCGGTAAACCAGTGAGACTATTTTTAAAGGTTTGCTCGAAACCAAGGAATTTTAGGATAGATTCATTCACCGAAGGGTGAAAGCGAAGCCCGCCCTTATATGGTCCGATTGCCGAGTTGAACTGCACCCGCCATCCACGATTGGTTCTGATATTTCCGTTATCGTCAGTCCAAGGAATGAATAGCCCCTAGATTTGTAGACGCTTTCTTTCCTAATTTTGAGGCAAGGAGGCCATGATGGGCAGAAGTAGTTACAGCGACGATTTCAAACGGGACGCGGTGGCGCAGATCACAGAGCGGGGTTATCCGGTTGCGGAG
>Ga0233427_10000054_pt1 | contig 151934 bp, 136 predicted proteins | sample SI_118_April2016_5_FD_179885 | JGI IMG/M metagenome (GOLD analysis project Ga0233427, IMG submission 179885) | Seawater microbial communities from Saanich Inlet, British Columbia, Canada - SI_118_April2016_100_MG | ecosystem: Environmental > Aquatic > Marine > Inlet | place: Canada: British...
CTTTCAATTCCTTGGTTACCCGGTTCTTCCAATCTTCCGTTGATTGGGAGCTGAATGGAATATCGAAGTCAGCAGAGTTCATCACTCGAAAGTGCGTAAGATTTCCTACTTGCCAACCATGAAGGGTAGCACTTCTGTTTTCCCGCTTGAGAGGGTTTCTATGAAGTAGAGGCCGCTTTCAAGCTCTAAGACAGAAATATTGAGCTGGGAATCAGAGCTTTGAATCTTTCTGATCAACGAGCCATCAACCGAATAAATGAAAACAGTGCCAATTAAATTAGAGCTAGATTCTAAAGTGATGAAATCTGTTGCTGGTGAAGGATAGATCTTGAACTCATTGGATATTTCTTCTATCCCTACGCAATGATCAACGTCAATAGTGTCCATTCCTGTACAACCGTTATCTCCTGTCACAGCGAGCCAGTATTGACCCGCAGAAGTAACCACAAGTGTTGTTCCTGTGCCGCCACTTGACCATAAGTAAGATGCGCCACTAACATTGCCGGTGAGATGAAGCGGGTCTCCGGGGCAGACGTGCGTATCATTCCCTAAATTAACTGCTGGCACTTCCAGGACCACTGCCAATATAGAGTCGGTAATTGGGCACCCGTTCCCATCAATAGCTGTAAGCGACACCATTGTTGTGTCATTTACCGTAGTTGAAGCACTGATCACTCCTGTGGACCATTGATAAGCAGTATAGCCAACCATTGTTGAAATGGTGTTGGTTCCACATTTATTCGAATCTTCTAAAAATTGGATTGGAACGATGGTGTGATGGTCAATGAATATCGAATCTCTTGAAGAGCATTCTCCGGACTGATTAGCTTCGACCCAGTAAAGTCCATAGGCATTTACATTCATTGAACTAGATGTTGAGCCATTTGACCAGAGGTAGTTTGCAAAACCAGATCCAGGTGTCAGCGCTGTTGAATCATCAGGACAAATGGTCTGATCTGGACCCAACGTGACGGTGCTATAGGGTAGGATGCTCGTCACACTGAATGTGTCGCTATTCACGCATCCTTGATTTGAACTGACTTCAACCCAGACGGTTTCTACTGTATCTACCGTGACTGACTGGGAAGTTGAACCGTCGGACCACAGATAACCAGTTGCGTTTGGTGCACTGACCGATAGAATTTCACCGTCGCAAATGCTAGTGTCATTGCCAAGATTTACTTCGGGTAGCGGGTAAACTTGAATGTGCTTATCAACTGTGTCGTTGCAGGTGTCTGAGTAAGCGACCAGTCTAAAATGATGATATCCTGCCGTATCATACCCAATTGATGTGTTGAATGCCGTGTCGTGAAAAACTAATTGATCGAACCATTTCACGCTGTCTGCAGTCGCTGTTTGATTATTTGTAGTAACGGTATCACCAACACAAATGGTGTCATCGCTTAAAGTGAATGCAGCATTCGCACCACAACAAGACGAAACGGTCGTGTTGAATGGTGCACTCGTTGAGCTTAACGTAGAGTTCAGGTAGGCTGCAGCTGAAATGGTGACACTTCCTGAATTGAGCTGGCCTAGGTTTACAGTTAAAGTAGGATATTGAAGCGCTGGGAGGCAAATCAATCCAGCGGAATAGCTGAGGTTGATGGTCACATTGTTGCCAGAAGTACTAACAGTTGCCCCGTTGTACGTGTAATTTGCACAGTATAGAACAAGTGAAATTGTGGCAGTGACATTCTCACAGTTCGACGGGTTAGAAGGGGAAATAGAAAGTGTGCTAATGATGGCTTGACTGAAACTCAGACCGCTAATCAAGGTAAAGGCTGTGGCTAGTAAAAAGGCTCTCATGGATGTTTTTTTTCAGGCCGCGAAGATAGCTATATCATCTCCAATATTCTTGAATATTTTTGCCAAATGGAGTGCTTTATAACAGTTCTGGATAGGGCTGATTCTGACTTATATCACTACTTCTTCAGGGTGCCTGAGAATATTGCCGAGAAATTCATTGATAAAGAAGATCGGAGGGTTGTTTGTGTCGCGAATGGGCAACTGAAGTTTCATAGCGCAATTCTTTCGGATGGAGCAGGAGGGAAGGTGATTACGTTCAACCAGAGTCGTGTAAAAAAACTCGGTCTACGAACAGGTGAGGAGTTTCAAATTGAAATGGAAAAGGACAATTCAAATTACGGAATGCCCATAAGCGAGGAGTTGCTTGAGGTCTTGGACCAGGATCATCTAGCTAACAAACTTTTTCATAATCTGACCAGAGGTAGGCAGCGAACATTGATCTACTGGTCGGATAACGTGAAAAGTTCAGAAATCAAAATTCGAAGAGCATTGGTAATGACCAATCATCTTGTTGTGAGCGAAGGGGATATTGATTTCAAGCAACTGAATGTAGAGATGAAGGAAGCCAACCAATTTGCCAAACTGAGTAAGAACTAATCTTGGCTCACAAAAACGAAGATTTCCTCGTTCTCCTTCTTCATAAAGTACTTTTCACGGGCAAATCGCTCAAGTTTGGAATTATCCGCCAAAAGTTCGTCAAGGTCTTCCCTGGTTTCAATGATTGCATGCTGGTAGTACGCCTTATCCGAATCTAGCTGGAACAATTCGGCCTTTAACTCGATCTGATTGATCATGTTGTTCTGGTCAAAAAAAGCCATCCAGACAAAGAATAGTAGTACGGTTATAGCGTAATGATTGCGCAACCATTTGGGTAATTTATTCCACCACTCATTAATCATAGTCCAAATTTGAGGAATCATCATTGTCGTAATCAAGAAAAGGCTGCTCGATTATGAACAGCCTTTTCTTGATTGTATTGTTTGACTAATAATACTGCAAACGACGAACCTTTGCGACGTATTTAGCAAGGCGAATGACTTGTTTGGTATAACCAAACTCATTATCGTACCATACATAGAGTACGATGTTCCTTTTGTCAGGATGAACAATCGTTGCGTTGCTGTCATAGACTGAGCAACATGTGTTTCCAACGATGTCGGAAGAAACGCACTCTTCGTTAATGTTATAATTGATCTGGTTAACAAGATCACCCTTAAGTGCAGCTTCTCTTAGAAGACTATTGACTTCCTCAAGGCTTGTTTCCTTGCTTACGTTTAGACTAAGGATGGCCAATGATCCATTAGGAACTGGCACACGTACTGCGTTAGCCGTAAGTTTTTGGTCAAGGTCTGGAATCACTTTTGTAACCGCTTTTCCTGCTCCGGTCTCCGTAATCACCATGTTGATGGCAGCCGACCGTCCCCGTCTTTCCTTCTTGTGGAAGTTGTCGAGTAGGTTTTGATCATTGGTGTAAGCATGAACGGTTTCGATGTGTCCTTTTTCAACGCCAAGGTTGTCATGGATTATCTTGAGAACAGGAACAATCGCATTTGTGGTACAACTTGCCGCTGAAATGATTCGATCTTCTTCTAGTTCTAAAGTCTTGTTGTTTACACCGTAAACGATGTTTGGAATCTCTTTTCCTGGCGCAGTTAGCAAAACCCGGGTGGCACCATTGGACTTCAAGTGTCGACTCAACGCTTCTTTATCCTTAAATACACCAGTATTGTCAACGATCAATGCGTTATTAATCCCGTATTCTGTATAGTTAATGTCCTCTGGGTTTGATGCAGCAATGAATTTCACTCGCTGACCATTGATGATCAAGGACATGTTTTCATAGTCTTCGATGATGGAACCTGCAAACGGACCATGAACAGAGTCGTTTCTTAAGAGATATGCTCTTTTCTTTAATTGGGCTTCGTCAAGGCGTCTCACCACAATTGCTCTTAGTCTCAGCTGCTGACCTTTTCCAGCCTGTTTTATTAATTCTCTTGCAGCAAGGCGTCCAATTCGACCGAATCCGAAAAGCACAACGTCCTTAGGTTTGATCTCTTCTTGAGAATCAACCCGAAACTCTACAAGCTTATTAGAGAGGAATTCAGCCGCGTTTGCATAATTAGATTGCTCAGTATGCCATTCGAACGCTAAACGTCCTATATCCAGCTTGGAAGGAGCGAGGTCGAGGTTCATAATTTCTCTCGCGAGGGAAGAAGTGTGATAAACAGTTATTGGTTTTTCGACGACCTCTTTGGCGTAGTCGTGTAATTGAAGCAACTCTGATCGACTTACGTCGACGAGTGGATTTCGGAAGAGAACCAACTCAATTCCTTTTTCATAGAGAAGTTGTCCGATACTGTTTTGAAGATCAACCGCGCATTTTTGGCGATCGATATGCTCTTTGAAGTGATTTTGGTAATCGCTTTTGACTCCGTTTTCGATGACTGAGCTTGACATTACAATTGGATTATGTAGTTGTTTCGAAAGTGTGTTAAAGCAAAAGGGCCGTGATTTCTCACAGCCCCTTAATTTGTTATTCTCCCAGATACATTTTAAGGAGTCGACTTCTCGAGTTTTGCCGGAGCCTTCTAATGGCCTTTTCCTTTATCTGTCGCACACGCTCGCGTGTGAGATCAAATTTGTCACCGATTTCCTCCAGAGTTAAACCGTGATTCATTCCAATTCCGAAGAATAGTCTGATCACATCCCTTTCACGTTCTGTGAGTGTTTCTAAAGATCGCTCGATTTCCTTCTGAAGAGACTCTCTCATGAGATCTCCATCAGCACTAGGAGATTCATTATTGCTGATCAAGTCAAGCAAACTGAAATCTTCATCATCCTTAAGAGGTGCATCAACTGATACATGTCGTCCTGAGACGCTCATCGTATCTTTTACCTTCTCTTCCGGAATCTCAAGGGCCGAAGCCAATTCGTCTGCAACTGGCGGGCGCTCAAACTTTTGTTCAAGTTGAGCAAACACCTTGTTGATCTTATTTAATGAACCTACCTGATTAAGTGGAAGTCGAACAATCCTGGATTGTTCTGCAATAGCCTGTAAAATGGACTGTCTGATCCACCAGACAGCATAAGAGATAAACTTAAAACCTCTCGTCTCATCAAAACGTTGTGCTGCTTTTATAAGCCCCAAGTTCCCTTCATTGATCAAATCAGGAAGAGTTAATCCTTGGTTTTGATATTGTTTTGATACAGAGACAACAAATCGAAGATTGGCTCTAACAAGCTTTTCTAAAGCTCGCTGGTCGCCTTTCTTGATCAGCTTAGCAAGTTCAACCTCTTGTTCCGCGGTGATCATATCCTCGCGGCTGATTTCAGTCAAATATTTATCGAGTGATTGACTGTCTCGATTCGTAATTGACTTGGTGATTTTTAACTGCCTCATATTCTTTGATTACTTCCCGTCTATGGCGTTCCCAAATGGGCCTGCAAAGGTAGGCTATTTATGCCTACAATGCAACGCCCTCTGTATCGCTCTATATATAAGACGTACGCTAAGGGTAAAACGTATGCGCGTTAATAAAGTTTCACTAAATACCGAAACCGTAATAAGCCCTCTTGCCATTTGGGTAGTAGCCCTCAATCAGGATTCCTCCAGATTTAGACTCGAGGGTCTTCATTAGCTGGTCTGCAGACTTTATTGCAACATCATCCACCTTGGTTATCACAAAGTCGGGTAAGATGCCTGCGCTTTTAAGCTTGCCCTGACCTACTTCCTTGACTTGAGCGCCACTCTTGAGTTTCAATGTTCTTAAAATTTCAGGATCGGCATCGACGAAAAGCGCATTGAGCTTGTCCTTTATTTGCATTCCCTTCTTAGAGGTTAATCGTTCTTCTCCGTATTGATTTCTTAAAACCAATGGGATCGTCAATTTTTCGCATCCTCTGTTGACGCGCAGCAGTACTTCATCGCCAGGTCGATACTTGCTTACTTGTTCTTGCAGCTCACTTACCGTTTTTACTTCCAAATCTCCGACACGTGTAATCACATCGCCATTTTGAATGCCAGCATCTTTGGCTGCACCCATATCTAGTGCATTCGCAACATAGACACCTGAGATTAAATCAAGGTCTTGTCTTTCTGCCAGCTCCTGATTCACATTTTGAATCTGTACACCTAGGAAGCCTCGTTGGACCGTTCCGAAGGTTAAAATGTCCTCAACAACCTTGGTTACTATGTTAACCGGTATCGCAAAAGAATATCCGGTGTATGATCCAGTATTCGATTTGATCGCTGCATTAATGCCAATAAGTTCTCCTCTTGTATTGACCAAGGCTCCTCCGCTATTTCCAGGATTAACAGCCGCATCCGTTTGGATGAATGACTCCACAGCGCTAGCGCCGTTAGGAGCATTTCCTAGGATGTTGATATCCCGACCCTTGGCGCTCACGATTCCTGCGGTGACAGTTGACTCCAGATTAAATGGATTTCCAACCGCGAGAACCCATTCGCCAACCTGAACTTGATCTGAATTTCCGAATTCTATGTGTGGGAGGTTTTCGCCATCAATCTTTAACACGGCCAGATCTGTGCTAGGGTCTCGACCAACTACCTTGGCCTTGTAAGTTCGGTTTTCATTTAACGTTACTTCTACAGCACTCGCGCCATCGATGACGTGATTATTCGTTACGATGTAACCATCTTGAGACATGATCACACCCGATCCAGCTCCCGCACCTTGCCTCGGTCTCTTTTGCTGAAGTCCATCACCAAAGAAGAAATGTCGGATAGGATCATAGGTGTAATAACCGCCATCAAGTTCATAAGTGGTTTTGACATGAACCACTGCGTTCACGGTATTCGACGCTGCGTCCACGAAGTCGATGGAAGCTTCGGTCGGAATCATGACGTTAACCCGGTGAGCGTCTCCATCTGATTTTGATCGCTCGCTCAGTCTCTCAATGGTCATGAGCTTGTCCATTGACATGGTGTAGAAGTAGTAAGAGGAGCCAAGCGCAACTGCTGCTCCAACTATTGCGGCGAAAGTGATGGTGTAAAACCTATTCATAATTCTTCTAATTTGTTCATCAAAATAACTCAGGGAATTGGGGAATCGTTGTGCTTCCGCTGTTAATTAATGTTAGACCTAAAAGCCGTTTCTTCATTCCCAATTTTGTTCGGAAGTTCGCAGGATGATTTCATTTGACAAGTACCAAGGAGCCGGAAATGATTTCGTGATTATTGATGATCGCGAGAAGGCATTTGATGAAGGTGATTCGGAGCTGATCAGAGCTATGTGTGACCGTCATTTTGGAATTGGAGCGGACGGATTGATGCTGCTCCGAAATCACGATACGCTTGATTTCGAAATGCTTTATTTCAATTCAGATGGAAGAGTGAGTTCGATGTGCGGAAACGGTGGTCGTTGTATTGTTCAATACGCAAATTCACTTGGGATTATTGGAGCAGAAACACGATTTAAAGCTATAGATGGTGAGCACAAAGCAGAACTAATTGATGCTTCGCTCATCTCCTTAGAAATGTTGGATGTGGATAACCTTCATAGCGATGGTGAGGCCTTGGTATTAAATACCGGATCTCCTCATTTCGTTACAGAGGTTGAGAATTTGGATGAGTTGGACGTTGTTGAAGCTGCTCGTGCGATTCGATACAATAAGACTTATATGGAAGCTGGAATCAATGTGAATTTCATAGAATACATTCCGGAGGGCTTAAAAATTCGAACCTACGAGAGAGGAGTCGAGGATGAGACTTTAGCATGCGGAACCGGTGTGGCTGCGGCCGCACTCGTGGCGGCTAGGAAAAGAAACTTAAAAAGTCCTATCAAAGTCCAAGCTCTTGGAGGAGAATTGGAAGTCAAGTTCGAGTCAACAGAATCAGGTGGATTCACAGGCATCTGGAAAACGGGGCCGGCCAAATTTGTTTTCAGCGGAACATTTGCACATTGAGAATTCAAGGGGAACATATTATTCTGCGCTTAGCGGATTCAAGTGATGTCCAGACCATTGTAGAATGGGAAAACGATTATGAGAACTGGCTCGTTAGCGGAACTACCGAACCGTATTCGCTCGAACAGATTAAAAATTTCATTGAGAATGACAACGACATATTCGCCGCAAACCAATGTCGCTTCATGCTGCTTGCGAATGATTCAAGAATAGGCTGCATCGATCTTTTTGACTATGAACCAAAACACGGGCGTGTGGGAGTCGGAGTGCTTGTTGACCGAATTTACCGAGGTAAGGGCTACGCTAAAGAAGCCCTCCAACTCTTGGTGCCTTTCTGTAAACAAGAACTAAAAACGCGGATGCTTTTCGCTGGTGTCCTTAGCGATAATCTTACAAGCATAAATCTATTCAAGTCTGTTGGGTTTGAAGAAATTGGAATCAGAAAGAACTGGGTGAATCACGATGGCAATCACCTCGATCAACACATGTTTCAACTTACCATTGAATGAACATCAAAAGATTTATTGTTACCGTACTTCTCGGAGTTCTTTTGGTTGGAGCATACTATTCGTGGGATCTCTATAATAGGATCTATTCAGTCAATGTTGTACTTGAGGCCGAATCAGTAGTCCTTCGAATTCCGACTGGAGCAGATTTTGAAGATGTGGTTGTCGCAATAGATTCACTCGATATTCTCCTGGATCTAAACAGCTTTATGTGGGTTTCTCAGCGAAAAAAATATCCATCTCTCATTAAGCCGGGACGCTACGTCCTTCTTGATGGCATGAATAACAATAGGCTTGTCAATTTGCTTCGAAGCGGGGAGCAATCTCCAATTAATGTGGTGATCAGATCAGTTAGAACAAAGACCGAGTTAGCTGGGTTGGTCGGAAAAAATCTAGAGTTGGATAGTCTTGAATTACTCGAGGTTTTAAATAGCACAGTGTACGGTGCTCGATACGGCTTTAGCCAAACCACTTTTATAACTATGTTCTTACCGAACACTTATGAGTTCTATTGGAATACAAATGTTGATGAGTTCATGGAGCGAATGGCGAGAGAGTATAAACGCTATTGGACTGATGAAAGAATTGAAAAGGCACGTCAAATAGGTTTGAGTCAATCCGAAGTCGCGATTCTCGCTTCCATTGTCCAATCTGAACAGGCTGCTCATAGCGATGAAAGACCAATTGTAGCAGGATTGTATCTAAACCGAATTCGAAAAGGAATGCGTTTAGAGTCAGATCCAACCTTGATTTATGCCTTAGGTGATTTCTCGATAAAGAGAGTGCTCAATGTTCATAAGAAGGTTCAGTCTCGATACAATACGTATATCCATGCAGGATTGCCACCTGGACCAATTTTGCTTCCCGAATTGACATCCATCGATGCTGTCTTAGACGCGGAAGAACACGGCTATTTATACATGTGTGCCAAAGAAGATTTTTCGGGGTACCACAACTTCGCAAGTAACTACAGAGACCATATCAACAACGCTAAGCGTTACCAACGGGAGCTGAACAGACGAAAAATTTACAATTGACTAATAGCCTTTCTTAATTCGGCTCTCTCGCTTCTTAAGACTCTTGTGTGCGTTCACTGTACGCTTATGGCCTTTTACCTTACTCCTTCGGTGCATGTCACACTTAATAATTCCGCAGCACTTGTTCTTTTTGCGATAGGAGTTACCACCATCCAACACCATACAGGAAGGAAGTGTGATGAAGGCAAGGAGAATTATCCCAATACTATTTCTTAAGTATCGACTCATACACACAAAACTAAAGGGAAAAGGGATTGTTACTACATGTCACTTACCAAGTGCATGGAAATGACGAAAGAAGATGCGGATATCCGACATGATAGAATACTTTGACAAGTACTCGACATTTTCTTTGATGGCGAGCTTTTCGGAATTATCGGGCCAGATGATGTGCTGCATAGAGCAAAGGATTCCTTTCTTGATTGCAGGAAAGGAAGCGTGAGACCCACGATCATCTAATCCCACCCAACTCCGTTTTCCAGAGGTGACACTGAATAGATTCTTCATGTATGAAGCCTTTGAGTCAATAAACCAGACTGTCAACGGAAGAGTTGTTATCAGGCTCAAACTAGCCACGATGTCGAAGCTTCGTTTCAGGCGAACAATTCGGTCAGTGTTCAATGCAGTTAGATCTTCTAGGGATTCGAATTCAAGATGTGTTAAGATTTTATGACTTCCGATTAAAGCGTTTTTTCCCTCATGAAGTAAGAGAACAAGAATGTTTGCATGTTCTAAATTTTCGAGCCAAGCGAGCGTCTTGGAGTATCCAGTTTGCACTACATCAATTATGAGAGTGTCCACCTTGAAATCGTCAACTGCAGCTTGGAGATCAGAAGTTTTACCAATGAAATCCTTCGGCAATATTCCCTCACCATCGTTGGATAGTCCTGCAATAAAGTCTGTGGATTTTCCAGCGCTTTCTAAAAGCAATTTTGACACTTCTAGAGAGTTAGAGTTCCCCAGAACCAAGATTCTGTTGGGAGATTCAATCTGGCCTTCCTTGGATAACCATTTAATCACATAGTAGGAAAGGAAACTAAGTATAAAAGCCGATGCTGATCCTATGACTATGACCGCTCGAGAAAAACGATAGTCTTCGGGAAGAAGTGAGTAAAAAGTCAACAAGGCCAAAATGGAAAATAACCACCCCTTCAATTGCACGAGTACCGTCCGCGGACGGTCGTAGCTCCCTGAGTAGTAAAGCGTTACTACTCCGATCAATGAGTATATCCCAATGAATGGAATTGTAAATGGGAGATCAAAGTCTTTATCAGCGAATTTTGAATACCAATTTTTGACGAAGAAGAAGGCAACGAACAGGAATGCATAGTCTAATAGTAACTGCCAGCCATGTCCTATGGCCCTTCTTCCAATAGCAACAGCTGCCCTTAGGTAGATTGCTGAATTAATGAAAAATCCAAGAATGGATGCCTGTCCTTTCTCGAAGTGCTTTTTAGCGAAAATCACCATGGCTCGATAGAAGATGAAAACATAGTTTACAGAGCCTTTCTTCGTGCTTTCACCTTTGTAGTGGATTATGGAAGTATCAGCTAAGTAATAGTTCTTGTAACCAGCTTTGATAATTCTATAGCTCAAATCGATGTCTTCTCCATACATGAAGAAGTCTTCATCCAGCAAACCAGCTTTTGTGAGGGCTTCTTTTCTCATCATCATGAATGCACCACTTAATATTTCTATTTCGTGGTTCTTTTCATGATCGAGATACCCTAAATGATATCGACCAATTGACTCCGATTTAGGAAATAGCCTGGCCAGTCCAGACATTTTGAAAAAGGCGGCAGACGGAGTTGGTAAACCGCGCTTACTTTCTGGGAGGAAGTGACCTTTTCCGTCAATCATTTTAACGCCCAACCCGCCGCAGTCTGGCTTGTCTTTCATGAATTGAACGCATGTTGTAAAACAGTCTTCAGGGACGACCGTGTCTGGATTCAATAAAAGCACATAGTCGCCCCTAGAAATCTCAATTCCGAGGTTGTTTGCCTTAGAGAACCCTAAATTTTCACTTTGACACTCATACTTAATTTCTGGGAAAAGAGACGGGATGAGATCTTTACTTCCGTCTGTGGAAGCATTGTCGATGACGATAATCTCAGATTCGATTCCATGACACGCAATGAGCACTGACCTTAAGCAATGCTCGAGATAGTACTTTACATTATAGTTTACGATGATGATGCTTAGCACGGCAGCTTACTTGGCTCTCAGGGCATTTTCATAGGGGAGTCGGCCTTGAATTGATCGACCCAAGGTAATCTCGTCAGTATACTGAAGTTCGTTGCCAACTGAAACACCACGGGCGATTGCTGTGATGTTGACGCTGACATCGTTTAGTCTTTTGAATAGGTAGAAACTGGTGGTATCGCCCTCCATGGTTGCTGGCAATGCGAATATTACTTCCCTTATTTCGTCTTGATTTACTCGGTCGAGCAATGATTCAATATTTAGATCTGCAGGTCCCATGCCATCTAAAGGAGAGATGATGCCACCAAGAACATGATAAGATCCGAAATATTGCCCTGTAGATTCAAGTGCCAATAGATCACGTAGATCCTCTACAACGCAGACCACACCATGATCTCGCTTTGGGTGCACACAGATTTGGCACAACTCTCCATCCGAAATGTTGTGACATCTATCGCATGTTTTTAGTTCTGAAACGAGCTCTTGAATGGCTCGTCCAAACCCCTGAGCATCTTCCGTAGGCATTTTGAGCAATTGTAGCGTATACCTCAACGCAGTTCTGCGTCCAACTCCGGGCAACGATTCAAAATATGAGACTGTTTTTTCGAGGAATTTTGATGGGAGCTCCATTGCTGCGAAAGTAGCGAGAATTGATCTCGAAATAGGGCCCTTAAATTAATGCCACATTCAATTGCAACCACGTTGGTATTGATAATTTTGTGACCTGAAAAATTAGAAAGAAATGTTGGCAGAAGAGACGAAGAAGAAACATACAAGTGAAGACCTGTTTGAATGGAGGAAGAGGGTTGTTACAAATGGAGTAGGAGTATTTAATCCTTCCACTGCAGTTACAGCGAGCGGAGCGATTATTACCAATGCTGACGGCAAGGAGCTAATTGATTTTGGAGGAGGAATTGGTGTGTTGAACTCTGGTCACTGTCCTGAGCCAGTCGTCAAGGCGATCCAAGAACAAGCTGAGAAATTGATTCACACATGCTTCAATGTTGCCACCTACGACGTGTATATGGAGTTGGCTGATGAGTTGATTTCAATTCTGCCGCATGGCGATCACACCAAAGTAATGCTCACCACTTCGGGAGCGGAAAGTGTTGAAAACGCCATAAAAATTGCTCGACAAGCTACTGGGAGACCAGGAATTATATGCTTTTCTGATGCCTTCCATGGAAGAACGATGATGGCAATGTCCCTTACTTCTAAGCCGAGTTATAAAACTGGATGTGGCCCATTTGCCCCTGAGATATATCGATTCAGATTTCCAAATCACTTTCGATATGGACGCGGACTCAGTTATGATGACTTCGTAGCACGAGAAATCAAGTTGCTCAGAGAATCCATTGTCGCAACGATGGATCCAAGCGATTGTGCAGCCATTATTGTTGAGCCTGTATTGGGTGAAGGAGGATTTGTCCCAATGCCACCGGCATACATGAACGAACTCAGAGCGATTTGTGATGAATTTGGAATTCTTTTAATTCTTGATGAGGTTCAAAGTGGATTCGGAAGAACTGGAGAGTGGGCTGCTTTTCACCACTATGATGTTGTGCCGGATCTTACGACTTGGGCAAAATCAATGGGCGGAGGAATGCCAATTGGATGCGTCATTGGTAAGGCTGAAATAATGGATGCTGCGGCGCCCGGAACCATTGGTGGAACCTATCCTGGGAATCCAGTTTGCGCAGCAGCGGCAGTAGCGAACATTCGCCACATGAAAGATATTGACATCAATGCACTAGGCAGAAAAGTAGGGGATATTAGTCGAAGTCGTTTTGAAGCGCTTCGTGAAAAATGTCCAGAAATTGGAGAAGTGCGGGGACTTGGAGCTATGATCGCATTCCCATTGGTGAAGAACAACGATCCATTTCAACCAGACTCCAAACTATGTTCAGACCTCGTGAATGCATGTGCGAAAAGAGGGCTGATACTTTTGAGTGCCGGCACCCACAAAAACGTAATTAGAATCCTTAGTCCTCTCGTAATAACCGACGATCAATTAGACCAAGGAATTGCGATAATTGAGGAAGAGTTGCTGAGACTTACAGGCCGGGCTTAATTCACTATCGGGAAAACCTATATTTGAGAGAATGAGAAACTTCGCAATTGCGGGAGTGCAGATGAGGGTGAATGGTGCGCACAGCAACATCCCTATGATGAATTACAAGCTGGACGTACTGATGAGTATATACCCATGGGTTCAGATGGTTATGTATTCTGAATTATGTGCTCGAGGTCCACTAACGGCTTACGCCACAGACATCACGGACTATGATCGAGAATTCTCAGAAATGGCCAGAAAGCACAAGATTTGGCTTCTCCCAGGATCAGTATTTGAGCGAGTGGGCGACAAAATCTACAACACGTCAACAGTCTATAATCCAAAAGGGCAAGTCGTTGGTCGCTATCGTAAGATGTTTCCGTTCTATCCATATGAAGAAGGCGTGTCACCCGGTGAGGAGTTTTTTGTCTTTGATGTTCCACGAGTTGGTCGATTCGGTGTGTCGATTTGCTATGATCTTTGGTTCCCAGAGACTACCCGAACGTTAGCGGCTATGGGAGCTGAAGTTATTCTCCACCCGACCTTGACTAACACCATTGATCGTGAAGTAGAGTTGAGTATTGTTCGGGCCTCCGCGGCACAAAACCAATGCTTCATATTTGATTTCAATGGGCTTGAGACGGGCGGTAATGGTCAGTCGATTGTATGCGGCCCTGATGGTCGTGTTCTTTACCAAGCTCATTCTGGCGAGGAGATTGTACCATTAGAAATTGATGTGAGTAGGGTGAGACAGAGTCGAGAAAAAGGAACTCTAAGATTAGGACAAACACTAAAAAGCTTTAGGGATCGATCTGTTCATTTTGATGTCTACGATTCACATAAAGTACAGCCGTATTTGCAGGATTTGGGTCCTTTGGAAAAACCAAAAAGGACGACATCCTTAAAACAAGCCATTGGAGTAGAAAAACCGGATGTTATACCAGCGAGTTCTGGTGTGCCGAAGTCACTTTGATTTCTGAATCATGACAACCCAACCTAACAAATCAACGCCGAATATTACCTATCGCAAGTACTACAACATCTCTGCCTATCGGTCTGAGCTGTGGATAGGATTAAAGGACTTGTCTGAACAGCTGGTTGAACATGCTAATCACGAGGTATCAAAGGAAGAAGCGAAAGAGATTGCGACCTTATTAAATGACCTTAAGCAAATTGAGAAGTACTGGGCTTTCCCAGGATACGCCCAAATTCTCGAATTAGAGGAACTGTTTGACAGCCAAGAACCGAAGGCGTTCAATATTGCGGTTGGTGACATCGTCAGACTGCTTATTAGCAGAGCCTACCAACGTGAGCATAACATTGCGGATGCAGAACAGGAGGACGACGAAGATTCATTGAATCATTCATCAAATGACAAACATTACTTCGAGGTGCTCATTGTGGATGATGACATTGATCACGTAGATGAAAAAAAGATTCGAGAAGAACTCCAGGCAGAACGCCAAGAATCTGATCGTTATATTTATGAAATAGTAGTGGTTAAGACTTTTCAGGACGCATTAATTGCTCTGAACTTCAATCATAATATTCAGTCTTGTGTCATCCGCTACAGTTTTCCTTTTGAGTCTAACAATAACATCAAGAACCTGAGGCCATTTCTCTCTTCTTGGCTTGCAGAGTCAGTGGAAGCGAAGCACTCTTCGATGATTGGGAACTATTTGGGTGGCAAAATCAAAGAGCTAAGACCGGAGCTTGACCTTTATCTTGTTACAGATTACAGTGCTGAAAAGCTCCCTGATGAGGCACTGCGAAACTTTAGGAACATATTTTATCGGCAAGAAGATCTCACCGATTTGCATTTAAACATCCTTAAAGGAATTGACGATCGATTTGAAACTCCATTCTACAATGCGCTCGTCGAGTTTAGTAAAAGACCGACGGGTGTCTTTCATGCGATGCCGATTTCAAGAGGAAACAGCATTTTCAAGAGCAATTGGATCCGAGAAATGGGGGATTTCTATGGAAAAAACATCTTCCTAGCTGAAACTAGTGCAACTACCGGAGGACTGGATTCATTGCTGCAGCCAACAGGGCCGTTAAAGAAAGCTCAGGAGTATGCGTCTCGAGCATTTGGAAGCCAGAAAAGCTTTTTTGTAACCAATGGAACAAGTACCGCAAACAAGATTGTGGTACAAGCCCTCGTTCGTCCTGGAGACGTAGTTTTAATAGACCGTGATTGTCACAAATCACATCACTATGGTTTGGTGCTCAGTGGAGCTAAACCAGTTTACCTTGATTCATATCACTTGGAAGAATACTCCATGTATGGTGGGGTGCCATTAAAGCTGATCAAAAATAAACTCAATGAGTTTAAGAAGGTTGGTCGTTTGGATGAAGTAAAAATGGTACTCTTGACGAATTGCACCTTCGACGGGGTCGTTTACAATGTGGAGCGCTACATGGAAGAAATTCTAGCGATCAAGCCGGACATGGTGTTTTTGTGGGATGAGGCGTGGTTTGGATATGCGCGATTCTCATCTTTATTTCGCAGACGTACTGCGATGTGTGCAGTGAGACGGCTCCATAAAAAGTATCATTCGGAGAAGTACCGAGATCAATACCAACGTCAGCTAGAGTCGGGGAGAAGCATGGCAGGAATGCCCGATCCTGATCAAGTTAAGCTTCGTGTTTATGCCACCCAGTCAACTCACAAGACGTTGACTAGTCTGAGACAAGGCTCAATGATTCATATATATGATGAATTGTTCGCCAAGAAGGCCGAGGATACCTTCATTGAAGCCTATATGACTCACACATCTACTTCACCTTCTTATCAAATTTTGGCGTCGCTTGACATGGGTCGCAGACAGGCTGAACTAGAAGGGAATGAGTTGGTGGAACGAAGCGTGGAAAGAGCGATGATGCTCCGGGTGAAAATCGCAAACACGCCATTGTTGCGAAAGTATTTCGACATTTTGACGGTAACGAATCTGATTCCTGATGAGTATAGGAAATCGGGATTTGAACGTTACTACAACAAGGACCGCGGTTGGGGTAATATGAGCACGGAGTGGAAGCACGATGAGTTCGTTTTAGACCCGACCAAGATCAACCTTTACATAGGCAGGACAGGGATCGATGGTGATACGTTCAAGCGTGAATATCTCATGGATCAATTTGGAATCCAAGTCAACAAGACAACCCGGAACACCGTTTTGTTCATGACGAACATTGGAACCACGAGGAGCTCTGTAGCCAAGTTGATTGGAGTGCTGATTAAAATTGCGCAACAGCTCGAAGATAGGACCAGCTCCTTTTCGAATAAGGAAGAGATTATCCATGAACATAAAGTGGTGAATTTGACCAAGAATTTACCGTCGTTGCCAAACTTTAGCTACTTCCATTCTCGCTTCAAAACCGAACCGACGCCAGAGGGTCATATTAGGAAGGCATTTTTCATGGCCTATGATGATGAGCTATGTGAGTATTTGACCATTGATGAATGCGAAAAAGCGCTTCGTAAGAAACGTGACATCGTTTCTGCCTCATTTGTCATTCCGTATCCACCTGGATTTCCAGTGCTGGTCCCCGGACAGGTGATGACAAAGGATATTTTAGGTTTTATGAAAGAGCTAGACGTGAAGGAAATCCACTCCTACAATGCAGAGCTTGGATTTAGAGTATTTACGTCAGAAGCTTTAGAAACTGGAACTACACAAACCGAAACCCAAAATGTCGAAGAAGAAGAAAGCAATTTTAAAGTCGAAGGCTAAGCTGCCTAAGACCCTTAGAGGAGTTCACGATCTTAGAAGGTTTTTCTACCGAAACGAAACCCCTATCTATTTCATTTCAGCAACAAACTTCAATTTGCTAGGAGCAGATGAGTGGATTAAAGGTTTCAAGTTTATAACCTACATTGAGTGTTTTGACGGCTTGCACCCAAATGTGATCTCTCCGCAGGAGGAAATGCCTCATGAGGAATTCACGAGTATTGAAGACATAGTCAATTATCTGCTTGAGCACAAAGAGGTCGTAGACTACATTAAAGAAAGAGGTCCTGGGAAGGCTTTGTTCTTGATGTTTGATGACAAAACAGAAGAATTAGCCAAGCAGCTCGGCTTGGAGTTGGCGTTCCCTAGTGCTGAGTTACGGAACTATCTCGATAATAAGGTTGTTACGAATAGGATCGCAGAGAAAGCTGACGTGCCCACAGTTCCAAATGTCTTGACCAAAGTCGACAGTTTTAAAACATTACGCAAAGTATCCGAACACCTTGGTGATGAGCTTGTGGTCCAAACACCGTACGGTGATAGTGGACACACCACTTTCTTTATCAACACTGAAGATGATTGGAAAAAACATGCTGACGAAATCATCCAAGAAGATGAGGTGAAAGTCATGAAGCGCATCAACTGCATGGGTGCTGCAATGGAGGCATGTGTAACTCGTCACGGGACAATAGTAGCGCCTCTAATGACTGAGCTTGTTGGCTTCAAAGAGCTTACTCCATACAAAGGAGGTTGGTGTGGAAATGAAATCTATGCAGATTGCTTCACACCCAAAATCAGAAGAAAGGCTCGTAAGTACGCCGAGCAATTCGGAAACCAACTGAGAGAAGAAGGCTACAAAGGGTATTTTGAGTTAGACTTCTTGATTGATACCGACTCTGGGGAATTATACTTGGGAGAATTGAATCCAAGAGTTACAGGCGCTAGTTCGATTACAAACCATGCCGTATTCGCCTTGGCCGATGTTCCATTGTTTATGTTCCACATTATGGAATGGATGGACCGAGACTATCAGGTTAGCGTGAATGCGATTAATCGAAGATGGCACCTTCCTGAAAATATTGATGATTGGGGCCAAATGGTGATTAAGCATACAGAGGATACGATTTTGCAATTGATCGAAGCTCCAAAATCTGGCATCTATCAGATGGCTGACAATGGTAAAATTCACTTTGATCGAATGGACACACACAGACGAGCGGTAGAATCAGATAGCGAGGCCTTCTTTCTGAGAATAATGAAGAAAGGGGAGTACTTGTATGAAGGAGCAGATATGGGAATTGTCGTGATGAGAGGCAGATTGATGACCGACGATTTTCAACTGAACGACCGAGCGAGGATATGGATTGATGCTATTCGCGGACAGTTCAAATCAGTTGAGCCAGAAAACCTACCATCCATGGAGCGGAAGGTTGCAGAAATCGGAGGATTCAAGATGATGTAATAAAAAAAGCCCCTTCGAGAGGGGCTTTGAAATTTGTTTCTGACTTAGATCTAAAATCCAAGTTTAGGGGTAGGCATGTTTTCAATGAAGACACCTACACAGAAAAGATCTTCTGGATCCGGTTCATTCTTCTTGCCTTTCTTTCCTTCACCACCTTCTTCAGGAGGCGGGCCTGGAGCAGTGATGCGAATGATGATCTTCTTAGTGACATCGGCAGAGAACTCAAAGAATTGTGGTAGTCCTGCTTCTTCGCCTTCTTCCATTCCTTCTGTTGGAATATCTAGAACCGCAGTTTCGTTGTCAAATAACTCCTCCTTACTTCGTCCGTCAATCACCTTAAATTTCAGAGGCTCTTCGACTTTTTTCTCATGGCAAAGACTGATTCTGTAGTCCTGCCCTGAATGAGCGACAAAAACAAGGTCAGAAGTATGTCCCAATACGAACATTCCACTTTTAGACTGAGTATTTGGCCTCATCGCTGGATTGTCAGATCCAAAGCACTTACGCTTATGGAAATTGTGGCAATCCTGGGCAGATGTATTTAGTGCAAATAATCCTATGATCGCAATAGCAAGGCCTGTAATTGTATGCTTGATAAGTGTAGTCATCTTAGCTCTTCGTTGCGTTAGCAAAGTTATTTCTATATGATGCAGCGGCTTCTTTTAACGTATTAAATTCAGCTTCAGTCATTATGACTCGACTTCCTCCTAACACCACTTTGCCTCCTTCAGTATCTACAGATTCGGAGACCTCTTCTTCTTCAAGGTTAAGGAACGTTTCAGAAACACCCCGTACCTCTTCTAACACTTCGATCACACGATCTTCTTCAGCGTAGAGATTGAGATAGTCTAGTACGTTTTCCATGACCAGCTTCTGATCCGCGAGGCGTTGGATGATTTCGTCGTCATCCTGATACTCACCGATGAGCGTAGTGAGTAGGTAAATACTCTCAACAAATCCTCCCGCTGCAATGATCGCTAACGTGGATCCTTTCTCGTTTTCTTCTAATTGAGCAATTATGGATTGATAAGTCCCACTTGAAATTACTTCGAGTGAATCAGCATTATCCATGTTACTCTTAAATCGATTAACTAAAAGCTCATCAAATACATAAGATATACCTAAGTCATTTCCAATCTTTCGTAGGTTGTCAAAATTCGTAATTGATTCCTGGAACTTCTCGTAAGAAGCAGTGTATGCAATATCAGCAGTAAGTCTCCCGAAGTTGAGGGCTTGCTCTTTGCTTGTCTCGTAATTGGGTTGCTCAGTACTCACTAACCCGTCCACATAGGGAAGGTGGCTGTCCTTAATTATAGAAAACAACTCGTTGGGACTTGGAACGGCATAGGAACTTCCTCCTTGTGCGTCAAAACCAAGTGATTGAGTTTCAACCTCTGCGACGGTTGAGTCTGCATCAGCTTCTTGTGAATTTGATTCCGTTTCTCCACCACATGATGAGATCATCACTAATAATGAGCTGGAACACAGAAGGGATATATAGCGTCTTTTCATTGGTCAGGCGATAATAGCACTTATTCTGATTAGGTCAAAAATAGAAATTAATATAATACTGTTTCCATCCCCAATCTCAATGTTTATAAGGTATTGAGATGGCTCTGAATGCACAGCCAATATATAGTAAATATGTTATGGATTTACCTCAGATTCAGTTTTAAACTCCGAGGTAAAGTGGAAAACTAAATCGGGATAGTTCTCTTGAGCCATCTGAAGCATCCAGGCTGATGGCGCTAGAAACACAGGATTGTCATCCTTGTCCAATGCGACTTCCGCGGCTTTAATTCTCATGAACTCGTCGAGCTGCTTATCATTGGTCGTTGTTATCCAACAGGCCTTATAAAACTGCTTTTGAACTAAATCACAACTCGCGCCATATTCGTTTTCGAGCCTGTACTTAATCACCTCAAATTGGAGTTCTCCTACAGTCCCAATTACTTTTTTGCTACCCGGTTGTTGAATGAACAGCTGCGCAACACCTTCATCGGTTAATTGTCGAACCCCTTTATCCAGCTGTTTGGATTTCATTGGATCTCGATTCAATACTTCACGGAAGATTTCTGGTGAAAAACTTGGAATGCCCTGGAATTGAAAGTTCTCTCCTTCTGTTAAAGTGTCGCCAATTTTAAAATTACCTGTGTCGTAAAGCCCAATGACATCGCCTGGATACGCCGCTTCAACAACGCTCTTTTCTCGTGCTAAAAAAGAGTACGGATTGTTGAATCGTACTTGTTTATCAAGGCGTGTGTGATGAAAGAACTTGTTTCTCTCAAACGTTCCTGAGCAAACCCGCAAGAAGGCAAGTCTATCTCGGTGGTTAGGGTCAAGGTTGGCGTGTATCTTAAAAACGAAACCGCTGAATTTCTTGCCGTACGGATCAACCGGTCCTTTAGAGCTCGGTCTTGCCAGCGGAGTTGGGGCGAGGTCTATGAATGTGTCGAGCATCTCTTGAATCCCAAAGTTGTTTACAGCACTACCGAAGAAAACGGGCGCGAGTTGTCCCTTCAAATATTCTTCTTTGTTCAATGGGTCATAGACACCATCAATCAGTTCAACATCTTCTCTTAGTTGATTAGCATCTTCTCCAATAAGTTCATCTAACTGAGGATCGGCCAAGTCTGTGATGCTCATTACCTCATCGACAATTTTGGTCTTATTCGACTCAAATAAATTCAGCCCTCTACGATGAAGATTATAGACACCTTTAAAGAGTTTCCCCTTATTAATTGGCCAAGTCAGCGGCCTAACTTTTATTCCAAGGCTGGATTCAAGTTCATCTAACAGATCGAAAGGGTCGCGGCCCTCAAGGTCCAGCTTGTTAACGAAAACGATGATCGGAGTATCTCGCATTCTACATACCTCAACTAGTCGCTTGGTCTGTGCTTCAACTCCATTCACGCTGTCTATAACCAGTATAACACTGTCAACAGCCGTCAGTGTGCGGTAAGTGTCTTCAGCGAAGTCTTTGTGACCAGGAGTATCCAAAAGGTTTATCAACTTGCCTTCGTATTCAAACGACATGACTGAAGTTGCTACAGATATACCTCTTTGTCGCTCAATCTCCATAAAGTCGGAGGCAGCGGTCTTTTTGATTTTATTGGATTTTACGGCGCCGGCCGTTTGGATTGCCCCACCGAAAAGCAAAAACTTTTCGGTCAGGGTAGTCTTACCCGCATCCGGGTGAGAGATGATCGCAAAGGTCTTGCGTTTAGATATTTCTTCAGGAAGAGACACGACTCAAGTTAAAGGACATCGAATTGTTCCAGATGATGCTTCATGTGCTTTGTTTGAAACAACATCCATTCATCAAAATTCAATGCTCCGAATACTGGGTGATTTTCAATTGCTCCAGGGTTGTTATCGTGATATTCGAAGAAAGCAGTCATTTCATCATCTAGTTGATTGATTGCCGCCTCGAGTGAAGGTTTTCTCAGCTTGGGAAGCTCTCCATCCTTGAATATTGGATTCTGAATGTTCCGACGATAGGGCATGTCACTGAACAGAAAATCTCTTCTCTTTTGAAGCTCTTCTCCTTCAAGCTTTACCGGAATACGAGCGCGTCCATTTGAGATTCTCCATGAACCTACAATGTGCTCTACCATGTGTTGTGGCGTCATTCGTCCCCAAGAGGGTTCACTATCCTCTTTGAGTCCACGAAGCTTTCCGATCGTAGAAATAAAAAATGATTTGTCCTCAGCTTGAAGCATTAGAATCGCTCAAGATCGGAAAAGAAAAATGATGCTTCGAGAGCAGCATTTTCATCACTGTCACTACCATGAACCGCATTCTTTGCCTTTGATTCTGCAAATTCTTTCCGAATTGTGCCATCAGCTGCTTCGGTTGGATCAGTAGCTCCAATCAAGGCTCGGAAGTCGCTCATGGCGTTTTCCTTCTCTAGAACTGCAGCGAATATTGGTCCTGAAGACATATACTCAACGAGCTCTCCATAGAATGGTCGCTCTGCGTGAACCTCATAAAATTTACCAGCTCTTTGAGCTGATAGTTGAATCTTTTTTAAGGCAACGATTCTGAATCCGGCGCCCTCCATTTTATTCAATATAGCTCCGCTGTTCCCTGCTGCGACTGCCTCAGGTTTGATCATTGTGAAAGTAATTGTTCCTGCCATTGATGCTTGGGTTTTTGGAGCCGCGAAAGTATGAGTTTGAAACCTCAAAATCCGCATGCTGGCATTACTATTTTTGCGCGCCAATGAGAACACTCCTGATTCTTTCTGCACTCCTTGTCAACCTATGTGGCAAGGGCCAATCGGTTCTAACAAACAAAGGGCTTTGTCAGGGCGAGTCATTCTCCTATGCAAAACGCGGCACAGACTCATTGGCAACACATGTGATTGTGGGCCTTCTTGATTCTAAAAGCTCATCTTGGAACTCAATTACCTGGTGTTCAATGATTGCTCAGATCACTCAGCAGCCTGAGGCCATTATTCTCGTTCCGGAACCCGATGTCAAGGAAGATCATCTCGTATGCTTAGTAACGAAGTATCGAGACAGCATCCCGTCCGAACGAGTTCAATTCGTGAGTCTGGGGGGTGGTGCTCTCATGGCTAGCAAGTTGGTGAATGAAGGGTTCTCTGGAATGTTCATTTCGCCCCAACTCATTCCTGTAAGTATCGGAGCGCCTCATGAAGCAGCTTTTGCGCTATGTGAAACGAGTGATGACAGCACCGTCGGCTTCCTAGTCGATAGCCTATCCAGAGATAGCCATTGGGCTATGAAATGGGACAAACCGTCACAAGATATATTCTACATTGACAATTATAAATCAGAATATCAACTCATGTATAATTGGGTCGATTCTCTTCAATCGTTGCTGCTTGATACGATGAGAAGCGCTCCGACTTCTTCTGCGACTACAAATCTGCCGGAAGTTATTCGCCAAGGAACTGTCATTGAAATTGAGGTCTTCATGGCCCTGCAAGGATCGTTTAGTTGTAAGATCCAAAGTTTGAGCGCTGAGGAGGTATTTAGTAAAGAGGTTTTTTTGGGAAAAGGAAAACACACACTTTCTGTTGTAACCACCGAAGTAGAGTGGGGAGTTTACACTCTAGTATTAGAGTTCGATGGCTCAATTGAAAAACACAAATTCATGATAAGAGGATGACAGTAGCACATGTGAGATTGAAAAAGGGGAGAGAGCGCTCCATACTTCGAAGACACCCGTGGATTTTTTCTGGAGCTGTCCAATCTATTTCAGAAGAAATCAATGAAGGCGATTTGGTTGATATTATCGATCACAATGGAGGATTTTTGGCAAGGGGGCATTTTTCCTCAGGCTCACTTTGCATTAAAATATTGTCTTTCGAGAATGATGTGATAGATGCCGAATGGTTTCTAAATCGATTAAAAAAGGCCAAAGTTCTCAGGGAAGAATTGAACCTTCCCTCAAGCCAGACCAACTGTTTTAGGCTGGTTCACGGAGAAGGCGATGGTCTGGCAGGATTAATTATCGATATCTATGATGAAATCGCTGTGATTCAGACGCATAGCGCTGGGATGAAGAGGTCTCTCGAGTCTATCAAGAGCGCATTGCTTGAATTAGGATACCAGCGGATTGTGTTGAAACCAGTTGGTAAAGAGAAGTCGACAGTGCTATCAGGGACTATTGAAGAGAGGGAGAAAGTCCTTGAGTTAGGTTTGACCTATCACATTGATATATTGCATGGACAGAAGACTGGGTTCTTCATAGATCAAAGGAACAGTCGCGATTTGGTAAAATCATATTCCAAAGGGAGGAAGATGCTCAATGTATTCTCCTACACTGGTGGGTTCAGCATCGCGTCTCTCGCGGGAGGCGGAACCGAGGCTGTAAGTTTAGATGCGTCGGCAAAGGCTCTCGAACTCGCTGAAGAAAATGCAGCATTAAATGGGTTTAGCGAACGTCATCAAGCAATCAAGGCGGACGCCGTTCCGTTTTTAGAATCGAATAGTCTGGACGAATACGATCTCATTGTTCTTGATCCACCGGCCTTTGCGAAACACAAGAGTGCGAGGCATAATGCCATTCAAGCATACCGAAGAATCAATGAAGCGGCCATCAAAGGAATTGCCAGTGGCGGTATTCTTTTCACTTTTTCATGCTCACAAGTTATTGATAGACAGATGTTTTATGATACAATTATTAGCGCAGCAATTCAAGCCCGAAGAGAGGTGAAAGTGCTGTATCATCTTCGTCAACCTGAAGACCATCCCGTAAATATTTTTCATCCAGAAGGAGAATATTTGAAAGGATTAGTGTTGAAAATCTTCTAATCAAATAAGCGCAAATGCTTTGATCTCAGGGCGCAAGGACCTAATTTAGCCAACCTTTACGATCGATTCGTCGTAATAGCTAAACCTGATGAAAGAAAAAAAGAAGAGGATTTCCAAAGCTTCACCTAGCTACTTTTTACCCTTGCCTTACGCTATGGCGGCAAGAAAGCTTCTCAGCAATGAGGAGATGGAAGAATATCTCTTTGAGGGTCTGGAGGTTCGGTTTAAACCTCTTGGCTTGATCAATAACACCATTGCCATTGTCGCTACCATTAATGATTTAGAGTTGGTCATAGCCCATGTTCCTAATGGAATGATGACTCGAGTTGAAGGCATTATGGAGATGGAAGAAAAGATCCATGTCACCATTGAAAGACTGAGCTGTGATCAATTAGCGAGTGCTTTTTGGATCTGCATCGACGAGCTTCCTGAGTTATGGGAGCTTGGTCTAAATCTAGGTTAGAATAATCGTAGCTGAGTATTACTGAATGCGCCCTCGTGTTCCAAAAGCCATTGCTTCCTTTTAAGTCCACCTGCGTAACCTGTTAGTTCTCCATCGCTCCCTATTACTCAATGACACGGAATAATTAACAGAAGGGGGTTTGCTCCAATCGCCGTTCCTACTGCTCGAGATTTATTTCTGTCTCCTAGTTGTTCGGCGATACTTGCATACGAAGTTGTTTCCCCGTGGTGCAAAAGCTTTAGCATTTCCCAAATTTGAATCTGAAAATCCGAGCCCAATGCCATTAACGGCAGCGAGAACTGTTGACGCTTACCTTCAAAATATTCTGAGAGTTGCGCTTCTGCGTCATGTCTCCACTCGACATCGGCGTTGGCCATTCCAATGATGGTGTCTTCTTCTTCGAGCCAGAAGGCAGATTGGATGTGGTCTTTCGTCCCTCTCAACTGCATCCATCCAAGAGGCGTATCAATGATATGTTGGAAACTCATATTAATCACGAAGGAAGGAATTGGACCAGCTTAGAAATATTATTGGAATCAAACTTTTTAATAGCAGAACGTTAGCAATGAATGAGATACCTTTGCACCCAATTTTTCCGCATTGCATACTTTCAAAGAATTAGGGCTGAGTCCAGATTTGGTCCAGGCCCTCGACGACCTTTCTATAACAGAGCCAACTCCAATCCAGCAAGCAGCTATTCCAATGTTGCTAGATGATGCAGTTGACTTCCTTGGCCTTGCCCAAACAGGAACAGGTAAAACAGCTGCTTTTGGACTACCTCTCATCGAGCAGATCGAAGAGCAGTCCAAGGTTGTACAAGCAATTATTCTCTCTCCAACGAGAGAGCTCGCTCAGCAATTGAGCGACTCATTGAAGAGTTTTGTGAAGCATCGTCGTGATACCAAGATTGCAGTCGTTTATGGAGGTGCCAATATTGCCAATCAAATCAAGACAATTCAGAAGCAAAAGCCTCAGATTATCGTGGCCACACCAGGTCGGATGATTGATTTGATCAAAAGAAAGGTGTTGAATCTCACCAATGTGCGTTTCGTTGTCCTTGATGAGGCTGATGAAATGTTGAATATGGGATTCAAGGAGGATATTGAGACCATTCTATCCTTTACCCAACACGACAAAAATATTTGGCTGTTCAGCGCAACAATGCCTAAGGATATAAGGCAGATCGTAAACCGCTTCATGGATGCGCCTAAAGAGATCAGCGTCAAGTCCGAAGAAAAAGTCAACCAAAATATTGAACACCGTTTTGCTGTCGTAAAACCACATAACAAAATGGCCGCTCTCCAGCGAATTATCGAATTAGAAGGGGAAATGTATGCCCTGATCTTTTGTCGTACCAAAGCGGGAACTCAGAAGTTAGCGACTACGATGGCCAGTGAAGGCTATGCCGTAGAAGCGATACACGGCGATTTGAGTCAGGCTCAACGTGACATGGTGATGAGAAAGTTCAAGTCAGGAAACGTGAAGCTCTTAGCCGCTACTGACGTTGCCGCGCGGGGAATTGACGTAGACAACCTAACGCATGTCATCCATTATGACATGCCGGATGACCTGGCTTATTACACTCACAGAAGTGGACGAACAGGACGTGCAGGAAAATCAGGCGCAGCGATTGCGCTTATTGCTCCAAGAGATCATTATAAAATCAACAACCTAGAGAGGCAGCTGAGTATAACGTTTAAGAAGCATACAATTCCTTCAATGGAAGAGGTGTTGATGAAGAATGTTCAAGGCCGCATCGATGACATTATATCTGTAGAAGCGAGCGAAGACGCACTTGCCTGGGCTTTTGCTTATACCGAAGCTCTTGATGGAGTCTCGAAAGAGGATCTTCTGGCTAAGATGATTACTAAGAATCTGGAGTCAATCAATAAGGATCGACATGGAGACTTGAATGCAACTGCCGAATCCTCTAGAGGAGATAGATCTAGGGGAGATCGATCAAGAGGAGATAGACAAAGAGGAGATCGATCGAGAGGAGACAGACAGAGAGGTGATCGATCCAGAGACGACAGACCGAATAGAAAAGAAAGAGCTCCACGAGGCGAAAGATTCCAAAAGGACTCACGAGGAAAGAAAAAGAATACCGAACAAGGCATGGTTTCTTTTAAAATCAATCTTGGAAAGAGCGACGACATTCAGAAAGGGGATCTTTTGAAGATAATTTGCGACTCCTCAGGAGTGCGCAGCAAGCACATTGGACGAATTGATATGTACGATCGATCCAGCAATTTTGACGTGAGGGAAGAAAAAGCAGGAGGCTTTGAGAATTCCTTTTCAAGCGTAAAATTGGAAGGGCGAAAAGTCCAGGTTAATAAAGCGTAATCAAATCTCCTCTTCGAGCGACTCGGTATCCACTCAGCATTACTTCTTGATATTCTTTCGAATCCTGATTTAATAATGGATTGGTGTGATTCAAGTGAATGAATTGAACCTTCTCTTTTTCTTCGAGCGAAAGGGCCTTTAAAAGCTCATTGGTTTCCACCACGAAAGGATGAGGTATCTCTTCCATATTCCTGCCAGGAAGCTCACGACCATCGTAGAACGTCCCATCAAGAAGTAAGTGGTCGTATTCCCCGATTATCTGATCAAGTGATAGATGCCAGCGATCCCATTTGTCGATGTCAGGAATGAAAAGCAAGTTTTTTTCATTGGAAGCAACGCTAAAGCCAACGGTCTCGGAGAACTCATCCCGATGAGGGACTAGTATTGGAGTCAACGTTAAATATTCACCAAGTTTGACCCGCTCATTGTCAATCATCTGGATGAGCTGAATGTTTTTTAATTCAACAAGCTGACTCCAGGGGCCATTGTTTTCTAAGTAACTCTTCATCCTTGGCATGACGAACACCGGAACCGATTTGGCTCCCATTGCTTCTCGCCCCAAGTACATCAACCCTGTGTAATGGCCAATATGAGCATGCGTTAGAATGACGCCGCTGAACGATTGACCTTCAAATGCCCCTTGGGCAATTCGTAATTGTTCCGGGAAATCGGGAGTAGCATCAATGATCCAAAATGATAGCCCGTCGCTTATGGCAAGGCTCGAAACCAGGTGTGGATCGGCTGTTCCGTCATGAACAGAGGCGCAGCAATTTTTGTGACAGTCTGCCTGAGGATGGCCAGCATCCTGGGCAACTCCTAAAATCAAGACTTCTTGCGCCTGCAGCGACGTACAAAAGAATATTGTCAGCCCGAGCATTACTGATTTCATCATCCAAACTTAACCTTTCACACCGTTTCACACTTGTAAACTTTCTTTTAACGAATTGACCGACAGGCCTTTTTATTTTTGAGATTCATCAAAACCGTTTAGCATTAAAACCATTACCAAACAAAACGTCGCGGAAGTAGTCTTTTCGATGATGTTAGCCTTAGGCATTGTGATCATATCCAATGCCCAGGATCAATCACCTCAGAAACGTGTTCGAGTAGAAATTGAAGTTACCGAAGATGGTAAGACCAGCACGTCTACCCAAGAGATCGAACTAAATCGATCTAATATAGATGGAGAATTAGAAGAGATGGTCGAGGAAATCGAAATGATCCTCGAGGAAGCCGTCCGCGATATTGAAGAAACCGATTTGGAGATTGTAATTCGCCGTCACCAAAATGGCACACCTCATCCAAGGTACCGCCATCGAATGAGGGCAATGCCTGACACTCCAGGCGCATGGCATATGGAAGGAAAGCCATCTGCATTTCTGGGGGTTGTCGCAACAAAGATTGAAGGCGATGATCTAGAGGAGTATGACATCGAGCAAGGCTCCTTAATTGAGAACGTTGTTGGAGGTTCTTCGGCTGAAAAAGCTGGATTGAAGGAAGGTGATATAATTACTTCAATTGGAGGCGAGAGCACTCCAGATTTTAGCTCGTTGGCCAAGGCAATCAGAAGTCATGAACCCGGCGAAGAAGTGGAAATTAGCTACGTGCGAGATGGAAAGCAGGAGAATCTATCTACCCAATTAGGTGAACAACATCACCGAATCAAGCATTTCAATCAGTACATCGACGAGGACGGTGATTTCGATTTTGAATTTGACTTCGAATTTGAGAGGGATGAAATGTTGGAGCGAAGACATGAGGACCTCGAAAAGAAAGCGTTTTTAGGAATCGAAGGAAAAAGTGTTGAAGAAGGAGGTGGCGTACGAATCACCAAGATTTTTGAAGAAAGCGCCGCTGAAGAAAGCGATCTGGAAGAAGGAGACAGAATATTTGAATTGAATGATCAGGAAGTCGAAGACGTAGGTGAACTCGTTGAAATTATTCGAGATCTTGAACCTGGTGACGATCTCAAAGTAGAATTCGAACGAGAAGGAAAGAAAATGAAAGAAACCATCAGTTTAGGAAGTAAGGCGGATGTAGATCTTTTTCAGAAGATGTCGCATCCACATCATCCTCACATGAAAAAGTCATACAGATTCAAGTTTGTAGATGTCAAGGAAATGGAGAATGATGAAATAGAAGACTTTGCTTCCAAAACGGATGGCGAGTTTACTACAGACAACACGCTTGAAGTCGATGGATTAATCATCACTCCAAATCCAAATGACGGTCAGTTCCGCGTGAAATTTGAACTTCCAGAACCAGGTGACATGCAACTGAAAGTTTTTGATGCGAATGGTCGTAAAATAGTTGAAGAAAATGTGGAGGACTTTGAGGGTCTGTTCTCGAATGAGTACGATATTGAGGACACTGACTCAGGCGTCTACATCTTAACAATTACACAAAACGGTCAAGGAAAAGTTTCTAAGATTGTGAAGCAGTAATTGATCGACACATTCTTTAATGCACCTACTTGGGAAACCAGGTGGGTGTTTTTATTTTACGATGAGTCTCGCTTGCTCGAGAAGGGTTCTGTTCCCCAAAACAAAATCGTTGGCATTTTGCTGTCTCTTTCCAGGTAACTGAATATCGAGCAGCTCAACACAGCCATCCGAGCATTGAACTAAAATGCGTGAGTCCTCAATTAGAACGGATCCAAGTTCGCCTGTTTGACTTGAATCAATTGGTCTAACGCTCAGAACCTTCATTCGATCCGTAACGCCCTGATGCTCGAAGTAAGTGAAGGCTCCAGGAAACGGATTCAAGCCTCTGACGAAGTCATGAATTTCCTTCTTCGATCGACTCCAATCAATTTCACAGTCGGCCTTGAAAATTTTTGGCGCTACTTTGTGATGCTCCTCAACTACTTGAGGAACTAACTCATAATTCCCAGAATCAATCAAATTGAGTGACTCAAGCAGGAGGGAGGCCCCGAGGTTCATTAAACGATTGTAGAGTTCGCCAGCAGTTTCATCTTCACCTATAGAAGCCTTCTCTTGAAGAAGGATACTGCCGGTATCAATTTCATGCTGCAATTTGAAGGTCGAAACGCCAGTCTCAACTTCCCCATTTATAATGGCCCAATTGATCGGAGCTGCTCCTCGATAGTTCGGTAAGAGTGCAGCGTGAACATTGAATGTTCCTAGTGGTGGTAAATCCCAAACCGTTTTAGGCAACATTCTAAAGGCCACTACAATCTGAATGTCCGGTGAATATGATGTGAGTTCATTTATAAAATCCTCCGATTTCAAATTGGTAGGCTGCATCACCGGTAGTTTTTTGGACTCTGAATAGATCTTAACCGCAGAAGGAAGCATTTTATGACCCCTGCCTGCAGGTCTATCTGGGGCAGTTACAACCGCAACAACATTGTGACCGTTCTCGACGAGGGCTGATAGACTAGCTACTGCAAAATCGGGTGTACCGTAGAAGACAATTCTCATTAGCTGTCAAATATCGTCGCTTTCGTTCTTGGTTTTCTAAATTTGATACGTGTCACACAGATCTGTACTCCTCACAATCTTATTGGCTGCAATGGCCTTTTCATGCGGTCCGAAAGAAAACGAATTTCGAGATGGCTTTCAATGGATTAGTGGCAAATGGAGTGGTACGCTTGACGATGTAGAAGTCGTAGAACACTGGATGTGGAACAAGCATCGTTTTGAAGGGTTTGGATACCATGTGTCGGAGGGTGATACAGTATTTAAGGAATATCTGTTTCTAGAAGAATACCAGGGTATTCCTGGATTCACGGCTGTCTATGGTGATAATGGCCCATACACCTTTGCGATGAAACACAGTGACGGCCAAGTATTTGTTTTTCAAAATGAGGATCATGATTTCCCATCCAAAATAATTTATCAGCTAGATTCAGATTCTGCTCTGACTATTACGCTGATTGGAAATGGAAACCCGAGTAAAGAAGAACAGAGTTATCAGCTATTGAGAACAAAATGACCCAACGCTCGAGAAACTGGATACAAGAACACCTCGGAGAAGTGGTATATGGGGGCATCGATGGCTGCATCACCACATTTGCTGTAGTGGCAGGTTCAGAAGGTGCGGGACTGCCAAATACAATTGTCATCATTCTAGGAGTCGCCAATCTCATAGCAGATGGGTTTTCGATGTCCGTCGGTGCCTACTTAGGCGCCAAATCGGAAAAGGATCGCTTCCAAAAAGAAAAGCGTCGTGAATATCAAGAAATTGAGGAAGTTCCACATTTGGAAGTAGCGGAAGTAGAAGGCATTTTTAGTGATATGGGCTTCGAAGGAGAGATGCTCGATAAAGTAGTTTCTAAGATTACGGAAAACGAGGATCGTTGGGTTGATGTAATGATGAAGCATGAACTAGAAATGATTGAAGAGAAGAAACCTCCGTTCATGATTGGGTTGGCCACTTTCATAAGCTTCAACATTTTTGGTTTTATTCCCTTATCCATTTACATCTACGACTATGTAGCGGAAGTTCAAATCGATAAGTTTATCACTTCGGCAATCATCACCTCAATCGCGTTCATGCTCATTGGGTGGATGAAGAGCTATGTGACACAGTCAAGCCAACTCAGAGAAATATTAGAAACTGTAGGGTTGGGCTTAGCAGCAGCGTTGCTTGCCTTTTTCGCGGGTGATTTGTTGGAACATCTTCTAACATAAAAGGCCCGCCACTGGCGAGCCTTTCGTATTCTGAATTGTGTACTCTACAAGTGAATCACCTCATCGTAAGCAGCTGCAGCCGCTTCCATTACCGCTTCACTCATCGTTGGGTGAGGGTGAACAGTTTTGATGAGTTCATGTCCCGTAGTTTCAAGTTTTCTAACCGCAACAATTTCAGCGATCAGCTCAGTGACATTGTATCCAATCATATGGCCTCCTAAGAGCTCGCCATACTTGGCATCAAAAATCAGTTTGACGAACCCATCAGCATGTCCAGCTGCTTTTGCTTTACCAGAAGCACTGAATGGAAACTTGCCAACCTTGAGTTCATAACCAGCTTCTTTGGCAGCCTTTTCAGTCATTCCAACGCTCGCAACTTCAGGAGAACAATAAGTGCATCCTGGGATGTTGCCGTAATCAAGTGGTTCTGGGTTTTGTCCAACAATCTTCTCAACGCAAATGATTCCCTCAGCGGAAGCAACATGCGCTAAAGCCTGACCAGGAACACAATCTCCAATTGCAAATACACCTGGGATGTTGGTTTCATAGTGGTCGTTGACCATGATCTTGCCTTTGTCTGTGGCAACACCAACATCTTCTAAACCAATTCCTTCAATATTTGAAATAACGCCAACAGCAGAGAGAACTATATCACAGTCAATCGTGCCTTCTTTTCCTTTTTTGTCCTTCCAAGACACTTTACATCCTTTCGCTCCGGTTTTCACCTCGGTTACTTCTGTTCCTGTCATGACCTTCATTCCAGACTTTTTGAACGAACGGCCAAGTTGCTTGCTAACTTCTTCATCCTCCACAGGGACAACATTGTCCATGAATTCGATCAGTGTGACCTCAGTTCCCATTGTTTGGTAGAAGTAAGCGAACTCAGATCCGATAGCTCCAGATCCCATTACAACCATTGACTTCGGTTGCTTAGGAAGTGTCATCGCTTCTCGATAACCGATGATATTCTTTCCATCTTGCTTGATATGAGGAAGTTCTCGTGATCTAGCTCCTGTCGCAACGATGATGCTTTTTGCGGTAACTTCTTTCTTTCCTCCTTTGGCATCTGTGACTTCAAGTTTACCAGCGGCAAGTAGCTTTCCACTTCCCATGATGACCTCAATCTTGTTCTTTTTCATAAGGAACTCGACGCCTTTACTCATTGCCTCGGCAACGGAGCGACTGCGAGAAACAACTCCACCGAAGTCAGCAGAAGCGTCCTTTACAGTGATTCCATAATCACCTGCGTGATTGAGGTAGTCAAACACTTGAGCACTTTTTAAAAGCGCTTTCGTTGGGATACAGCCCCAATTCAGGCAAATACCGCCGAGCGATTCTCGTTCTACGATTGCTGTTTTAAGACCGAGCTGAGAAGCTCTAATTGCGGCTACGTAACCCCCAGGTCCGCTGCCTAATAATATCAAGTCAAAATCCATGAATACTTTCTGTTTTCTGTGCCGCGAATTTAATTCAATCGAATTGTATCCGACGCTTTTGATGAATGAAATGAGTGTAAGAGTTTTAGAGCGCTATGATCAACTCGGAAACAAATCCATATTGATCAATTTCTTATTTCAAGTTTTTAGCCTCGCTGACATAAACGTACCAGATAGTACCGTGTTCACCACTCAAAATTACCTTTCATAAAAAGTTAAAATATTGTTTTGGCATGATGAGCTATTATTGACTCACCAAACTATACCAACTATGATGACATATGAAATAAAGCGACAGGAGACTTACTCGAGAGGTGAGTTGTTGCTTCGATCGTTCTTTGGACTTTTTTACATCGTGTTGCCGCATATTTTCCTGCTCCTTTTCGTTGGGATAGCAGCAGGTGTACTTCAATTCTTGGCTTTTTGGGTCATACTCTTCACAGGAAGGTATCCACAAAGCTGGTTTGAATTTCAGGTGAAATATATGAGATGGGGAGTTCGACTTAGTGCTAGAATAATGAATCTCAGCGATGGCTATCCTGCTTTTGGCTTGAATGCTACGGATGAACACACAACGTTTGACGTTGAATACCCAGAAACGCTCTCACGAAGCTCGATTCTATTGCGGGGGCTATTCGGATGGATATATGTTCTCATTCCACACGGCATCGTCCTTGGCCTTCTAGGGTACGCTGTTGCTATTGTTCAATTCATAGCATGATGGGCGGTTTTGTTTACCGGTCGTTATCCTGAGTCGATGTTTAATTTCTCGATGATGTATTTACGTTGGAGTCAGCGAGTTTCACTTTATATGGCATATATGACCCCAACATATCCACCGTTTTCTGGAGCTCCTGACGAGGGGTTAGCGACGAATCCAACACCAACACCTGCGCCTGAGCCAGATCCAGCAGCTGATCCAGAGCCGACACCAGAACCTGATCCAGGGCCTGACTCTACAGAGGAGAGTTCGGGCACGAGCGAGGGTTTTCCAGACGAAGAAAAAAGGGACTAGACTTCGCGTTGAGCAATAGACGAATAAGAATTAATGAAATAAGATATGGTAGAAGAAGAGGGAATAAAAGCAGAGAAGTATCATCCATTGCCGCAACCGGATGAGATTTCAGAGAGAGAAAGAGAGGATGCGATGGGTGCGTATTTGATGATGTTTGCTGCCGTAGCCGTTGCACTGCCGCTACCAATTATCAACCTAATTGCTGCCGTCATCTATTTCTACATTAATAGGCGAAAAAGCAGGTTTATTCATTTTCACACATTACAAAGCTTGCTTTCTCAGCTTCCAACCACGTTTTTAAACTGGGGCTTGCTCTACTGGTCAATTCACATTTGGCTATTGAATCACGGAGTAGCAGATGATGTCTTCTATGGATATCTTATCATGGTCATCGTGGCAAACATTCTATACTTCATATTTAGCCTACTGGCCGCAGTGCGTGCGAGAAAAGGAAGAATGTACTATTTCGTATTTTTTGGCAAATTCAGCTTTGAGCAAGTCTTTAGTAAAGCCCGCCACTTTGATTATGAGGGTGAAAAAACCGTGGAACCAGCTAACCTTTCTCCTTACCAAAATTGAATAAAAGTCTCCTTACAGATTTGGTGAAACTACTAGGTGGCTTCTTGCTCATCTGGGTAGTTGGTATCCTCGTGGTTGAGCTTCTCCCGAAAAATTTCACGGACGGTTGGTTCGACGGCACTGAGAGAATAGGTCTCTCTATCGAACAGGAGGAGAAGTTGGGCGAAGCGATGCTCGACATGGTACTCGCTGGGCACACCCTCGCTGAATCGGAGCGTTTTGATTCAGCTTTTAGCGTCATTCAGTCTAGACTTCTGTCTCAAGTCGATAGCTCAGCATACAACTACAAATTCTATCTCGTTGATGATCCGATGGTCAATGCGCTCACTTTTCCCGGAGCCAACATCGTAGTCTTCACAGGGCTGGTTGACTTTTGTGAATCTCCAGAACAGCTATCCGCAGTTCTGGCACATGAAATTGGCCATGTTGAGGAGCAACACGTCGTGGATAAATTGGTTGCTGAAATTGGCATGTCAATCTTGATTGGAGTGATCACAGGTGGTGACGCAACTGTCATGCACGATATCTACAAGACGCTGGCGTCTTCCTATTTCAGCCGTTTGCAAGAACAAGATGCCGATGAATTCGGGATGAAGCTCCTGCTAGATTCCGGGATTGATCCATTGGCCCTTGCGGAATTCTTTCGGAAGCTGAGCGAAGAAAAGGCAGACTATGGCGAATACCTTGAATGGATCATGAGCCATCCAAACAATGACTCACGGGTTGCAGCAAGTGAAAACTTCAAAGTGCCTTATACATTTGTGCCCGAACCATTCTCCATGGATTGGGAACAATTGAAGTCAAGCCTGTGAGTCAAACCCTCCAAATAAGTAGTTTTTCAAATCCGAAGTTCAAGTGGCTAAAATCACTGGCTAAATCCAAGAATCGTAAAAAGGAGAATCTCTTTTTAATGGAAGGCCGACCGGAATTGGACCACGCCATAAGTTCCGGTACTCAAATCGAGCTTGCGGCTTTTTGTGAGAGTTACATTTCCGAAGCCAACGTCCAAGAATTGGTAGGGGATGTCAACCTAATTAAACTGGACAAAGCGCTGTTTGATGATTTGGCCTATCAATGTGTTCCAGACAATTTCATCCTCGTTTTAAAAGATTGGTCTCACAAGCTGACCGACTTGGATCCAAACAAAAATGTAGTCGTACTGGAAGGATTAGAGAAGCCGGGCAACCTAGGCGCAATTCTAAGAACCTGTGATGCTGCTGGTTTCGATCAAATCATGGTTTGCGATTCAGAGATCGACTTATTCAATCCAAATGTTCTGCGGAATAGTCGGGGCGCAACCTTCGGTATTAAATGTGTTTTTACTTCGAATGAAGAGGCATTCGCTTGGTTGCAAAACAACAACCATAGTACATATGCCGCTGCCATTGGTAATAATTCTGTTGAATTTTCTAAGCTCGAGACAGCGCGTAAAATTGCATTCGTTTTTGGTGCGGAATCAAAGGGATTGACTGATTTCTGGATTGAGAATTCTGACCAGGCATTTATGCTGCCAATGGAAGGGATTGTTGATAGCTTAAATCTATCTGTAGCCGTTGGCATCGTACTTTATCTAAAGTCATGGAGCTAAATCTTAGCGATCTAGATCGTTTTATGACAAGCAATCGGAGCCATTGGCAAGTGCTCTCATCTACCTTCGAAAGCATATTCTTAGTCTGCATCCTGAAATGAAGGATGCCTGGAAATACAGCAATCCATTCTTTGTATTAAAAGGGAAGAACTTCTGCTATTTCTGGAAAGACAAGACTTCAGGACTGCCTTACATCGGCCTGATGGAAGGGCGAATGCTCGATCATCCAGCGTTGATCGATGATGGGCGAAAACGAATCAAAATATTACTGTTTGACCCTGCGGAAGACTTAAAAATTGAATTAATCGACAGCATTCTGAATGAGATGATCACTCATTATTAGATTTGGAGAAATTCAACCAATGGGAGAGAAAGGCAGTAAGCACAGTCGGGACACCGGGTTAAGTGAGCAATTGCTAACCGAAAAACTAGCAGGAATAGAAGGCATCTCCACGAAAAAGATGTTCGGAGGATATGGGGTCTTTCACGATGGTAAAATGTTCGGCATCGTGGACACTAAGGGCCAGATCTATTTTAAAATTGATGATGACACGCGCAGTAAGTATGAGGCTGAAGGAGCCGTGCAGCAAAGCCGCATGCCATATTTCTCCATTGTTGATTCCGTACTGCAAAATCATGACGTTATTCTAGAGAGAGCTGAACACGCAATCAAAATATCCAAGTAATAACCATGGATTTTCAGATAAAATCATTCGAAGAATACAAAGAGGTGTACAGCCGATCTGTCGAAGATCCAGAAGGATTTTGGGCAGAGGTTGCCGGTCACTACAGTTGGCAGCAAAAATGGGATAGAACCCTTGAATGGAATTTCCGTGATCCGGATGTCAAGTGGTACCTAAATGGGAAACTCAACATTACCGAGAACTGTTTAGACCGACACCTCAAATCAAATGGGGATAAAACAGCCATAATCTGGGAATCAAATTTTCCAGATAGAGAAAATGTCCGCTTAAGCTATAGTGAGCTGCATGCCGATGTGTGCAAAGCCGCCAATGCATTGAAAGAGTTGGGGGCCAAGAAGGGAGATAGAATTTGTCTCTACATGCCAATGATTCCAGAGTTGGCGATTTCTGTACTTGCATGTGCAAGGATTGGCGCGATCCACTCTGTAGTCTTTGCAGGTTTTTCTGCGCAAGCATTAGCAGACAGAATCAATGATGCCACATGCAGCCTCGTCATCACCTCAGACGGCTTGTATAGAGGAGCTAAGCAAGTTCCTATAAAGTCAATTGTAGATACAGCACTCGAGCAATGTGAATGTGTTGAAAATGTCTTGGTGAAGAAGTGTACCGATGAATCAGTGAATTGGAATGATTCCAGAGATGTCTGGTGGGATGATTTAATTCCATCCCAAAGCGATCGCTGTGAGGCAGAAAGCATGGATAGCGAAGATCCCCTGTTCATTCTTTATACCAGTGGAAGCACAGGGAAGCCAAAAGGGGTTCTTCATACGTGTGGAGGTTACATGGTTTATGCGGGTTACAGCTTTGCGAACGTATTTCAATACCAACAGGATGATGTTTATTGGTGTACCGCTGACATAGGATGGATTACTGGTCACACGTACATCGTTTATGGACCATTACTAAATGCGGCAACAACGGTGATGTTTGAAGGCGTTCCAACGTGGCCAGATGGAGGTAGGTTTTGGCAAGTAGTTGATAAACTTAAAGTCAACCAATTTTATACCGCACCCACCGCAATTAGAGCTTTAATGATGTGTGGTGAAGGTGTTGTAAATCAGGCAGATTTGAGCTCATTGAAAGTGCTTGGTACTGTCGGTGAACCGATCAATCATGAAGCTTGGGAATGGTATAAACGAATGATCGGAAAGGGCTCTGTGCCAATTGTTGATACATGGTGGCAAACGGAAACCGGGGGAATCATGATTTCAGGATTAGGTGGGCACTCTCCTCAACAATCAACATTCGCTGGATATCCACTTCCTGGCATTCAGCCATGTTTGCTCGACGCTGATGGGAAAGAAATTGAAGATAATGGAGTAGAGGGACTTCTATGCATGAAGTTTCCCTGGCCAGGAATTCTAAGAAGCACCTATGGCGATCATGAACGGTGTAGAACGACCTACTTTGCAGCATATCCAGACATGTACTTCACTGGAGATGGTGCGAGAAGAGATGGAAATGGGATGTATAGAATCATCGGACGTGTCGATGATGTGATAAATGTCTCTGGACATCGGTTTGGCACTGCTGAAATCGAAAACGCAATCAACGAAGATCCTGCGGTAATTGAGTCAGCCGTCGTCGGCTATCCACATGAGATAAAAGGGCAAGGCATCTACGCATATGTCATTTGCGAGTCCATGCCAGCGGATGAAGACACTGCACGAGCTTCCATTACTTCAACGGTCGTTAAGGAGATTGGGCCCATTTCCAAACCGGATAAAATTCAATTTGTGGCTGGACTTCCAAAGACGAGGTCAGGGAAAATTATGCGAAGGATCTTGCGAAAAGTTGCTGAAGGTGATCCGTCAAACCTTGGTGATACCTCAACATTGCTCGATCCGGCCGTTGTTGAATCCATTGTATCTGGGGCTGTTTAATTAATCAAAATGGAAAAGAAGTTTAGATCATTAGTGGTCCGAGAGCAGGAAGATGGAAGCTTTCAACGAGCCGTCGAAAAGAAGGCCGTCTCGGATCTACCTGAAGGGGAAGTGTTGATTCGCACTTCGTTCGCTGCACTGAACTATAAGGATGCACTTTCTGCATCTGGTCACAAAGGAATAACCAGAGAATTCCCTCATACCCCTGGAGTGGATGCTTGTGGAATAGTCGAAGAATGCAACTCCGATAAATTCAAGCCCGGGGACAAGGTGATTGTAACTGGTTATGATTTTGGCATGAATACCTCTGGTGGATTTCAAGAGTATGTTCGAGTGCCTGTAAATTGGGTTGTCCCTAAACCAGCTGGGTTGTCACTGAAGGAAGCGATGGTCAATGGCACCGCCGGATTCACGGCAGCACTGAGCTTGTATAAGATGGAGAAGATTGGTCAAAGCCCCGAAATGGGAGAAATTTTAGTGACTGGTTCTACTGGCGGTGTCGGAAGCATGGCTGTTGGAATTCTTGCGAAGGCAGGTTACGATGTCATTGCAACGACAGGTAAATCAAACGCCCACGACCATCTCAGAAGTTTAGGAGCAAAACGAATTGAAGATCGGTCTTATGCTAATGATGACTCAAACAGGCCGTTGTTGCGCAGTAAATGGGCTGGTGCTATTGACACCGTTGGTGGGAACACGCTCGCGACCTGCGTCAAAGCGTGTGGTAGAAAGGGCAGCGTGGCTGCTTGTGGATTAGTGGGTAACCACGACTTGAATATGACCGTGTATCCGTTTTTGTTAAATGGAATCAACATTCTGGGCGTGGATTCTGCAGAGACAGATATGGCTCTCCGGGAGGAATTATGGACCAAGTTGGCTGGAGATTGGAAGATCGATGGACTTGAGGATTATGGAACGTTCATTCCGGTAGAAGGAATTATAGAGCAGATGGATCTAATTCTTCAAGGAGAAACAACCGGAAGGGTAGTCGTAGACTTTAGTCAACGATAGCTTCTGCGATTCTGCTGAAGCTCCTTCCATTTACTGTCGGACACATCAAGCAATTGTTCGGAAAGGCGTTCTTCAGGTTTGAAATGCGTGGGCGACTTGAAAGTATAAGGCAAGGCAAAATGCTGAGACGTTATCATTTCACAAGCATACTTGAACCGACCCTTTTCATTTTCAGAGAATAGACGCCTCTTTTCTAAAAAGAGATCGGCTTTCAATCGAACGGACGATAGTAACCACCGATCATTTAGTGTTCGATAATCGAACTCAACCCAAGCATCGTAAAGCTCATAAGAAAGTCCATAAACCCAGAGTGCGGCTTTCGCATAGGTTGGAATCAGATGCTTTTCTCCTTTTTTGCTCAAGCCAAACGCAATTTTGACAAAGGCCTTCGTGTCTTGATCTATCCAAAGGGTGCCGGTCAACATTAATCTCTTCACTTTCTCTCTTTGGTCAAAGTGAATGACAACTAGACTTTGGGAGCCAAAAGCAACCGGTTTTCCATGCCAAAACTCATAGTCTTCATGATTTAAGCTGTCCAAGAAATCGATGTTGTCTTCATTAACTTGAATGGATCTTTTGGGATGCCGGAGTGGGTCTAGGTATAGAATGTATGCAGGGTGGCCTAGCTCGAATGCGAATTCGAGCTCCTCTGCGGTCAATACCTCACCGTCCTTAGCTGCTGCTTTAATTTCCTTTCTCGCGTCTTTGTCCCGTTCCTTTTGCATGAATTCGAGCTTGTCCTTTGAAGCGGACCTCGAAGCTATCATGTGAATTTCGAACGAATCCTTGGTTGCTTGATAATCAGGGTGGACTGTTTCGAGGAAAGCCTCTGTATTCAGCAAAAGCTTTCTATTTTCCGTCAGTCTTTCTAGAAAGTAATTTGTGGTCGCAAACGAATCTTCATAGTAGTTGGTGGCGACTTCTGCCAGAGCCTGAAGCACATATCTAGAAGCGTTAATGGGTCGAATCACCACTTCATTAAGCTCCAGAATTTTAGGCTTGAGGTCAATGTCTAAAGAGTTCATGCTCGTTGCTGGAAAACGAATGCTCTCGTAACCAATTGAGCGCGCTTCTAGCGAGTCAGCTTCTTCAAAGTGTATGGAGTCAATCTTGCCAAGTTCATCACTCACAAAACCTATAGAACTTGATAGTGAAACTAATGTGGCGTAAGGAATAGGCTCACCTGTTGATTTATCCGCAATGACCACATGATCAAGGTGCACTTGAGCTGAGCCAGGCATCGCAACAGCCGCGATGACCACAGCGATGATTATCTCCGCTATATATTCAGGCAGATATCGCATTTCCCACATTTAACGGGTTTGGTTTCTCCGAAGTATTTCAGAATCATTTGACTTCTGCACTCATCGCCCGATCTTAAATATTGGATAACGGACCTACTTTTTTCTTCAATTACCTTTTTTCTCAGCTTATAGTGTTTGTCTGAGATGCTGATGTTGTCTTTTGACAAGCGTTCAGTCAAGAATCTAATCAACGGCAACGAAGATGCTCCTTGGTAATCGATGTATCCTGAAGCTGACAACCACTCTAAAACCTTCTCAACTTTCTCCAAGGGCCATCTAGATCGTTTTGCAAGCAGCCATTCAGAAATATTCGTTGGCTCATCGAAAAGGCTTCCATACGAGCGTAAGAGCACTTCAAGTAGTGGCCTGACTTTTTCGTTCCCTTCTTTCAGATTACGAATACGTTCATGCGAACTGAGTATTTGCACACTTGAGTGATGGTTCGCATGTTCAATTATTTGAATGAATGAGTCGAGCTCTAAGAACTTTAGGGAGTTCCTCACAAGCTTGGGCTTGTAGCTGAATTGATCCGAGAACTGTGAAATGTCAAAAACGAAGGATTCTCCTTCACCACTTCCAACAGCTAATTGAAAAAAACTCCCTAGAGATTGGTATACATCTTTAATTACGCTCATCTCAGGAAAAGAGTCGAGTATTCTGCTTTTGTAGAATTCTACGTCTCTTTCGGTGAGCAAGGAAATAGCAAGCGCATCTTGTTCATCTCGGCCTGCGCGACCGCATTCTTGATAATAGTTTTCTAATGTGTCTGGAATATCCAGATGCACGACCACCCGTACATCAGACTTGTCTATTCCCATTCCAAAAGCATTGGTTGCGACAATGATTTTAAGTTTTCCCATCATCCAGTCGCTCTGTCTTTTAGAACGTTCTTCTGTGCTTAATCCAGCATGGTAGAAGTCAATACTGATACCTCGTTCTTGAAGCTCCTGACTCACTCGTTGGGTTCCTTTTCGATTACGCATATAGATTATTCCGCTTCCTTCAAGGTTGCTGACGAGTTCGATAATTCTGTTGAACTTATTCTCCGTCCAGTTTACTTGGTAGCTTAGATTAGATCGTGCAAAACTCTTCCTAAATACACGATGTCCCGGTTTGAAAAGCAGCTTATCTGCAATATCCTTGACCACAGGATTGGTAGCGCTTGCTGTGAGCGCAATAAGCGGAGCATTGGGGATGATCTCGCGAATTGCCGCAATGTTCAAATATGAAGGCCTGAAGTCATAACCCCATTCGCTAATGCAGTGGGCTTCATCAACCGCGATCATGGCGACGTTCATTTGAGCTATCCGGACCTTCGCAAGTTCTGTGTTCAATCTTTCTGGCGATAAGTACAAGAATTTGATGTCTTCATATATGCAACGATCGAAAAGAGCATCAATCTGTTTGTGATCGAGTTCGGAGGTAACTGAAACGGCTTTTATGTTTCGATCTTTGAGATTTTGGACTTGATCCTTCATCAACGCTATTAGCGGAGAAACAACGATGCAGATTCCCTCAAGTGCTAGTGCTGGTACCTGAAAACAAATTGACTTCCCACCACCAGTGGGTAGTAGAGCGAGCGTGTCATTTCCATCTATGACTGAATCAATAATATCAGATTGGAGAGGCCTGAAACCATCATGACCCCAATACGAACGGAGTATATCAACAGGTTCACTCAATTCTAAACACAGGGTAGATCATATGTCTATCACGCTCATAGTGGTCGCTCTCCTTGTAGAGATGATAAAGTTGAGCAAATCCATTATCGCGCAGAGCAGGGTTCTGAGAAATGAACTTCTTAAGATTTTCCTTGACCTCTCGTTTCTCAAGCATCTGAGCTGCCTCCTTATCAAAAACGTAAGCACTGAACCATTCTTTTTGTTGGAGAATTTCATCAAAGAAATTCCAATTGAAATAGGAATCTGGACCGGCGGGCTCCAAGACCTCAATCATAAATCGTTTAGATTTCTGATTAGTGCTGACCAAGTAGTATTCACCTCCTCGCATTACTACGGTCGATTCATGGCTTTCGGTACTCGTTTTTGAATGATAATAATGGCCCTCGTATGGTTGTTTCGAGGTTTCAAACTCATTGATTCTATAAACCGAACAGTCGACGGCGGTATCAGATTCCATCAAGGACATGGCTACGCCATTCAGCTCTAGTCGCACAATCACATCATTCCACGACTTGGGAACCAGGTAGTATTCTGGACATCGAATTGAATTAGTGGGCTTGAGACGATTGTAGTAAGGAATGATGCTTTCCCAAGTCGAGTCTTGGTCGTAATAAAGCTGGAGTTGACCAGTTGCATCACTTGTGTCATAGTACGCAGCGTATCCTAGGAATGTAAGATCCTTGTGACTCTCATAATCAACTTCCCAATCAAGAGGAAAGGTGTTCTGAGCCTTGAGGTTGGTGAAGGCAGCATCTCGCGCATCACGAATCGGCTTTGAATGTTTCTGTACTATTTCTACAAGGGAATTCATGAATCGCAGGGTGGACATCACTCGTTGGCTAAATTCCTTTAGCATGTGAGTTTCTGTCAAAAGTCCAAACGAATTATGTAAAGCTGTAAACCCGGTAGAATACCTTGGGGAATCATAAAACGTTGCGAAGCCTGAATCAGGTGAAGTTCCAAAAAGATTGACATATGGAGTCATGTCGTCATTTTCTGCTTTCATCTTCGCTAGAAGCCCACTCTCAAATACTCCAGTCATAACATCGGATTGAGGCTCGGAAAGTTTGTCTGGCTGAGACATCAAATATGTCATCGTATATGGATAGTCGGCTCCATTGCTGACATGCGTTTCTAAATAAACATCTGGGTCCAAATCGTTGAATAGCTTGACAAAACTTCTCGCGTTCTTACTATCACATTTAATGAAGTCGCGGTTGAGGTCAAGGTTCTTTGCGTTCCCCCTAAAGCCGTAACTCATTGGCCCATTTTGATTTGCTCGGCTGCAGCAGTTTCTATTCAAGGCGCCACCCACATTATAGAAGGGAATGATGGCAATGATCACATCGGGATAACGCTCCTCAAATTCATCATCCATGACCAATTCACGCGCAAATAACATGGAGGCGTCGATTCCGTCCGGTTCGCCTGGGTGAATTCCGTTGTTGATCAGAATGACCGTTTTACTGGAGTCCCGCAATTTCTCCGCACTAAAATTCCGTTCTGCATTAATGACAACGAGATGGAGGGGCTTGCCAATGTCTGTTTCCCCAAAGCTTTGCAAAGAAACGTAGGGAGAAGAGGTTTCTAGGTCTTTCCACCATGCTATTCCTTGATCGTATGTCGCTGTCTCTAAGGAATCAGAAGCTTCAAAAACTGTGGTTAAGTCCTTCTGCATTCTCACGTTTTCGCATGACCACAGAGCGGTAGTAAATAAAATCACCATGACCAATGATCTGCGTATCGAGAATGAAGATTTAGATCTGTTAATTATTGGGTTGGTCTTGGGTTTATCGCGATTCATTATTATTGAGAAGTCAAACACTAATCTATTCAAATATGAAAGCTTTAAAAATTTTCGGAGCGATTGTTCTCGTTCTGGCAGTAATTATAGGTGTTTTAGCCTTTCTAGCACCAACACACACCCACCTAGAACGAACGGTAAGCATAGAAGCACCGAGTGATATGGTCTGGGAAAACGTGAACAATTTTCACTCTATGCAAGAATGGTCTCCTTGGGCTGCCATGGATACAACTCAGCAAACTACTTATTCGGATAATGACGGAGAAGTGGGCTCTACAATGGAGTGGGAAGGAGAAGAAACAGGCACTGGAAAGCAGGAAATAACCAGCATGGGAGAAGGTTCAATGGTCACACATCTAACCTTTTTCTCACCCATGGCAGGGGAGGCCGATGCTACTATGAATTTGGTAGAAACCGAAGCAGGTACTGATGTCACATGGAGTTACGATGCGGATGAATCATTCCCAGGAAACATGATGTTAGTCTTCATTGATTTGGAAGATATGCTAGGAGGCTCATACCAAGAAGGACTCGAAAACTTGAAGACCATGGTTGAAGATTCAAAGGCGAACCGTACAGAGTTCGATGGATATACGGTCATGCGCGAGACAATGGAGTCTCGAACTGTAATAGGTATTCGAGATACCGTTGAGTGGGCAGGTATGAAAGAGTTTTACATGGAAAACCTTCCAAAGACCGCAGGTGCCATCGCAGAAAATGGGTTGAAAATGGCTGGAATGCCAATGGGCCTTTTCTTTATGTGGGACGAAGAGAACCAAAGAGCTGATATGCTTGCTGGCGCTCCAATTGCGTCTGGTTCCATTGAGGGATTTGAGAGTTATGAATTATCTGGCGATTGCTTGGTGATTGAGTATTACGGTGAATATGAGGGAACCGGCAAGGCTCACGAGGCAATGGAAAAGTACATGAAGTGGCATGGTATAGAATTCGGAGAAGTGGCGGCGGAAGAGTATGTGACGGATCCGACAGAAGGGACAGATCCGAGTGAAATACTGACGAAAATCATCTATCCTATCTGACGATAACAAATATTTAAACTTGACCCGGTTCTCAATGAGGCCGGGTTTTTTATTGATATCAACAATGCATTTTGAATGAGAAGAGTCAGGGGGTAGTAGAGGTTCCAATAAGTAGACTAATTTTGCACTAAATTAGTGAAGAAACCACTGATTATAAAAGGAATAGGAATGAGCGAGAGTACAGTAGTTGACAACGAAGATCAAGTAAGTTTACACTATACAGGAACGTTGTCGAGCGGAGAGCAGTTTGATTCTTCTGAAGGAAGAGAGCCACTTGCATTTAAAGTAGGTGAAGGACAGGTAATACCTGGGTTTGACAAAGCCGTGAAAGGAATGAAGGTGGATGAGTCTAAGAAGTTTACCATTCCGGCTGACGAAGCGTACGGTGGTATGAAGGACGATTTGATCTACGATGTGCCAAAGGATTCAATTCCAGACGAATTGAAGCCACATGTTGGTCAAAGATTAGTTTCTAGTCTAGAAGATGGGAGACAAATTCCCGTTACAATAACTGAAATAACTGAAGAGTCAATTAAGTTGGATGCTAACCATCCGTTAGCAGGCCAAGATTTGACCTTCGATATCAAGATAGTCGCAATCGACAAATAATAATTAAAAACTGTAACGAGTGAAAAATGCACCACGTTTTGACAGGACAGTAGATCAAGATTTTTCGAGACAGCTAAGAAAGCGAGTGAATGCTTACTTCGAGGAAAACCATCTTGACCGAACAGGTGATTGGAAAGTCGCCCTCAAAACCATTTCAATGCTGGCCATGTATTTTGGCCCATATGCACTGATGGTTACAATGAACTTAACAGCATGGCAATATGTGCTTTGTGCTGCAATAATGGGAGTCGGTGTGGCAGGAATTGGTCTAGCAATTATGCACGACTCATGCCATGGATCTTTCTCTAAGAAGAGATGGGTTAACACAATGATGGGTTATTCATTGAATGTCATTGGTGGAAATGCCTTGAATTGGAAGATTCAACACAACGTACTTCACCACAGCTTTACTAATGTTCATGGTGTGGATGAAGATTTAGAAGGAGGAGATATCATGAGGTTTACACCGAATGAGCCTTGGAAGCCACGTCACCAGCTTCAACACATTTATTCATGGTTCCTCTATTCATTGATGACTGTATCATGGGTTACACTCAAGGACTTCAAGAGGTTGAGTGCGTACAACTCCCGAGGCTTGGTTGAGGCGCAGGGTGCTAAGTACGGTTCTGAAATGGCCATTCTTGTGGTTTCGAAAATTGTGTATTACGGTTACATGATCGTTACTCCGTTGATGTTAGGTTACAACCCAATTCTTGTTGTGGCTGCGTTCCTAATGATGCACATGATTGGCGGCCTACTGCTTGCAATGATTTTTCAGCCTGCGCACATCATGGAAGAGCATGAATTTATTCAGGGAGATACTTCGGTTATATCATCGTCATACGAAGGCCATCAGCTAAAGACGACGGCTAATTTCGCTCCAACGAATAAGCTGTTGACGTGGTATTGTGGAGGGTTGAACTATCAAGTTGAGCACCACATCTTTCCGAACATTTCTCACATTCACTATCCTGCGATTTCTAAAATCGTAAAGGCAACAGCACAAGAATTTGGTTTACCATATCGAAGTGCAGGGTCATTTAGGGAAGCTCTTCAGATTCATCAGCGTACGATGAAGAATTTGGGACGTAAGCCAGTATAATATGAATAGAGGAGACTTCATCCTCGTCAATGCTTTTACTGGTCACTTAGCGAAGGGAAATCAATGTTGCGTATTGCTGCTTGATGACCTTGCAGATTCACAAAGACTTCAAGATCTAGCGGCTGACTTCAATCTGCCAGCTACTAGTTTCATTCGTCGCATGGATGCGCACAATTATCAAGTTCGATGGTTTGCGCCCGAAGGAGAAATAAATCTATGCGGACACGGGACCATCGCTGCTTCTGCAGTGCTGTTTGAAGCGGATCCATCAATCGATGAAATCTCATTTCATTACGGAGAGGTAATTCTATTAGGGAAAAGGGAGGTGTCTGGAGTAGCGATCACAGGCACACCGATTCCCAGTGCAGAAGTCGAGATACCATCACATGTACTTACTGGATTTAAAGGAAAGGCAGCAGCCTACTACACTTCGAGCAACAAAGACATTGTCCTCTTTGAAAACGCAGATGATGTTTGTTCGATGAACCCAGATTGGAACGCCCTGAGAAAATCAAACACCTTCGCCTACGTTGTTACAGCTACTGGCGATGACTCAGATTTTGTTTCTCGCGTGTTTTTACCCTACGTAAGCTTCCTTGAGGATCAAGCCACAGGGAGCGCACATATGCTTTTAACTCCTTTTTGGTCAGAAAGACTTGCTAAGAATGAAATGAAGGCGCATCAATTATCTAAACGAGGCGGAAGGATGTCCTGTGGGTATCATGATAACCTTGTAACCCTCACCGCAGAGACTCTGATTTTTGGACAAGAAAGTCTCATTCCTTAATATTGATCGATGTTCGGAGACAAACCCATTGATTTTAATCGCTTTGTTCGAATTCTGTTTGGAATAGCTTTAGTCGTCTTAGCTTACTACTTGCTTGATAGACTTTCGACGGTCTTGATTCCATTCTTTCTCGCTTGGCTTACAGCCTATTTGTTAGAGCCAATAAACCGATTCCTTCACCGATGGATTAAACATCGTTCATTGGTTGTTTTCACGACGTTGATCTCCATTCTTTTACTGGTTTCTCTCGCTGCAATCATTTTCATTCCGCTCATGGTGGATGAGGTGATGGTTCTTCAGCGTCTTCTTTCCACTCAAGTGAGTCAATTGCATTGGCCTGAGTGGCTGCCGCGAGACATCGTGGATAGAGCAGGCGAGTACTTAGCCAAGTTTGACCTCACCGCTATTCTGAGTCAAGAAGGAATGACCGATAAGGCCTTGCACACACTCAGCGGGATATGGGAAGCAATATCCGGTGTGATGGGTGTAATTGCTGCACTGTTCTCTGTAGTCACGTACGTTTTGTACCTCATCTTTATCATGATTGATTACGATCGCTTGTCGAATAGCTGGGAGGCACTAATCCCAGAGAAGCAAAAGAGTTTTGTGACAGAGCTGGTTAGCAACCTCGAAGCTGGGATGAACGGATATTTTAAGGCGCAATCAAAGATTGTATTGATCGTGAGTATTCTGTTTGCCGTTGGATTTAAAATCATCGGACTTCCTTTTGCGATTGTTCTAGGGCTGTTCGTAGGCTTGCTAAACTTTGTTCCTTACTTGCAATTGGTTGGGTTCCTCCCAGCTATAGCTCTGATTGGGTTAAACTCGCTAGAAACAGGAGAAAGCTTTTGGCTCATGCTTGGGCTGACAGTCGCCGTCTTTGCCATCGTTCAATTACTCCAGGACGCAGTACTCACTCCTAAAATCATGGGTGAGTTCTCAGGACTCAATCCCACAATTATCTTGTTGTCTTTGAGTATTTGGGGTAGCCTTCTCGGTTTAATGGGACTCATCATCGCTATACCTATGACATCATTACTTGTTGCGTACTATAAGAAGTATGTCATCAGTAGCTGATGCGAATATCAGCCTAGGTTATATATTCTACATTTGAATAGAAATTCTTGATCAATGAATTACTCTATTCAGCAATTGACCTATTTAGTCGCAATTGACCGCTATCGAAGTTTTAGTAAGGCTGCCGAACACTGTTATGTAACTCAACCTACGTTGAGTATGCAGATCAAAAAACTTGAAAATGATCTTGGCCTACCGCTATTAGATCGATCAAAACAACCGCTTAAATTCACCCAGATTGGAGAGCTGATTGTGGAACAGGCGCGTGAGGCTCTTTCAGAATTGAAGGTTATCGATGATATTATTGATCGAAGTAAAGGAAAGGTTGCTGGTGAGCTGAGAGTAGGGATCATCCCAACCATCGCGCCTTATTTAATGCCGATATTCTTAGGTGATTTTTTAAGGAAATATCCTGAGGTAGAGCTTGTGGTTACTGAATTTAAAACCGAAGAAATCGTAGAGCGCCTGAACAATGAATCCATTGATGTTGGAATACTCGCCACGCCACTTAAAATTGCTTCCATCGTAGAAAAACCCTTGTTCTATGAAAAACTCCTGGCCTATGCGGATGATGAACTAAGCTCAACTAAGGGGAATAGGATCGAACTTGACAAAATGCTTTCAAAGAAACTATGGATTCTGAGTGAGGGTAACTGTTTCAGAAATCAAACATTTAATCTCTGTTCATTGAATCAAACCAAATACAAGAACCTAGAGTTCAACTATGAGAGTGGATCCATTGAGACATTGATGCGCTTGGTCGACAAGGAGGGAGGAAGCACCATTATTCCCGAACTTGCATTGGACGTAATTACGGAAGAACAAATAGATCGTGTGAAATTTATTGGTTCGACGAACCCACTTCGGGAGATTAGCACGATTACAAGGAGGAAGGGACTAAAAGAGAGTATGATTAATGCCATGAGGGATAGCATTGTTAAATCTCTCCCAAAATCTGTATTGGACAATAAAGACAATGGTGAGGTCGTCGCCATTTAATCAACCGATCCGTTCCGGGTGGCTATAAATATTGAAACTGTTGTTGCGTGTAAAACCAAGCAGCGTAACACCATATTCCTGCGCTGTGTTAACCGCCAAACTTGAAGAAGCTCCTATCGCTACGATGATAGGAATTCGGGCTAAAATCGCTTTTTGCATAAGCTCGAACGAACACCTACCACTCAACATCAAAATATGCGACTCCAACGGAAGCATCTTTTGAAATAGCGAAGCCCCAACGATCTTATCCACTGCATTGTGACGGCCAATATCTTCACGCATCATGAGCAGTTCACCATTTTGGTCAAACACTGCGGAGCCGTGGAGCCCGCCTGTATGTTCAAAGACATTCTGTTTCACACGCATTTTGTCTGAAAGGCCGTGAATTATAGCGTCGTTCACCTTGATGTTCGAACTGACTTTTGTTGGGCAGAATGATTCAAGGCTTTCTATCGAGGCCTTTCCACAAATCCCACAGCTTGAATTGGTGTAGAAATTACGTTCAAATTGAGACCATTCGATTTTCAAAGTTGGGCTTAGCTCAACCCTGACCACATTGTCCGTTAATTCTCCAGTTTCGTCATCCGTACAATACACGATGTTTTGAATCTGTTCCATGCCCTCAATAATGCCTTCTGTGAAGAGAAAACCCAGTGCCAACTCAAAATCATGCCCTGGCGTGCGCATCGTGATGGCGAGGCTCTTTTGTTCCCGGCCATCCTCAGGACCATAACCAAGCCTGATTTCCATCGGTTCTTCAACGCTGAGCAGGTCGAGTTTGGTGCTTCGGACGTCACCGTCAATCTGAGTGACTTCTGTCGGTAAAGCGCTTGGTTGGGACATAAAACAAAGATGAATAATATCAGTAGAGCGATTACCTCCTCAAATATCACAACCCTTCCCATAATTCCTGATTTATATGGACTACTTTCGCGGCCGCAAAAAGCATTGGTATGCAGTCAATTAGAAACATAGCCATCATCGCACACGTTGATCATGGTAAAACGACTTTGGTCGATAAGATTATCCACGAGAGCAAGGTGCTCGATGATCGAAAGGAAGTAGGTGAACTCATCCTAGATAGCAACGACCTGGAGCGTGAACGTGGAATTACGATTCTCAGTAAGAATGTTTCAGTCGTGCACAAAGGGGTCAAGGTGAACATCATTGACACTCCAGGTCACGCCGATTTTGGAGGCGAAGTAGAGCGTGTATTGAAAATGGCTGATGGAGTTATTCTATTAGTCGATGCTTTCGAAGGACCAATGCCACAAACACGATTCGTACTTGGGAAAGCTATTGAGTTAAACCTGAAACCAATTGTTGTCGTCAATAAAGTAGACAAAGAAAACTGTCGTCCGGATGAAGTCCATGAGCAGGTTTTTGACCTCATGTTCAATTTGGACGCGTCCGAAGATCAACTTGGCTTCGAAACGCTTTATGGATCCAGTAAGCATGGTTGGATGAGTCATGACTGGAAGGAACCGACCAATACAGTTCAGCATCTTCTTGATACCATCGTCGAAGTCATCCCAGAGGCTGAGTACAATAGCGGGGAAGCGCAAATGCAGATCACATCTCTAGACTTTAGTAGCTACAAGGGAAGAATCGCCATTGGAAAGGTTTACCGAGGAGATATAAAGAAAGGCGGTGACTACGCCTTGATGAAGCGAGATGGCAGCGTCAAGAAAAATAGAATCAAAGAACTCTACGTGTTCGAAGGACTTGGAAGATCAGAAGTTGACTCAGCACGCAGTGGTGACCTATGTGCAATGGTTGGGCTAGAAAACTTTGAGATCGGTGATACATTGGCTTCTCTTGATAATCCAGAAGCACTACCAAGAATCAATGTCGATGAGCCAACAATGAGTATGCTCTTCACAATCAACAATTCGCCGTTCTTTGGAAAGGAAGGAAAGTTTGTAACCTCAAGGCATCTGCGTGACCGTCTGTATAAGGAAACAGAAAAGAACCTAGCGCTTCGAGTCGAAGACACCGATAGCGAAGACAAATTCAACGTTTACGGTAGAGGCGTTCTTCACTTAAGTATTCTCATCGAAACAATGCGACGTGAGGGTTACGAAGTTCAAGTAGGAAAACCTCAAGTGATCTTCAAAGAAATCGACGGTATCAAGTCGGAGCCATATGAGACTCTCGTGATTGATGTTCCAGAAGAGTACAGTGGCAAAGCTATTGAGCTTGTAACACAACGAAAGGGAGAACTCCTGATTATGGAGGGCAAGGGAGATATTCAACACCTTGAATTTGAAATCCCATCAAGAGGGTTGATCGGTCTTCGAAACAAAGTACTCACGAACACAGCAGGTGAAGCTGTAATGACGCATCGCTTCCATCAGTACAAGCCATTCAAAGGGGAGTTTGGAGTAGTGGAAAAAGGCGCTTTGGTTTCAGCAGAAACGGGAGCAGCTTTGATGTACGCACTCGATAGACTTCAGGATAGAGGACGCTTTTTTATTGATCCAAACGAAAAGGTATACAAAGGCCAAGTAGTTGGTGAACACACTCGTGACAACGATCTTGAGGTGAATGTTATCAAAGGGAAGAAGCACTCAAACGTCCGTGCTGCTGGTTCGGATGATGCAGCTAAGGTTGCGCCTAAAATTCAATTCTCCCTTGAAGAAGCCATGGAATACATTCGAGTAGATGAATATCTCGAGGTAACTCCATTAAGTATAAGAATGCGAAAGATTAGCTAGGTTATCGGCTGAACTCGATCGTTAGCTGAGAACTGTATACGCTCTTCTTTGAGGAAGATGTGATGAGATATTGACCGGAAGGAATATCTCCGCTAATGTCAACTACCTCGTATATATCAGATTCAGGTAAATACTTCACTTTGGCATAATAGTCAACGCCGCAGCCATCTCGAAGAATAAGGAGAAGACTCTCCTTTTCAGAGTTGGCAAAGTAAAGATTGATTCTACTCCCTTTTCTGATGGGATCTGTGATTGTCTTGATCAAACGTTCATCGAACATGCTCAAGTCGTTAAACGAGGGCACAAATGACGTTTTGGAATATTGTAGATCACCAGTCTGCTTCTTTTTCTTTACCCGATAAAAGAGCTTGGCGCTAGGAACTTCAAAATCGAAGTCCATGTATTCGATAACGTATGAACTTGATAATGGCCCTTTCATAGATAGTACTTCTAACCAGTCATCACCATCCAGGCTGCGTTCGATTAGAAAGTCCTCAACAATACCGGATGTAATCCATTTGAGTTCTACGACATCACCGATTCGGTGAGCTTGGAAGTCGATCGCTTCGAGGTCTCGGTACATGCCGCTATTTCCATCATCAGCCGCATCGACTTTATCTTCTTCACCTTCAAAATTGGCGTAAGAATCTAGAGGCGAAATGATCGCAATTAGCAATACAAAAAAGAGAAATGTCCTTATCATTTCTAGGTAGAATCCGCATCGAAAGTATAAACCACAAACCGAAATAGAAACACTCATGGTAGATTAAATCCTTAAATCCAACATAGTTACGGGCTGTACTCAAAATGGTTACTACGATTTATAAACAATTCTGATCAACTCAACTAGGAATGGACAGACGTAATGGATTGATTCGTAAAAAAAACCGAACGACTAAATTTCTGGAATTACCAGCGCAATGTTCCAAAACACAATCGCAAATATTCGCTCACTATGAATATCATTTTGAGGCTGTCATAGAAAGATCAAAGGATACTTTTGAGCTTAATGAACTAATATTTCAATTGATTGACCGAAAATCGAAAGGAATGACCCAAGGTACTCGTCATATTTGTTGAAGTTTAATTCATGTCTGACACACATACATCCAAGTACCTCGAAGTTCGGAGCTACACACTCGCAATTTGCATCCCTTTAGGAGCGGAGGATTACATTCCTCAGCCGGCTGAATTTGTAAGTCCAGCAAAGTGGCACCTGGGACATACCACCTGGTTTTTTGAAGAGTTTATTCTTTCAAAGCATCTCAAAGCATACAAACGATTTGATCAGGAATTCGCCTTTGTATTTAACAGCTACTACAACACCATTGGAGAAAGAATCCAGCGGGCGATGAGAGGTAATCTATCTCGACCGTCATTGGAAAGAGTGGTGGAGTATCGAAAATACATCGATGAGCATATGACTGAACTCCTGTCGGGTGAATTGAACGATGAGCTTGAAAGCCTGTTGGATATTGGTCTGAATCATGAACAACAACATCAGGAGTTGCTCTTTACCGATATTAAATATGTATTGGGTCACAATCCGTTGTTTCCTGCATATCGCGAAGGAGAATCCTATGTCAACAATCGTAACGCCGAATCAGGTTGGGCGACTATTGATGAAGGGGTGCATGAAGTAGGATTTAGTGGAAATGGATTCAGCTATGATAATGAACACGGACTTCACCAATCATTTATTCAAGGCATTGAAGTATCTAAAGCCTTGGTCACAAACGCAGAGTATTTAGACTTTGTACAGGATGCCGGCTATGAGCGTCACGAATTATGGCTTGATGAAGGATGGGGCTGGATAAAAGAAAATGAGATTACTAAGCCACTATACTGGCATAAGGTGGATGATCAATGGGCGCAATACACGCTTGGTGGACTTGCTACGCTGAATCCTGAAGCCCAACTTGCCCATATCAGTCACTATGAAGCTGCCGCCTATGCAGAGTGGAAAGGAATGAGGCTTCCTACGGAGTTTGAATGGGAAATCGCATCAAAAAAACTCAATTGGGGAACAAGATGGGAACACACAAACTCTGCCTATCTGGCCTATCCAGGATTCAAAAAGCCAGCCGGCGCAGTTGGTGAGTACAATGGCAAGTTCATGATGAATCAGATGGTTCAAAGAGGCGCTTCTGTCGTGACTAGCCCAGGACATAATCGAATAACATATAGAAACTTCTTCCATCCGAATATGCAGTGGCAATTCAGTGGGATTAGATTGGTGAAGAATGATTGAAATATTAAATAAGGAGTTCGCGGATGATGTGCACTCGGGATTGACCTCTAGCCAGAAAAGTTTGAATTCGAGATGGTTTTATGATGAACGCGGAGATCAAATATTCGTGGACATCATGAATATGCCTGAGTATTATTTGACGAATTGTGAGCACGAGATATTTTGCGATCAAACTGAGAAACTGATTCAAGTTCTAGATATCGACGAGACTCATTTTGACCTTTATGAACTTGGGGCAGGAGATGGCACCAAGACGATGGAACTACTTAGAGCAATTAATGGGGCTGATTTTACCTATCATCCAATTGACATATCGTTCCATGCTATTCACAATCTAGAGCAACGCGTCCAGAATGAGCTACCCGAAGTAGATGTTCGAGGAATCCAAGACGATTACTTTTCAGCGCTAGGAAAAATGCAATCGGATAATCGCAAGGTTATCTTGTTTATGGGATCCAATATTGGAAACATGGACGATGAGAAAGCACACAAATTCATGTGTAAGCTCTCGGAAACGATGTCTAGAGGAGATGTGTTATTGTTGGGCGTAGACTTAATGAAACCAGGTCATATTGTCCTGCCGGCGTACAATGACGCCAGTGGTCATACAGCTGCGTTCAACCTAAACCTTTTGGAGCGAATTAATCGTGAGCTTGACGGGAATTTTGACTTAGACAAGTTCATTCACCGACCTGTCTATGAAGAAGACACTGGGTTTACGAAAAGCTTCCTCCAGTCTAAGGAAAAGCAGACCGTTAGGATCGAAGCTCTTGACTTATCGGTAGACTTTGAAGAAAGGGAGACTATATTCATGGAGATCTCCAGAAAGTATAATGATTCTATTCTTCGAGGTGTCATTCAAGACACGGGACTTCAGATAACCAACAAGCTCACCGATTCCAAAGGCTACTTCGCGGACTACATCCTCAAGAAAGTTTAAGACCATTTGCAGGACTGACTGGATTATTAGTCATTTGCAAAATGATCAACCCATCACAAATCCAAGAAGCAGCTGACCGATTATGGGAAGCTGATTCCCGAGGTGAAGTTTGTAATCCCGTGAGAGAGTTGATTGGTACGGATGATCTCGAAGCTGCATATAAGGCTCAGGCAATCAATACCAAAAGAAAATTAGATCGGGGAGAGGCCATAGTTGGATACAAAGTCGGCTTGACTTCTGAGGCAATTCAAATTCAGCTCGGAGTTGATCAGCCAGATTTTGGTGTGCTGACAGATATTACTCGAATTCCGAACGGCGGTTCTATGGAGGCTTCGATCATTCTTCAGCCGAAAATTGAAACGGAGATAGCCTTCGTGTTGGATCGTGATCTCGGTGATCGCCGGCCTGTGATGGAGACATTGTTGGATTCTATCTCAAAAGCAACATCCTGTTTGGAAATAGTTGGAAGTCGCATTGAAAATTGGGATATTAGAATCACGGATACTATCGCAGATAATGCATCGGCTAGCCACTTTGTAGTTGCAGATGAATTTGTAAACCTTGAGGCAATAGACCTTGAAGGATGTTCGATGGAGATGACAAAAAATGGAGAAACCGTATCCGTTGGAAAGGGGAGCGCGTGCATGGGTAATCCATTAAACGCCGCTCTTTGGTTGGCTCAGACTATGTTTGATTTAAACACGCCAATGAAGGCGGGAGACCTAATCCTTGCTGGCGCCCTTGGCTCCATGTCGTCAGTCCAATCTGGGGATAGCTTTGTAGCTACAATTGATGGCCTACCCAGCATAAGTGTGACGTTTGATTAATGAATTAGCATGAAGAAAATGAAAGTTGCAATCATTGGTTCTGGAAATATTGGAACAGACCTTATGATCAAGGTTATAAGAACCTCCGATGTTTTAGAAATGGCCGTCATGGTCGGTATTGACTCGGAGTCGGATGGCTTAGCTCGTGCGAAAAGAATGGGAGTTGCGACAACGCATGAAGGAGTCGATGGTTTGATCAAAATGCCCGAATTCGCCGATGTCGAGATTGTATTCGATGCGACATCAGCAAAAGCCCATCTCTACAACTACGATAAGATCAAGCCGTTCGGAAAGAGGATGATTGATTTAACTCCAGCGGCGGTTGGTCCTTATCTCATTCCGCCAGTGAATTTTGATGCAAATATTGATTTTGACAACCTGAACATGGTCACATGTGGAGGGCAGGCGACGATTCCAATGGTAGCGGCGGTGTCTCGAGTTGCAAATGTTCATTACGGAGAAATTGTCGCCTCCATTTCAAGCAAATCTGCTGGACCCGGAACAAGAGCCAATATTGATGAGTTTACCGAAACCACGGCAGAGGCAATTGAAAAAGTGGGAGGAGCGACAAAGGGCAAAGCCATTATAGTTCTTAATCCAGCTGAACCACCGTTGGTTATGCGAGATACTGTGTTCACATTGAGTGAAAACGCCGATCGAGAAGCAATACGAGACAGCATTCATAAGATGGTCGCCGAGGTTCAGAAATACGTTCCTGGATATGAATTGCATCAAGAAGTTCAATTTGAGGACATCCCAGAAGATAAGCCGGTTTTCATCGAAGGAGTCGGACACGTAAGTGGCCTAAAAACCTCCGTATTCTTGAAAGTTTTGGGAGCAGGGCACTATTTGCCAGAATACGCAGGCAATTTGGATATCATGACCAGCGCGGCTAAATCTGTTGGAGAACGACTAGCGAGTTTAATTACCGCATAATCCATAAGCACCATGAACAAACTATACATACAAGATGTCACGCTTAGAGATGGCATGCACGCCATACGACATCAGTACACAAAAGAGCAAATTAGGGATGTTGCGAGAGATTTAGATAATGCCGGCGTTGATGCCATCGAGATCGCTCATGGTGATGGGCTTGCAGGCTCAAGCTTCAATTATGGATTCGGAGCCCATACCGATTGGGAATGGCTAGAGGGAATTGCTGAAGAGTTGAAACACGCAAAGCTTACCACCCTATTGCTACCTGGAATTGGAACAATCGAGGATCTGAAAAGGGCCAAAGATCTTGGTGTAGAATCCGTTCGAATTGCAACACACTGTACAGAGGCGGACATTTCAGCACAGCACATTGCCGCAGCCAAGGATCTTGGAATGGATGTCGCCGGTTTTTTGATGATGGCACATATGAATGAACCCATCAAATTGGCCCAGCAAGCAAAACTCATGGAAAGTTACGGTGCTGACTGTGTGTATGTGACTGATTCGGCAGGTGCTCTTTTGATGGATGATGTAGCAGATCGAATGAAGGCATTTAGAGACGTTCTGGATGATAAAACTGAGTTGGGAGTGCATTGCCATCATAACTTAGGGCTTGGAGTCGCAAATACGATTGTAGCTATGAATCACGGCGCGACGAGACTCGATGCTTCATTAGCAGGAATGGGAGCTGGGGCAGGCAACTGTCCATTGGAGGTTTTAATTGCTGTGTTGAACAGAATGGGAGCGGAACATAATAGTGACCTGAACAAGCTGATGGATGCTGCGGATGATAAAATCAGGCCGTTGCAGACCAGACCCGTTAGAGTGGATAGAGAAACGCTTGCTCTGGGATATGCGGGAGTTTACTCAAGCTTCTTGTTGCACGCAGAGCGAGCATCGGAACGATACGGAATCGATACCCGAGACATTTTGGAAGAATTAGGAAGACGTAAAATGGTCGGAGGTCAAGAAGATATGATTGTCGATGTTGCCCTTGATATGAAGAATACACCGAATGGATAAGTTAGATAAAATGGCGGCTGCAGTTGATATTGCTGCAAAGGAGGCGCAGGCAATCTCCCAACTGAGTATAGGTACATCATTTTCCATCGAAGATGCTTACGAGATTCAAAAGCGTGCGATAAAACGACGAATTGATCGAGGAGAAAATCTGATTGGTTTAAAAATGGGGTTTACCAGTGAGGCCAAAATGATCCAAATGGGTGTGCATGACATGATTTGGGGCAGGTTAACAGATTCAATGCTCATCGAGAACGGCGGCGAACTAAGCCTGGGAAATTTTATTCATCCCAGGGCAGAGCCCGAAGTTTGCTTTCGAATATCCAAAGACATTGAAGGTGAAATTCCGTTGAAGGATTTGGATGAATACGTAGATGGAATTGCAGCGGCAATTGAAATCATCGATTCAAGGTTCGAAAATTTTAAATTTTCACTGGAAGACGTGGTGGCCGACAACTGCTCTTCTAGCGCTTTGGTTATAGGCAAGTGGCAAAAGCCAAGCAGAGACATCGGTGATCTAAAAATGACACAGTCCTTTAATAACGAAATGGTTGCCGAGGGGAGTTCAGCTGACATCCTCGGTGATCCGTGGAAATCATTACAGGCAGCGACTAGATTGGCTGAACAATATGGAGAACCAATCAAGGAAGGCCATGTGATAATGGCTGGAGCCGCAACAGCCGCGGTGTTTCTTAAGCCAGATTCTGACGTTCAAGCTGATGTAGAACGGTTGGGCTCAGTGAGGATTCAAGTGATAAATTAAAGGACTGAAAGGAAGAAAGAATTCAATCTTCTAAGGTTGACAAAGATCAAAGAACAATGAAAGCAATTTGGAATGGTGAAGTAGTGGCGGAAAGCAATGAAACAGTAATCATTGAAGGGAATCATTACTTCCCATCATCATCAATTAAACAAGACTATTTTAAAGATTCGAGCACCCAATCCAAGTGCCACTGGAAAGGAATGGCTTCGTATTACACGCTTGAGGTGAATGGCGAAAAGAACGTTGATGCAGCCTGGTACTACCCAGAAACATCTTCTATGGCCAAGAGTATTGAAGGCCACATTGCATTTTGGAAAGGTGTAGAGGTGGGCAAATAGCGTGACCAACCCTACTGAAATACTTCACTTAGCCTCGCAGTATTTAGCGGCGGCCAACCTCAGTTTCGTAACACCCAAGGAGGATGATAGCCACAGTAATCTTGGCTGGGGAGCTGAAGGCAAGCGCCTGTTCACTTATGACCTCAGTGAAGACGGCTTAAGGTTAGTTCTGAACTTGAATTATTACTCACTTGACTTCGTACACCCGACTGAAGGGGAGGTCGCCTCCTATCCTCTGAGTGGCGCTCGACATCTAGATGTCGTTAATTGGGTAGTTAGGGAATGCGCCTTTATGAAGCTCAAAGGAGACTATAACTACCACTTTCACTATGAACTTCCATATACAGCTATATCCGATGATTTTGTGTTTCCGTCAATCGAGACTGAGGTCTTAGAACAATTAGCAATAGATAGGTCTATCGCGGATAGGTTGTTTACGAATTTGGGTTCTGAGCTAGAAGCTTTTAGTCTACCAAGAATTTGGCCTCATCACTTTGATACTGGTTCTCTTGCCACCTTTAATAATGGGTCGATTGGTTACGGGATGGCGATCCCTGACTCGATGGTTGATGATTACTATTTCTATGTCGCTGGCTATAAAGGCCACGATTCAATTGATACTTTGGCTTTGAAGCCACTGAAGCATGGTGAGTGGAGATCGGGCTCATGGAATGGGGCTGTCATTCGCAATTCCGAAAATGAAAAGATTGTCAAAGAGTTTTTAGAAGAGGTTACGGCGATTTTTAAGTCTCAAATCGAAGAAAGCTAGTTTCCCTCTTTTTGAATGTTCTTGATGGTTCTGAGCAGATCTTCTGCTGTCCTAAATCCATTGGATGCTAGAAATAACTGCCCGTTGTGACGAACTACCACCGAAGGAAATCCTCTAATGCCCATTTCTGAGGACAACTGAAATTCCTGAGCAGTCTCATACTTGCACTCTTCAGAGTCGAAGGTTTGACGATACTGATCTGAGTCTAATTCGAATTCATCTGCAATTCTCAAGTAGGTTTCAATGTCGAGCATGTTCCGATTCTCTGCATAGAACGCGTCTTGCACAGCCTTGAAGAATTCAAGTTCAATTTCAGGATTTAGATTTCTGGCAGCAACAACGGCTCTACAAGCTGGTTCGGTGTCGTAGACCATCGTTTTGTCCTCTAGAATATCATACTTGAAGGGTTGTCCAGTTCGCTTGTGGATCTCTTCCCAATGCTCTCTCAGAAAGTCTCCGATATCCGCATTGGTTTCTGTTCCGTGTGGTCGCAATCCACCCAGCACGAGTTTGAACTCATGGTCAGGAAGCGCTTCTCTGACTTTGGAAATTTCCGGAGCAAATCCGTAGCACCAACTACACATAGGATCACCGACGTAAATAATCGTGGGGTTTTGGGCGTTTAGCCAATCAAAGCTCATAATGAAAAGTATGACGATTAATAGGTGCTTCACTTACTCGATAGTGCTAGGGTTAATGCTAGAATAACCAATACTCCAACCTTAACCCATTTGGTAATTATCCAAAACTTGTCATTTTCGACAAGCTGTGAAAGCCTTCCTGCAACCAAAGCAATGGAGGAGAACGTGAGGAATGCGGTCAACATAAATATCATCCCGAGAATGCTCATCTGAACCATCGGGTTCCATCCAGGACTCGAAATGAATTGCGGAAGCAGCGCAATGAAAAAGAGGGATACTTTCGGATTTAGCACGTTCATCATAACTCCTTGCCGAAAGAGTTTCCCAATTCCAATGTTCTCAGTTTCTAACGCTCTCAGTGTGTTTGTTTGCTCTTGGCTTGCACCATAAGCTAGATAGAACAGGTAAATGGCGCCTGCATATTTCACCAGCGAAAAGACCAAGTCGCTGCTGTATAAGACAATGGATAAGCCTGTTGCCGCCAACAACGTATGAACAACAACGCCACTGACAAGACCTGTGGTTAAACCGATGCCTTGCTTGGAACCGTTTGAGATGCTGAGACTTAACACATAAATGTTATCGGGTCCTGGCATGAGCGCGAGAAGGAAGGCGGCAGCACAAAAAGCAAGAACGAGCTCGACCTCCATGGTCTATTCGGCTATTGACTGGGCCTCTTCGTCATGTGGTGATTCGAGAATCTCATCTTCAGCCCCATGAGTCAACGTCTTGAGCTTCTTTACGAGGGCAAAAACCAGAAGACCTACGATGAAACACATGGTTGCGATTATCGCAAAAACAGTCATTACTCCGGATTCTTGGGCAGCTTCCCCTAAAAGTCCTGCGGCCTTATTTCCAATTCCGACAATCGCGAAATAGGCACCCATCGTCAGACTCGCATATTTTGCTGGAGCCAACTTGGTGATGAATGATAGAGCGACTGGTGATATACTCAATTCTGCAACTACATGGAGGAAGTAGGATAGGAGTAACCAGTATATAGGCGCCTTTCCAATAGCGCTCAGGGATGCGTCATAAACCGCTCCCATTAATGCCAAGAAGCTTACCGCCATGATGATCATTCCAACGGCCATTTTAAAAACGGCAGATGATTCTTTCCCTTTCTTGCTCCACCTCAACCAAATCACCGCCATGGGTCCGCCGATCAATACAACGTAGAATGCGTGCAAGGATTGAAACCAGCTTGTCGGGATCTCCCACCCAAACAACAATCTATCTACACTGTCCCTTGCATACAAATTCATTAAACCGCCCGCTTGTTCATAAGCAGCCCAAAAAACAATGACAATTAAGAAGGACAACAGAAGCACAATTAATCTATCCTTTTCAACTTTAGACAAAGGTTTAGTAGCTAAGTGAGCTTCAGTGGCGGAGTGCTTCAGTAAATCTCCTATTCCTTGGAGATGTTTCCTGCCAAAAACGTACACAATCTGGCCTAGTATCATCCCAATTCCAGCAAGAGAAAAGCCCAAATGCCAATCATAGGTTTCTCCAATGTAACCGACTAGCAGAGGAGCTGCCAGCGCACCTATGTTGATTCCTATATAGAAGATTGTAAAACCAGCATCTCTTCGGATGTCGCCTTTCTTATAAAGTCCGCCAACCATCGTGCTTATGTTGGGCTTGAGAAGACCAACACCGCAAACCAAAAGAATGAGCCCCGAATAAAAGGTCATGAGGCTGTCAATTGAAATTGAGAACTGACCAAGAATGATCAAAACTCCACCAACCAAAACTGATTGTTTTTGTCCGAGCCATTTGTCTGCGATGGCTCCACCGAAAATCCCCATGAAGTACACAAACATGCCATACCAACCATATAACGCCAAAGCTTCTTTGCTGGTCCAGTCTAATCCTGGATTATCCCCGGTGGTTTGAGCTGTCAAGTAGAGCACAAGAATCGCTCTCATCCCATAGAAACTAAATCGTTCCCACAGTTCCGTAAAGAATAAGATATAAAGCCCTTTGGGATGACCCCACATTGTTTGTTCTTGCATGTTCGAATTTTGAGCTCTGAAAATAGAATTACTGCTGAATTCGTCAAATTGAAGATTTTTGGAGCATGCACCAACTTCGCCCAACACTTCTTAAAGATGGTTCCGAGATAATTCGCATTATGAATATTGCCATTCAAGAAGGGAAAAATGGGTATGTCAAACAACTTAAAGATATTATTGCTGATAACTGGTTTAACTCATTACATAGCAACTCGTTATGTTTAATTTCAGTTGAGATAGATTCAATGATTGTCGGATGGGGTAGCTTAACTGAGTATCGAGGAGGAAGACCCTCATTCGATGGCACTCTTGAGATCAGTTTTTATGTTGACCCCAAGTTTAAAAGACAAGGGATCGGTAATTCGCTAGTGATGCATTTGGAGCAAGAAGCTCGTAAAATGAAGATTGAGACTCTTATTGCAATCTTGCTTGGCGATAATATGGCCAGCATTAACCTCTTGAAATCACATATGTATTCGGAATGGGGTAGAATGCCCAATGCCGCGGTAATGGCTGGCTCTAGTGTTGATCACTTGTATTATGGCAAGCATCTAACGGCCTAAATCAACAGTTGTTTCAAATACGACCACACCATTTGTCAGACCTGCGTCTGTCTTAGTAGTAATGTTTAATCTTGTTTATGCGTTTTAAACCCGCAATTTTAGCTGGTATAATTATCATCTGCAGCTTTTCTAAAGTTGAGGCTCAAACGCCAACGTTTCAAGATTGTTTGGGAGCTATTCAATTTTGTGCGGACAGCTTCATAGTGAATTTCAGCCATAATGGAATGGGTAATTTCAGCAACGAAATAGCCAACGTTTCTACATGCTATGCACCAGAACAACGAAGTATCTGGTTCGAATTCACTGTAATTCAGGCGGGAATTTTGAGGTTCGAGCTGAATCCTACAACTACAAATCAAGATCATGATTGGACACTATTCAACATGACAAACGTTGCATGTTCAACATTGAGTACCTCTACTGGTGCCGCGTCGGCGATGGTGAGGTCCAATACTTGGGGAGCGTGGGGCTTTAACGGATCTACAGGGGTGAGTACTCCAAACGGAGGAACTGGAACTTGCAATGGTCCGGGTACCACAAACGGCCCGAAGTGGTGTGCTGATTTGAATGTTCCAGCTGGCAACAGATACCTCTTGCATATTTCAAATTGGACGGGTTCAAGTTATGGATTCACGCTGGACATGTCTAGTTCGACCGCTATTCTAGGAGACACGATACCACCATATATCGATTCGATAAGCTCTTCTCTTGAATGTAGCTCGTTTGACAGCCTTGTCGTGGAGTTTAGCGAACCAATGAAGTGCGATTCATTTCATGTAGGAGACTTCTCACTTTCCGGACCTTCTGGATATCATACAATATCAAGTGTCACTAGTCCATTTTGTAGTGGTGGAGCAGATAATACGGAAAACATCACCATTCATTTCACCCCTCCAGTTACACAGATTGGTCAATATACACTGCAAGTTGAGCCAGGGTTTGGCTATATCGAGGACGCTTGCGGGAACCTCGATACCATTGATAGTGTGCAATTCTATTTTGATGGATTTGTCGAACCTCAGTTTACCACGTCTGATGCACTGTGTTTTGGAGATTGCACTGGCACAATTCAAACTCAAGTCGTTGGGGGAACTGCTCCATTTTCTTTTAATTGGAGCGGCAGTTTAGATACTACAGCCAATCATACAGGAGTGTGCGCCGGTCAATACTTCATGACCCTAACGGATTCCGCTGGATGCGAGATCGAAGATTCGCTTGAAATTATCGAACCAACCGATCACATCCCTTCAATAATAAGCCCATACGGTCTTTCCTGCCCGGGAGTACAGATATGCGATGGCGGAGCTATAGGGACCGCATCAGGAGGTGTGCCGCCATACTCTTATGCATGGAGCAATGGTGAAACAAACGATTCTGCCACATCTCTTTGTGCGGACACCAACTATGTTACCGTGACTGATGCTCATGGCTGTATTGATTCTGCTTATGTCGACATCTGGAGGCCTGACTCCATTAAATCAACCGGCTTTGGCGATACTCTTATCTGCATTACCAACGCGGCAGCAATATCGGTTGCAAGCATTGGAGGCACTCCTCCGTACAGCTATGTGTGGACCAAAACTTCCCTAAATGGTTCGTTTGTCTCTTCAAATGGGACTCCGACTGTTTATCCAGAGACCACAACACAGTATTTTGTGGTTTCAACTGACTCAAATGGTTGTGTTGGAGACAGTTCTGAAGTTTTGGTAAAAGTAAGACCACCATTAGGATTGGACTTTCCAGAGGTTGACACGATTTGCCCTTATGACACGATTGATATCCTAGCTGTAGGACTTGGCGGGGACTCTAACTACACCTACTCATGGGCAAGTGGCGTTTTTGGTGAGGCTAACACCATTAGCCCAGATGAGCCAACTTGGTATGCCGTCACGGTGAGCGATGCATGTGGTACTCCGGTTTATACGGATAGTGTGTTCGTACAAGTGGGGGGTTATTCACCATTATCATCGATAATTAGACTTGAAGACGATTCACTTTGTAATGGAGAAATAACCACGCTGACAGCCAGTGCTAGAGGTGGTCACAAAGGACCTGTGGAGTACAGATACAAATGGTCTCACACACCAGATTCCTATCCGGTGCAATTTATTGAGCCTAAAAAAACAACTGAATACGAAGTCACAATTTCAGATCTATGTCTGTCGGAGCCTGATGTTGCGAAGGTTACAGTATATGTTGGCAATCCTGAGCATCCTGATTTAGTGTTTGAGCCAGCAGAGGCGTGTGCAGCCAGCGAGATCATGGCGTCAGTAAATGTTTGGAATCCAAAGAGTCGTTACACTTGGTATGTTGATGATGAAGTAATTCAGAGTAATTATCAATATGATTCGGTGACCTTTAAATTGACTGAAGTAGGGTGCCATGAAGTCAGCGTGGGTGTCCGTACTGAATATGGTTGTTATTCTTTACAGAAAGACAAGTGCGGCGTGAAGATTCTTGTGCAACCCGACGCCCGTTTTGATCGAAGACCAGCATATCCAACGAATATTGAGCCCCAACTTTCCTTTTTCAATACCAGCATCAATACAGATCACATTACGTGGTACATAAACACATACGACACTCTATATGATGATGTGTTTTTGTATGAGTTTGATGATTACTGGGACACGAATCAAGTGATGTTGGTTGCGGTTTCAATTGATGGTTGTGTCGATACCGTGAAGTACAATCTGCCTTATGTGGAGGAGACTCTGTTATATTACCCGAAAAGCTTTACCCCAAATGACGATGGGCTCAACGAAGAGTTTAAGATCAGTGGAGAAGGAATGTCCAGTGACGGCTTTGATCTTATTATCCATGACCGATGGGGTCAGCAATTATTCAGAGCAAATAGGCCGGATAGAGGATGGGATGGTCGGTCTGGTGATGGTAGAATCGTTCCTGTAGGAACTTATCCTTTCACGCTACAGTACACAGATCACAGAGGTCAGGTCAAAGTAATTCGAGATCAAATCATAGTCTCGAAGTCTGGTATCGAAAGAGGATTGCGATAAGTGTTCCCACTTGTTTGCGCTTCTGTGCTGTTTTGATCCCTTTGAGATAACTTTACTTTTTTATTAAGCCAAACCAATCATTCAAGAATGCTGATTCACTTTTCTCCAAATCCTTGGGTACGCACCTGGGGAATCCTCTAATACAACCGAAAGTCAGTTTTGCTTTCAGCCCTTCTGGCGACGCTGGTCTACGTTTTCTACCATATTCTACACTTTGAGCAAGTTGGTTTACCTGTTGCACCTGTGAGTATAATCGGTGTGGGTCTCGCCATATTCCTTGGCTTTAGAAATAGTTCGGCCTATGATCGCTGGTGGGAAGCTCGAAAAATTTGGGGTGGCATTGTCAACTACAGTAGAACGTGGGGAATGGAAGTTACCAGTTTTATCCAACCCGTAGATCGTCTGGCCGCTCCGGAGGTAAATGAAGCCAAACGAATCCTGATTTATCGACACATTGCTTGGCTCTACGCAATGGCGATGCACCTGAGGAAGCAAATGAAACTAGAAACTTTAGCCCCGTTTCTTAATTCACGCGATGCCGAACTAGTGAAAGAGTTTAAGAACATCCCGTCGCAACTGTTCAACCTACAATCAAATCATGTGGAGGAAATCTTTCAAAAAGATGCCCTTAATGAGTTTAAGCACCTTGAATTGAATAGGAAGCTTGAAGAGTTCTATAATCTCCAGGGGAAGGCTGAGAGAATTAAAAACACAGTTTTCCCTTATTACTACAATTACTTTACTCGGGTATTTCTACGACTATTCTTGGTGATTTTGCCATTTGCGCTTGTGGATGAAATGGGCTGGGAAAGTATTCCGCTCAGCGTTGCAATTTCATTTGTCTTTGAAATCCTCGATAAATCAGGGACCATTACTGAAGAACCGTTCGAAGGACGCGCAGCAGATACACCGATGACTGCATTGTGTCGAACAATAGAAATTGACTTGCGTCAAATGTTGGGCGAAAATGAGCTTCCAGAGCCTATCAAACCAAGAATGACCAAGTTCGGAGCCGCATTTTTAGAGTGATTCATATACGCGTTTGATAACCCTCAATGAATTGCATTGGAGTGTCAATTCACGAGATTTTTAGGAAGTCACCTTGAATTTCTCTGAAATTCTATTTGGTCATTGTTCAGAAAATTATAATTTTCTCATACCTAAGCCTTTACTATGATTTGCCCAGTTTGTCATCATACTAACATCAAAGAAGGCTCTGAAGAGTGCCCAAAATGCAACACACCACTTACCGGTGATAATCTTGTCTTGGCGCTTCAAAAGAGCAATCGAGATCAGCGAAACCAGAAGATTGCCATGACTTTTGCCTTGGTCTTCGTGGCTATTCTCAGCGCTGCCTACTTATTCATGATTACAACGGATGATGGATTGTCTAGCGCTGGCGAAGGAGAGATTGTTGTCCCAGGCGACTCGCTACGTAACCTTGGCTATACGCTCGATGAGAAAACAAATCATATTGAGGAGCTGCAGACTCAGATTGAGAATATGCAAGCGACCATTTCTTCAATGGAAGAAGAGGAAGAGACTCCTGAAGTGGAGGAGGAACAATCTTCAACAGTGACGGAGGAAGAGGCGCCACAAGCAAGCATCGAACAGCCCAAACCAGTCAACACAAGTTCAGGTGGAACACATGTAGTCTCTGAAGGAGAAACACTTTGGAGTATAGCTCAATCACGTCTGGGTGACGGATTTAAAAGTCAGGATCTAGCATCATTAAACAATCTTAATGATCCAGATTTGATCGTTGTTGGAGAGACGCTCCGTCTGCAGTAAATTCAAGCCGCTTGATGTCCAAATGACTCAGCCTGATTCATGATGCGCTGAATGGTTCTAAGATTCACTGGTTTATTAATGAATCTATTGACCAAATCAAAGCGCTCAGCCCGAAGCTTGTCTTCTGGATCAATAGAGGAAGTCAAAATGAAGATTTTAGTAACCTTTATATGGTCGCCCACGAACTCACCAAGTCCATTCAAAAACCCCCATCCATCCATAATAGGCATCATCAGATCTAAGAAGATTAGATCGGGCAACGCTTCAGGATTGTTCCTATTCTCCAATAGATAGTCAAGGGTACTACGGCCGTTGTCAAACTCCAGAATATGGGTTGACGAAGGATTGCTTTCTATTTGCTTTTTGACTACCAGACGACAGATTCTGTCATCATCAATAATTGCAATAACTCGAGTTTTCATAGGCATTCAAGATTATTGCAAGAGCAGAGGAACCTCTAAGGTGCAATTTGCCCATCTAAATCACAAACGACTTCTGAAAAGACATTACAATTTACTGGAGTAAGAGACTTAAGTCCCTAATGGAAAGGGCAATGAAAAGCTCACCGCCTCAGAAAATGTTGGATAAAAGGGCTTACTATCGCTTGTCCTCAGCCTTCCGAACTACCAACTGGCGTCCTTGAAAGTCTGCACCGTTCACTTCGTCGATAGCGCGTTGTCCATCGTCGTCTGATTCCATTTCAACAAATCCGAAGCCGCGAGAGCGACCACTATCGCGATCTGTTACTATTTTACAAGATGCTACCGACCCTACAGCTTCAAACATTGATTTCAACTCATCGTCAGTTGCACGATAGTTGAGATTGGCCACAAATAATTTCATAAAAAATTCAATTTAAAGTGCAAAAGAGAGATATTTAATTGACTTGATGAGCTAAGAATGCAATTCTTTTCATTCGTTCGCGATAATTCCTTCCCTTTGATGGCAATGCCCGAAGACAAGCTTGATGTCAATATATTCCTGAACACCTCTGATAACGGTACTATACTGGATGTTCGTTCTCCGTCGGAGTTTGCAAAAGGACACATTCCAGACGCCAAAAATTTTCCTCTTTTTTCGGATGAAGAGAGGGCGGAAGTTGGCCTTCTTTACAAGGAGAAGGGGCAATTTGATGCTGTTTTACGTGGACTCGACATTGTTGGACCCAAATTACGAGGGTTAGTTTTGGAGGCTAAAAAGCACAATTCCAAGGAGTTTCATGTTCATTGCTGGCGGGGTGGAATGCGATCTGAATACATGGGTAAGCTGTTGTCTCTGGCTGGCTATTCGATATCAACTTTGCCCGGCGGCTACAAAGCCTATAAGAGAAGCCAACTTGAACTGTTTGCACAGAAGTTTTCATACATCGTGCTTACAGGTTATACAGGTAGTGGTAAAACCCGATATCTAAAAATGCTGAGGGATTCGGGAGAGCAAGTAGTTGATCTCGAAGGCCTCGCCAATCATCAAGGATCGAGTTTTGGGAATCAGAAGTCCACTTTTCAGCCGACTACGGAGCAATTTCACAACGATCTCTATGAAGTGATGCGAAATTTTGACCCTCAAAAACAAGTTTGGATTGAAGATGAGTCCTTTTCCATTGGGAGAGTTCACTTACCAGCAGCGCTATACAGAATAAAGAATCTGTCACCACACCTTATCATAGAAGTGGATAAGAAAGAGCGAATACAAAATTTGCTCGAGGAGTATGGGAGCATTGATATATCCAAACTTCAACTCGCTGTAGAAGGAATTAAGAGAAAATTAGGCGGAGATCGTTATCAGTTGGTCCTCGAAATGTTGAAACAAAACAACGGGAAAGGTGCCGCAGGTGAAATTCTGCAGTACTACGACAAACGCTATAAAGAAGCTGTGGATCGAAAGAAATCACTTGTCATCGATGTGGTCGACACAGATAAGCTAAGCGAAGAAGAAGTCATTCAAAAACTATTGCACGCCACACATGTCGATTAATCTAACCTCATTCAGTCACGGTGGGGGCTGTGGTTGCAAGCTTTCCCCTCAAGTTTTGGAGGAAATACTTACAGGTGAAAAGCAAGGAGCGTTTGATCGCCTGCTTGTTGGCAATGATTCTAAAGATGATGCAGCTGTCTATAGCCTTGATGGCAAGACCGCAATAATCAGCACGACAGATTTTTTCATGCCCATTGTCGATGATCCATTCGACTTTGGTGCAATCGCAGCGACAAATGCAATCAGCGACATTTATGCAATGGGAGGAAAACCCATGATGGCTATCGCAATTTTAGGATGGCCGATTGAAAAGCTTGGACCTGAAGTAGCTCGAGAAGTTATAGCTGGAGCCAAAAGGGTTTGCTCAAATGCCAGAATTCCTCTCGCTGGGGGCCATAGCATTGATTCCCCTGAGCCCATTTTTGGACTTGCGGTTACGGGTTCTGCTCTAATTTCTTTGATCAAAAGAAATGATGGAGCAAAGGAAAATGACATCTTATTCCTCACCAAACCAATTGGAGTTGGGCTTGTTGCAACTGCTCAGAAAAGGGGAGAAGCGACCGATGAAGACATTGCTTTGGCAGTGTCATCGATGAAAGCGCTCAATGATATTGGCGAGACTGTCGCATCTGCGCCAGGTGTCAACGCGATAACAGATGTGACAGGATTTGGGCTTGCAGGTCACTTGATCGAAATGGCGGAGGCGAGTAATCTGAGCGCGGTTCTTGAGTACGATAAAATCCCAATCTTTCCATTCACACAAAAGTATCTTGACTTGAACATGTCGCCTGGTGGAACTCATCGTAATTGGGAAGGCTATAAGGAGAAAGTGGTTTTAAATAATGGGGTTGACCATCGTTTGATTGCAGACCCCCAAACCAGTGGGGGATTGTTACTTTCTGTGTCACCAGCCGAGGCCTTACGTATCGCTCAGATTCTTTCGAGGCATGACCTACCAAGTGACATTATAGGACGGTTTGTGACGAAATCCCAAAACGTTCTTACTGTTGCTTAGATAGAATGTCTGATATAGTCATAGCGCTAATATTCTTCGGGATTGCCTTCCTCTACGCAAGTGTGGGCTTTGGAGGTGGGTCCAGCTACCTCGCCATTCTCGCTCTTGTAGCAACTAGTTTCGACGAGATACGAACCACAGCACTCATTTTGAATGTCGTTGTCGTAATGATAGGGAGCATTAGATTTTACCAAAAAGGACTATTGTCTTTCAAGCTATTTATGCCATTTGTTCTTTCAAGTATTCTGACAGCATTTCTTGGAGCACAAGTCCAATTGAGCGTAGAAGTATTTTTTGTTCTCCTCGGGATTATGCTCATGCTTGCCGCGATCTTTATGCTAATTCAAGGCCAGAACCTTCAGAGTCGGACAATCGAACTGAATACAGTCCAAAGAGGATTGACTGGAGGTGCAATCGGATTTGTTTCAGGGCTTGTTGGTATCGGCGGTGGGATTTTCTTGTCTCCAACGCTACACCTGATGAATTGGCGAAAAGCAAAGACCATTGCAGCTTTATCGGCCTTTTTCATTCTGTGCAATTCTCTTTCTGGTCTTGCGGGACTTGCGTATTCATCTCATCTAGCCCCCAATATCGATCTCTTGATATTGGCTCTCCCATCAGTTTTTCTCGGGGGCTTGGTAGGTAATTATGTCCTCACAACCAAATTAAATCGAAGGATGATAAGGTTGCTAACAGCGTTATTCGTATCCTACGTTGGCCTGAAATTGATCCTCGCTAATGCTTGGGGAATTCAGATTTGAATTCTAGACTCCCACTTTCTAGATAACCGGCGAATCTCATGTTTATCTTTAGAGTATTAATTGACAACCCTAGGCATCAGTTGTCTCACTTTGGGTAGAGGAAGTTATTAATCATGGAAGCACATAGAAAACACGGCAAGACCATAAAACCAAGAGGTGGGAAGTTCCATCGAAATGAGGTAGCGATTCTTGGAGCTCCATGTGCGATTATAGAACTCCTTTCTGCATCATTGGCAAAAGAACTGGAGCCTGTTCTAACTTGTGCTTATGTGGATGCATCACATGATACTTTACCCAACAAATCACCATTTACTGCCCAACTAGAAAAGCAGGCGGCAACCACTTCAATCGATTTACTTGGCAAGGATAATGACCTACGCATTCGGAAATTGCTGAACGAGGCTGATATTGCGCTTGTCAATGGCAATCACTTTCAAGCAGAACATCAAGTTGTGCTTGTAAATAGCAAAAAGAAGGAATCGCTGAGTCGGAAGCTCGATGGATTAACTAATGTACTTATGATTATTCTGGACGAAGGGATGGAAGAGCCATTCGATTTTCTGAATCCATTCTTATCAAATACACCGATCTATCGAATAGCCGAAGTAAATCTCATATCTCAAGAAATACAGAAGAAATTTGGGCAGAATTCAACCGAGCTCAAAGGATTGGTATTGACTGGTGGTAAAAGCTCGAGAATGGGCAAGGACAAAGGCTCAATCGATTATCATGGGAAGGCTCAACGGGAGCACGCGGCTGACATTTTGCAGGCCATAGTAGGAAATAGTTATTTATCTGTTCGTGACGAGAGCACAACGTTTGAAAGCCAATACGAGCTCATTGCCGATTCATTCTTGGATCTCGGACCTTTTGGTGGTATTCTGAGTGCTTTCAGGAGATTTCCAGATTGTGCTTGGCTTGTTGTGGCTACGGACATTCCAGGCTTAAGCAGTGAGTTGGTAACTGAATTGGTAAAACGAAGAAACCCTTCTAAAGTGGCCACTTGCTTCTATAATCCGGAAACTAAATTCCCTGAACCTCTAATCACAATTTGGGAGCCTAGAGCTTATCATGTCATGTTGGAATTTCTTGCAAATGGAATGAGCTGCCCACGAAAAGTTCTTATCAATAGTAATGTAGAAATGATCGACGAACCCCGGTACTATGAGGATTTGATCAACGTGAACACTCCTGAGGAGCTAAAAGCATTCACAATCAAGTAAGATTTCGAAAACTGATAAAAGGGTGTGCTGATCCGGCCGTATAATTGTCATATCCCTGTGGGATAATAAGGAAGCCATCAGCATCAACCAGGTTAGCTAAATCCCCTGATCCTTTTCCTTTTATTGGGTATGCTTTTAGCTGGCCCTTTTCGTTCTTAACGCGAACTTGAAGAAAGAAGGTGAGATTAGGTTTGAAAGAAACGTCTTCAGAGAGCATCGCATATGTCGACTCTTCCTCTTTACTCCCTAAAGATTTAAGCAACCAAGGGCTGAAAAATGCTAACGCACACATGAAGCTCGAGACTGGATTTCCTGGTAGCGCGAACACAAGGGTTCCGCCACCATGTTGTCCAAACCACAGGGGTTTTCCCGGTCGTTGTTCAACCTTGTGAAATAATCGTTCGACACCAAGCTTATCTAACACGCCAGGGATAAAATCGAATTTCCCTTTTGACACACCGCCGCTAACAATGATGACATCATACTGATCGAGGAATTTACTCAGTTTATTCTCAATTTCCTCTTCATTGTCATTGAGGTGTTCAACATCAGCTACTATACCCTTAGCACTGAGCATTGAGCCAATTTGATGGGAGTTGCTCTTACGAATCTGATGAGCTTTGGGCTCCTCATGAATATTAACTAGTTCATTTCCGCTTGAGATGATAATACACTTTGGCAGTTTACTAACCCTGACATGTGTTTGACCCACGGATGCGCCAACTCCAATTTCGGCAGGACTGATTCGAGTTCCTTGATCAATTATTAAATCTCCAGCGCGTCGATCAAGCCCCTGATTGTGCACATTTTGTCCTTTCCTTAGCTCAATATCCGCTACGGTAACTGTGCTTCCTTCAATGTTGATGTCTTCGTAGCGGATAACGGTATCTGCTCCTTCAGGTAGCACTGCTCCCGTCATGACTTCGAAACAACTCTTGCGATTTATTAGTTCTTGTTTAGAAGATCCCGCAGCTGCTATTCCCGTTATCTCCGCCATTTTTGATTTATGGTCAAAGTGATCGAAATTTATTGCTATCCCGTCCATTGCAACTCGATCAAAAGGAGGGAAATCGCGATCAGCTGAAACATCCTCTCGAAGAACTCTGTGTACTGATTCAATTAAAGAAATTGACTCAATCCCATAGTCCTTGGCAGTTGCTAGCACTGCTGCCATTGCCTGATCAAATGTTGTTTTCATCCTCCAATAGTTGCCATTGATTCATGCGCTGGGTTTGAAGAGTCTCTCAACGATTCAGCTATAAACCCATTCCGGGCTTTACCTGTTAATGCTTTCCGAATCAAATCAGTAATCTCCTCGTCGCTAGAACCATTTCTCATTGTGTCTCTAAGACTAACTTTTCCTTGGCTGTACAGGCAGGTCCTTAAATCTCCTTGTGGAGTTAATCGCAGCCTGTTGCATGACCCACAGATCGTTCTGGTATACGCCGGGATAATACCGAATGAGCCCTCGAATCCATTCACTTGATAGTTAAGAGAAGTAGAGGAGGGGCTGTCTTTGAGTTTGGAGATGGAATGTTCAGATGTAATGTAGTCTAGTATCTGCGTTAGGTTAAGGTATTCTCCATTCCCTTGATTCGGGTCGCCGTTAAACGGCATCTCCTCAATAAACCGAACAGAGATTGGATTATCCTTTCCCAATTCGAGCATTGGGAGAATATCGTTGAAGTTCTTATTCTTCATGACTACCATATTGACTTTGGTCTCAATGGAAGAGTTAATAAGGTCTTGAAGAGTCTTGAAAACCTCAGGAAACTTATCTCGCCTCGTGATTGCAGCAAACCGTTCACGATCCAAAGTATCGAGACTTAAGTTTATTGATTTGATTCCAATTTCTTCAAGAAACCCGATGTGTTGACTGATTAAGGATCCGTTCGTTGTAACATGTACCTCGTCGATTCCTTTTACCTGGATTAGGTTTCTAAGGAAATCATTCATCCCGCTCCTTACGAAAGGTTCTCCGCCTGTTATCCTGATCTTATTGACTCCTTCGCTGGAGAATATTTCTGCAATCCGCAGCATCTCCTCATATGATAGCAACTCTTTTCTGTTGAGGTAGGATATGCCTACTTCGGGCATGCAGTAAAAGCATCGAAGGTTGCAGCGATCCGTCACTGCGAGGCGCAGATAGTTATGTCTTCTTCCGAATTTATCTCGTAGCATAAAGAATGCATGAAGTTAAGTAGACCATGGGAAATGTTACCTCCGATCAAGGAAAAAATTCAATTCGAAGAAAAGCGCTGAATGAATGCGATTAGCAATGCCGAGCAGCGGTCCATAAAAATACCCCAGAGCTATAAGCCCTAGGGTACCTAACTAAACAGTCAAAGCAAATTCTTACTCAGTCTTCATCTTCCGGAGCATGGTGTTCGTGATTACTAAGGTTATTCCCGTAAATAAGAATATCATGGCAGGAAAGGCTACGTCACGATCCATGATTCCAGCATTACCCAGTAGGTAACCGACTAGAATTCCAATCGATATACCGATGAAAGTAATCCCGACTTTCAATCCTGTGTATTGATGCTTCCCTTCTTGACTAAAAAGGTCGGCGCTGGCCCCTTTATCGATTAAGGCAAGTCTTTCCTTATTGCGTGTGGTGAAGAATAGAAATGCGATTCCGAACATGGTGGAGAAAACGATTCCTGGTATTAAGATGGCTTCCATATTATCCTTTTTATTGGTTTTGCTGCTTTGACGCATCCATATTAAATCGGTTACAAAAAATTATCTTGTCACAGTTCCTTTAATAATATGTAACCGATTTGTATTCGGTACGTCAAACCATTGTGTTGCAGGAAGAGTTAGAGCAAAACTGTATCAATCGAGTCCTTAACGGGGTGGCTTAGCTTTGGGTGGAACTTTCAATGAGTACAGTATTCAAGAGGGAAATCACATCCTCGGAATGGCGCGATTTTACCTAAGAGAAGGGCACTCACACGGCAACTTCATGAGCATTTTCAATATTCTCATTGGATTAACCCTAGAGAATTTAATGATTAGTGAACGCCTCAAGAAGATCTGCTCTTATTCCGCAATGGCCGCAATAATGCTTCCAGTGGGATTGTTTTTGACAGGGGTAATGGGTGGTGACCCAGCTAACGTTCCGCCGATTGGAATGATTGGTATTTTAGGAGTAGCGGCGTCCCTGATCATCATGATCATTGGAGCTTTTAAGACGAAAGTTACAGCATAAAAAAAGCGCCAAGTCATGGTTGACAAGGCGCTAGCACAAAAATGTGCTTTGAATGGAGTGCTACCCACCAAGTAGGGTATAGGCCTTTCCGACTTTTCCTGCCCGTCCAGTTCTTCCGATTCTATGTATGTAAGTATCGAAGGACTGTGGAACTTGGTAGTTGATGACATGTGTAATGTCGCTGACGTCAATTCCTCTAGCTGCTACATCAGTAGCCACAAGGACATTCACTTTGCCCGTTTTAAAATTATTCAAGGCCTTCTGACGCGCGGACTGGGTCTTGTTTCCGTGAATTTCATCCGATCGGATTCCTTTTTGGTTAAGCATTTTGGATAGCTTATTAACCTTGTGTTTCGTCTCTTCGAAAATCAAGACCTTTTCAATCTCATCCAATGCAAGCAGGTCTTGTAGCACGTCAAATTTGTTTTGATCGGCACCTATTCTAATCACTTCTTGATCTATGTTTTCTCCAGTTGTCGTACCGGTACTAACCTTTACTACGACTGGGTCGGTCAAGATTTCATCGATCAGCGGCTGCTGCTTTTTATCTAGCGTAGCAGAAAAGAGCATTGATTGCTTTCGATGTCCGACGGTGTTGATGATTCTCATCACATCCTTTTGGAATCCCATGTCAAGCATGCGGTCAAATTCGTCCAATACAAGTGTTTCAAAACTTCTTAGGTCTAACCATTGACGGCTGACTAAGTCTAGAATCCGTCCCGGTGTGCCAATGATAACGTGCGGCTTTCGTTGCGTATTCGCTCGGTCTCGGTTAATGTTTGTTCCTCCAATGAGCGGTGTGCTGTATAAGCCCAGGCCTTTAGTAATGCTCTTGAATTCAACTTCGACTTGCAACGCGAGTTCACGAGTTGGTACAACGATGATGGCACTTGATTTCCGTCTCGTGCGCATAAGGTCATTGATGATTGGAACAAGGAAGGCAGCTGTCTTACCGGTGCCCGTTTGAGCTATTCCCAGAAAGTCTCTGCCATCTAGCAAAGCTTCAAGGCTCTTGTCTTGTATCTCCGTCGGGACTTCGTAGCCCTTATTGACTAGTTTATCAATGAGCCCTTGGTTTACCGGTAGGTCGGTGATTTTGCGAGTTGGGACAAATTTTTCTTCTTCCAGCATTGTCGCCTTTCGAACGAGTAAGTCTGGGTTAAGAGTAGAGGGTTTGAAACCTCCACCTTGACGGCCACCTCGACGATTGTGATTCGAATTGGAGCTGTTTGTGTTTTTCGATCTCTTATAGGATCGTTTATCTGAATGATTCATAACGATTACAGGATTATTACTCCTGTCCATGGCCAATATGGCCTTATTTATTAATGATTGTTTGGCCGAGTTGGCCGTGATAATTCTCTAAGTACTAATGCTCGAGCTTTAAATTTTGTGTGCTCTGGAAATGATCTTAGTGTCATTTCTTCTTCTCAGCATTTTCCTTTACACCAAACGATGTTTAAGCAGGACTGCTCAGTAAGAATTTGCGCAAAGGTAGGCTTAGTTTACTTCACTCTAGATCATTTGAGTGATTTCCCTCTTCAATGTTGAACCATATTTAGTATTTAGGCTGACAGAGGAATAGATTGAATTGGTATAGGACTACTGTTAGTTGGTCCCTCAATACAGGGGGTCATCCTGTCTGACTCAAATTGATCAATACATTCATCTTCTACTATATAATTTATATTATGTTAAATGGTGTTTATCTGATTAACCCTACCATGTAGACATTATAGAGACCGGCGCCTTTCAGAACAACCGTTTAAGCATCAGCCTTGCAGAACGATACTACTTCCCTTCGTTATCGCACTGGTGCTCACCAGTTTCTCCGGTCTCTTCACCTTTGACTCCTTCTGGATTATAAATCTCGCAGCGGTCGCCATCATAATATGCAGGGCACTCGCAGTCGCCTGAGATGCAAACACCGTCGTTTTCGCAAACAACATTGGCGCACTCGTCTTGGCAGCTGATCAGCGCTACGACGGTTGACATGAGTAAATATTTCATCATAAGTTTTCGTTTGGGTTGAAAAGCTATCAATCTTTCCTGAGGATTCCAACAATTCCAAATAATGTATTGCCGCTCAGTATGGCATTCTTGAATTCCTTCTATGCAGATCTTCACTCGCCACAACCCTTAAGAAATTCATTTTTCCTACTTTGCTTTAGTTAAGCGAATCATGAAACGGATCGAAACTACCTCTACCATCTACACCCTCGAAGGAAATGTTCTCATCTCCAAATTGAAGAGTAACCACAATATGACGGTTCAAGATACGGTCGAGAACTATGAAGCCCGTCAAACCCTAGACCTCCGGTATCCAATGCTGGCATTGATGGATTTGCGTCACCTATCTGGAATGGATTTCAAGGCGATCATGGCGATGAATGACCAAAGGGAAGCGGATCTTATTTCCGCGGCTGCTATGGTACTTGGTAAACCGATTCATTACATCATCGCAAAGGAAGCTCGACGATTTCGGAAATATAAATTCCCGGTCAAAGTATTTAAAGATTACGACAAGGCGATGAGTTGGTTAATGGAGCACTCCTGACTATTGGTCACTTGGAACCAAGCGGGTTCCTTCAAAAGTAAGTTGAACCTCACTCCTATCTTCATTTTGAAGAATCATTGTGTATTCAAATGAGATATGATTGAGATCATATTTACCTCTTCCCTCGTAACGTTGAGAAACCGGCTCGGCTACCACAGTCTGAGTAGGAATAACAAGCAAGGAGTCGTTCAGGAAGTCAAAATATATGTCGCCTTCAAGCCAAATTCGATTGGGTTTTTCAGGATCAGGGGTAAATGATAATGTGCTCGTACCCCTCAAGCCCGATTCTTCATACTCACCTTTGAACTCGCCCTCATAGTTGCGATTAAACATCAAAGAGCAATCTTCACCTGAATACCAAGGTTGACAAAAGCATTCTCCTTCGATGCAGTATGCGTCATTGAGGCAATTCAGCTCTTTGCATCGATTAAAGCAAGATTGAAAGCTAAGTATGAAGGCGATCAAGCCAATGTATGTGAGCAATTTGAGCAAGAACACAAAAGTACGCAATAAAAAAGGCCGCAGTTCTCTGCAGCCTTTCCTGTTGCTTGGTTATAGGATTCTTAGTTACTCAACTTCTTATTCATCACTTCATACTTCTCCATTTGGTTGGTACGAGCGTAGAGCTCCTTCAATGACGTCATGGTGCTCACGTCATCTGGCTTTATTTCATGTGCTTTTTCGAGATAAGGCAATGCTGTTTTTAAAACCTCTTCTGAATCTTCTTTGGCTAGTTTGTACTTGTTGTCATCCGTGATCATGTTGGCCTCGTTGATCATGTCAGCGCCCCTGTTATAATACAACGCTCCCAAACTGTAGGCAGCATCAAAGAAATCTGGCTTTAGCTCTAGCGCCTTTTTATAGTCAACCAAAGCCTTCTCATATACCGGAATGGCCTCTTCCCTATTCCCATCGGCAAGCATACTTGCTTGCTGGTGGTCTAGAATATTGCCGCGCGCAAAAAACAAACTTGAATTACTAGGATCATTTTGGATTGCTACGTCCAAGTTTGAAAGCGCCTTGTCATATTCCTTTGATGCCAAATAGATATCAATCTCAGCGGTAATTATGCTCTGACTATTTGGTACAGCTTCTCGAGCTGCGGCAAGAGTCGCCTTATACTCTTCTGTGTTGCCCAAACCTTTATAGGTGTTGGCTAGATTGATATAGCTCTCTTCCAGCGAATAGTTGAGTGTAATACTCTCCTTGAATTTTTCAATTGCAACATCATATTTCTTCGCTCTCATTGCGGCTATCGCAGTATTAAAAACGGCACCCGAATCAATTACATCGAACGCAGTGGCAACGCTCGAGCATGTTGTGAAATAGTCATAGGCCGCATTAAAGTCAGACACGTTAAACATATTCACTCCTTCTTGGTAGCAATAAGCCCCAAGTCTACGGTATCTGTCATTCAGATCATTCATGTTAATCTTCTTACTTCCTAATTCTCGCGCCTTGGAAAATGATTTAACCGCCTCAATTAAAGTTCCTGCTTTTTGGTCCTTCAATGCTTCATCTTCGCTGAAATAGATCTGTTCGTGGATCATACCACGGTAGTACCAAGTTTTCCCATCAATACCGGTCTTGGCGTGGGTAGTAGCTGGTTCAATTTCAATTTTAGCCTTCAGTAACTCTCCATCTTGAAGGTAATTGTATGCATTCAGCACTTTAGCGCCTTGAGCCATGACCGAACCGGTCAGAATAAGTAATACTCCTCCTATTAGTAGCCTTCTCATGGTGTAAAATAATTTGTGTTCAAAAGTAGAGAATCAAGGATAAGGCCAAACACCAAATATTAATCTTCGGTGCTTGTATCCTTCTCGTTAGTGTCTTCTTCTTGGTTCGTTTCTGAGGATTCAGAAGATCCTTCTTCGTTGGTTACTTCTCCTACCTCTCCTTCCAATAATTCTTCCTCGTCGTCAAAAGCATCAACCTTAGCGACAGCGGCAATTGCGTCGCCGTTTCTTAGGTTAATCAGTTTCACACCTTGTGTGGCGCGACCCATGACTCTCAACTCAGCAACAGACATGCGAATCGTAATACCAGATTTATTGATAATCATCAGATCATTTTCATCATCAACATTTTTGATGGAGATGAGAGATCCAGTTTTGTCCGTGACATTAAGGGTTTTAACTCCTTTTCCTCCTCTGTTGGTGATCCTGTAATCTTCAACCAGTGTTCGTTTTCCAAATCCCTTTTCAGAGACAACAAGCACCGAATTGGTAGGATCATTCACGCAAATCATTCCGATTACGGCGTCCTTATCGTCCGCCAATCGAATTCCTCGTACACCACTTGCGCCGCGACCCATGGATCGAACTGCATCCTCATGGAAATGAATCGCTTTACCTGAGCGAAGGGCCATAATGATATGATTGCTGCCATTGGTCAATTTAGCTTCGAGAAGTCTATCTCCTTCACGAATGCCAATCGCAATAATTCCATTCGTTCTCGGTCTGCTGTACTGTTCTAATGGGGTCTTCTTAATTACTCCATTTTGAGTGCACATTGTTATATAATGAGAGTTCAAGAACTCATCATCACTCAGATTTTCAACATTGATATAGGCAAGGACCTTGTCATCTTGCTCGATGTTCAATAGATTTTGGATTGCGCGTCCTTTACTTTGTTTGGTTCCCTCTGGGACTTCAAATACCCTCATCCAGAAGCACTTTCCTTTCTCCGTGAACACGAGTAGATAGTTGTGAGTGCTTGCAATAAAGAGATGCTCCAAGAAATCCTCATTCCTCGTCGATGTTCCTTTACTACCCACGCCTCCGCGTGTTTGTCTGCGGTATTCTGTGAGAGGCGTCCGCTTAATGTACCCAAGGTGGCTGATGGTTACTACGACCTCCTCATTAGCAATCATGTCTTCAATTCGGAAATCAGCACCAGCATAGACGATTTCAGTTCTACGCTCGTCGCCATACTTCTCCTTAATCTCGATCAATTCGTTTTTGATCATCGTCATTCGAAGTGATTCATTCTCAAGCAGCTCCTTCAAGCCAGCAATGGTGCTCATCAACTCGTCATACTCTGCCTTAATCTTATCTCTTTCAAGACCCGTTAATCTCTGCAGACGCATGTCAAGAATTGCCCGAGCCTGGATCTCACTTAGGCTAAAGCTGTTCATCAATCCATCTCGCGCTTCATCTGGAGTTTTTGAGCCCCGAATCAATTTAATAACAGCATCGATGTTATCGAGTGCAATCAACAGTCCTTCTAGAACATGCGCACGCTCTTCTGCTTTTTTGAGTTCGTATTTAGCACGCCGAATTACAACCTCATGTCGGTGATCGACATAATGAAGAATAAGATCCTTTAGATTCAGTGGAATCGGCCGGCCCTTGACAAGGGCGATGTTGTTTACACTAAAGCTTGTTTGGAGATTTGTGTACTTATAAAGGTGGTTCAGTACCACGTTTGGAATTGAATCGTTCTTTAATTCATAAACGATCCGCATTCCTTGTCGGTCAGACTCATCCCGAATATCCCGAATGCCTTCAATTTTCTTTTCGTTGACCAATTCAGCTGTGCGCTGAATCATGTCTGCTTTGTTCACTTGATAAGGAATCTCCGTCACAATTATAGATGCCCGACCGTTATCATCTTCTTCAATGGTCGCTTGTGCCCTCATGACAATGCGTCCTCTACCCTCTTCAAATGCAGACTTAACACCTTCATAACCGTAGATAATTCCTCCGGTTGGAAAGTCTGGAGCTTTGACATATTCCATTAGTCCGGCCACATCGATATCGTTATCGTCGATGTAGGCGATGATTCCGTTGATAACCTCGGTAAGGTTGTGAGGCGGCATGTTCGTTGCCATTCCAACCGCGATACCGCTGGTACCGTTGATCAATAAGTTGGGAATCCCACTTGGAAGTACCGTAGGTTCTTGCAAGGAATCGTCAAAGTTCAATCGAAAGTCAACCGTCTCTTTATCAATATCAGAGAGAAGCTCTTCAGCAATCTTTCTCAATCGCGCCTCAGTATATCGCATTGCGGCTGGGCTATCCCCATCTACCGAACCGAAGTTTCCTTGACCATCCACGAGTGGATAGCGGAGAGACCATGGCTGAGCCATCCGAACCATCGTGTCATAAACGCTAGAATCACCATGTGGGTGATACTTACCCAAAACTTCTCCCACGATACGAGCAGACTTCTTGTAGGCACGATTGGACAAAACCCCGAGCTCGAGCATTCCATACAATACTCTTCTGTGCACTGGTTTTAAGCCGTCTCTAACGTCAGGTAAAGCGCGCGATACAATGACGGACATCGAGTAGTCGATGTACGCCGTTTTCATCTCATCTTCAATGTTGACGCTGATGATCTTTTCTCCTTCTGCCATAATGTCTTTCTAGGTAACTATATTTTAAGTCGTGGTACGACTTTGAAGCGAATTCGAAGGTAACATTCGACCCCTCGATTTCAGCTGCGTTTCACCCTCTATTTTTAAACAAAAATTTGTTAGTAGGCACTGGTTTTGCAAGGTTTTCAACAATCTGTTCGACTTAGATTTGAATAAGACAAAATTTCTACTACTTTGCTCTGGCATACGGCTTGAGTAATGGTCGTTTGTAAAAGCAATTTATGGATACAAATTTTTCACCAAGAGTAAAGGACGTGATCTCCTTTAGTCGTGAAGAAGCACTGCGCTTAGGACATGACTATATTGGTACTGAACACTTCCTCTTGGGCATGATTAGAGAGGGCGAAGGAATGGCCATTAAGATCCTGGGAAGCCTTGGGGTGGATTTAGTCGAGCTTAGAAAATTGATTGAGAATTCTGTTAAAAGTGTTGAGAAGAGCGGAAAGCCTCTCAATAGTCTTGGCAATATTCCTTTGGTCAAGCAAGCCGAAAAGACACTCAAGATAACCTACCTCGAAGCCAAACTATTCAAAAGTAATGTCATTGGCACGGAACATCTTCTCCTCTCGATTTTAAAAGATGAGAACAATGTTGCGTCTAGAGCATTAGCTGCATTTAATATAACCTATGATTCTGTGAAAGAAGATTTAGAAGCGATGCTTGCGCAAGGCGAGCCAAGAGCCGAGTACCCGGAGCCACCATCGGACGATGAGGATGAAGATGATGATTCAGCAACCTATGGCGGCACAGGCGGGAGAGAAGCCGGAAGCGGGACCAGAAGGACTTCAGATTCAAAATCAAAAACCCCCGTCCTGGATAATTTCGGCAGGGATATAACCAAGCTTGCTGAGGATGATAAACTTGATCCAATCGTAGGTCGAGAGAAGGAAATTGAGCGTGTCTCACAAATTCTAAGTCGTCGCAAAAAGAACAACCCAATTCTAATTGGTGAGCCAGGAGTTGGAAAATCGGCTATCGCTGAAGGTCTTGCCCTAAGGATAGTTCAACGAAAAGTCTCAAGAGTCTTATTCAGTAAAAGAGTGGTTACACTTGATCTTGCTTCGCTGGTTGCTGGCACAAAGTATCGGGGTCAGTTTGAAGAACGGATGAAAGCGGTTATGAATGAATTGGAGAAGTCTCCGGAAGTGATTTTGTTCATTGATGAGATTCACACGCTGGTTGGAGCTGGCGGAGCATCAGGCAGTCTAGATGCTTCAAACATGTTCAAACCAGCTTTGGCGCGAGGAGAGATTCAATGCATTGGTGCAACAACATTAGACGAGTATAGACAATACATCGAGAAAGATGGAGCATTGGAGCGCCGCTTCCAGAAAGTGTTGATCGAACCAACGAGCATTGAGGAGACCACCCAGATTCTAATAAACATCAAAGAGAAATACGAAGAGCATCACAATGTCAATTACACCGAAGCTGCGATTAAAGCCTGTGTTTCCTTGACGGATAGATACATAAGCGATCGCCACTTGCCAGACAAGGCGATTGACGCATTGGATGAAGCGGGCTCAAGGGTTCACATAACAAACATCAAGGTTCCTCAGGCTGTTATCGATATTGAAAAGAAAATCGAGGACATTAAAGAGGAAAAGAACAAAGTTGTTAGAAGCCAACGGTACGAAGAGGCGGCCAAGCTTCGGGATACAGAGCGGCAGCTAATTGAACAGTTAGAAACCGAAAAGAAGAAGTGGGAAGAAGAGACTAAGAATCATCGCGAAACCGTAAGTGAAGACAACGTTGCTGAAGTAGTTGCAATGATGACTGGGGTTCCAACACAAAGAATTGCCCAAAACGAGAGCAGTCGTTTGGTTTCAATGGATGATGAATTGAGAAATTCTGTTGTTGGACAAGATGAAGCCATTGGTAAGATCGTGAAAGCGATTCGAAGGAATCGTGCTGGTTTGAAAGACCCAAACAAGCCCATTGGAACATTCATATTTCTTGGTCCGACCGGCGTTGGTAAAACACAACTGGCTAAAGTGCTAGCTCGTTTTCTATTCGACAAAGAAGATGCGCTGATTCGCATTGACATGAGCGAATACATGGAAAAATTTGCGGTATCAAGGCTTATTGGTGCACCTCCCGGATATGTTGGGTATGAAGAAGGTGGACAACTCACTGAAAAGGTGCGAAGACGACCTTACTCTGTTATTCTGTTGGATGAAATAGAAAAAGCACATCCGGACGTATTCAATTTACTCCTTCAAGTCTTGGACGATGGTCAAATTACTGACAGTCTTGGTCGAAAGGTTGATTTCAGGAATTCCATAGTCATCATGACATCTAACATTGGATCAAGACAATTGAAAGACTTTGGAATGGGTGTTGGATTCAGCACACAGGCCAAGGAAGAACAGGCCGGTGATCATGCCCGAGGAGTCATTGAAAAAGCGCTTAAAAATGCATTCGCCCCAGAATTCCTCAATCGGATTGATGATGTCGTTCTATTTAATAACCTCAAGAAAGAGCATATTAAAGAGATCATTAATATCGAGTTGGCTTTTCTCTATGAGCGCGTTGAGGATATGGGCTATAAATTAACTGTCACAGATGAAGCAAAGGACTTCATTGCAGAGAAGGGTTTTGATGAAAAGTATGGTGCTCGTCCTTTGAAACGAGCAATTCAGAAATTTCTTGAAGATCCGATGGCGGAAGAAATCATCAAGGTAAACATTGAAGAAGGCGCTGGAATACGCGCATCTTTGAACAAGGCCAAAGATAACATCGCAATAAGCGTAAAGAAACCTCGTAAGAAGAAAGACGCAGAAAAGTAAAAATTAAGGCTCCTTAAACGGGGCCTTTTTTAATTGGCAACTTCGCTCATGAATTTGATGCGGAGAATTCTCAACTCCTCCGGCGAGTATTCATCTTCACCGAGCTCTTCTAATGCTTCTTCGATTTTTGGAGTTTCAGCTTCCATGAAGTAATCATGAACCTCATCTTGCCGATCTTCATCAACAATGTCGTTGATATAGTAGTCAATGTTCAATCGGGTTCCGCTATCAACAATATGTTCGAGCTCTTGGAGTAGCTCGTCAAACTTCATTCCTTTCGCGCTGGCAATATCATCCAAGGGGATTTTACGGTCGATGCCCTGGATGATGTATACTTTTCGTCCGCTTTTATTCACAACCGACTTCACCACCATGTCTTGTGGCCGTTCAATGTCATTCTCCTCGACATACTTCGCAATGAGGTCTGCAAAAGGCTTTCCAAACTTCATCGCCTTCCCCTGCCCTACACCCTGAATGTTCTTGAGTTCCTCGAGGGTAATCGGGAATTGGTTGGCCATGTCGTGAAGAGATGGATCTTGAAAAACTACAAATGGCGGCACGTTCTTCTGCTTGGCAATTTCTCTTCTGAGGTCTTTCAGCATTCGCAAAAGGGTCTCGTCCATCGCAGCACCTTGGGATTTGGATGACGACGCTACTTCAGCGCTTCGATCAATCTCTGAAGAATAATCGTGGTCCTTGTATACGTAAAACGACTCAGGCGGATTTGCGACAAATTCTCTTCCCTTATCAGTGAACTTTACGAGGCCATAATTTTCAATATCCTTTCTTAGGTATCCCTGGACAAGTGCCTGCCTAAGTGCAGCCATCCATAGTTTTGGGTCAATCTCTTTTCCGGCCCCAAATCGTTCTAAGTTGTTGTGCCTATATGTGGAGACCTCCGAACTATTTTTACCAGATAATATGTCGACTATATGCTTGGATTTAAAGCGCTCTTTAATTGTTAAAATCACTTCGAACAAAAGCTTCATTTCATTTATGAACTCAATTTCCTCCTTCGGATTAGAGGCGTTGTCGTCCATCTTCGCTCCATCACCATTGACTTCATCGAATGTTTCTCCGAAATAATTCAAGAGGAACTTCCTTCTCGATAAAGCGGTTTCTGCATAAGAAACGACCTCCTCGAGTAACTGACGACCTACTTCCTGTTCTGCTACAGGTTTTCCGTTCATGAATTTCTCGAGCTTCTCAATGTCTTTGTAGTCGTAAAAGGCAATGCATCTACCCTCTCCTCCATCACGACCAGCTCTTCCTGTTTCTTGATAATAACCTTCGAGGCTTTTCGGCATATCATAGTGAATAACAAAGCGCACATCTGGTTTGTCTATGCCCATTCCGAACGCGATCGTCGCTACAATGACGTCCACATCCTCCATGAGAAACATGTCTTGATTCCGCGATCGAGTATTTGCATCAAAACCCGCGTGGTATGGCAAGGCTTTAATTCCATTTACCTGGAGCGTTGAAGCGATTTCTTCCACCTTCTTACGGCTCAAGCAATAGATAATACCCGATTTCCCTTGGTTGCCTTTGATGTATTTAATGACCTGCTTTGCAGCTTCAATTTTCGATCGTACTTCATAGAACAGATTCGGTCGATTAAACGAGGCTTTGAACACTTTGGCATCCGTCATGCCAAGGTTCTTCTGAATATCGCTTTGGACTTTTGGGGTAGCCGTAGCGGTGAGTGCCATTACAGGAATGTTTTGATCAATCCCTTTGATCATCTCTTTAATACGTCTGTATTCTGGTCGGAAGTCATGTCCCCACTCGGAGATACAGTGCGCTTCATCTACAGCAACAAACGAGATGTTGACGGATTTCAAAAATTCCAGATTCTCTGCCTTGTTCAGTGATTCTGGAGCCAAATAGAGCATTTTGGTATTTCCAGCTGTCACATCCTCCTTAACTTGAGTGATCTCCGTTTTATTCAATGAGCTGTTAAGGAAGTGAGCAATGCTATCCTGAGTGCCAAAACTCCTAATAGAGTCGACCTGATTCTTCATCAGTGCAATCAAAGGCGAGATGATAATGGCAGTCCCATCCTGCATCATTGCCGGTAACTGATAGCAGAGAGATTTACCTCCACCAGTTGGCATAATGACGAAGGTGTCGTTGCCGGACGTTAGGCTTTCGATTACCTCCTTCTGCATTCCTTTGAAGGTGTCGAATCCAAATACCTCCTTAAGGGCTCCTTCGAGCGTCAACTGGCTAGTATCCATGAAAACTGAGTGGTTTAGTACTTAAAAATAGAATAATCGATGAAACTGACACCAATTATTTAGGAAGAATATTTCCTCGACCATCATCTCCTCTTAAAAAGTTGCTAAAGACAAATAATATAATGGCTGAAGCGGAAAATATGACGACCAATGTCAAGAGACTCTTACGGAAGATGCGTTCGATATCTATTACTTCCCAAATTGACAATACAGCCAAGGTTGAGAAAAATAGTACTGCAAGGATTAGAACAGTCGCGGTCAGTCTTTTGATTCCATTTTCCATTTGATGATTATTTAGTCGTTTCTCTATTCCAAACGAGTTCGGTGATGGTTTGATCGTCTAAGAAAAAGTATTTCCCACCCCAAGCATGTACCACACGTTTATATGATAGGACCTTGTTTCCTTCTATGACACGCCGAATTGTCACTTTACTCCTTCCTTCCTCATATTCTTCTTCCTCGATTCGCTTCTCGACAGCAACTTCTTCAACTACTGTTTCTTCCTTTAAGTCAGCGAGAATGAGCTTGATTCTTTCAATTCGCATTTGTGGATACCTCTCATCTGATTTATCGTTTAGGGCTTCATTATATTTCAGCATAGCCAAATTGTAGTCTTCCTTTAAGAAGGCTCGATCCGCTTCACTAACGAGTGTATTGTACTTTGCGTCGACAGCCTTGTCCCGAGCCTTTCGCTCGAGCATGTCCACAGTTTTCAACTTGGCCATTGGGGTTGGTTCCGAAGGCAACACCTTGATGGCCTCATTAAATGCTGTACGAGCATCTGCCCAATTCTCCCGAATAATGGCCTCGTTGCCGCGCTTCATGAACTCATTAAATCGCGATCTGCGATTCTTATCTTCCGCTTGAGCAACATCCCTTTCTTTTAATTTTTGATCGATAATGGCTAGCTGATTTTTAGGATATTCTTCAGAACTTAGTACACCAATGGCTTCAGCATATTTCACTCGTGCATTGATAAGGTCAGCATTATTATAGGCGTTATCTGCTTCTTTTATCAAAGCGTCAAACGCTATCTTTTTTTCCTGGTCTGCTTTTGCTTTGTTCTCTAATTGTGCAATTTTAGCAAGCTGCTGGGCTGGATAATCATCATTAGGATTTAATCCTTGCGCTTCGCGATATAGGGTTGCGGCTAGGTTGTAACTCTCCTTCTGAAACTTGTCATCGGCCTCGAGTATTTTTTGACTGTACTGATTAAGCTTCTCTGCTTGGGCGGCTTCCTGCGCTTTTCGACTAGCATCCTGTTCTAATTTCACGGCAATCAACGCTAGCTGCTCTTGCGGATAAGACTCATTCGGTTTGAGTTCAATTGCATTTTTAAAATCTTCCTTTGCCTTGTCATAATTCTTAACCTTCATTGCTCTATCTCCATTGACTATAAGCTTCTGGTATTGCTTGCCCTTTTCATCGGCTTCGGCTTGTGCAAGCTGATTAGTTTCGATGTCCTTCAACTTCTGCTCGACGATTACGAGCTGTTTTGTCGGGTATTCCTCCCTAGATTTCAATTCTAATGCATCCTTATAATGACCTTGTGCGGCAACCCAACTGCCTGAATTAAATGCTGCGTCAGCCTTGTCTATTTTCATTCGATATTCTGATTCGAGAGCCTCCGCCCTTTCGTTGACCACTTTTTGAGCAGCGAGATCAGCTAGTTTAGATTCGATTATTCCCAATTGCGATTTTGGGTATGCTTCTTCTTTTAGAGCCAGAGCATTCTGATATTGAGTCTTGGCATCTCGGAAATTTCCCCCATTGAATGCGAGATCAGCAGAAGCGATGAGGTCTTTGTACTTTTTCTCTTCTAACTCCTTTTTTGTCCTTAAAAGCTGAGCGGAAGCCTCTTCTTGTAACTTCTTATTGACTTCCGTTATTTGAGATAATGGATAAGAAGAATTTGGCACAATCACCAAAGCTTGAGAATATGCGTTCTTAGCACTTTGATAGTCACCCGACTTGAAAGCTACATCAGCTCCCGCGACAACATTATCATATTCTGACTTCCTTTTCTTATCCGCCTCTTGCTTCTGATTTAATTCTGCCAAAAGTTGTGTCGGTCTCGCCGCATCAGGCTTCAGGGATTGGGCGGCATTGATATTGTCTCTGGCATGATCCAAATCGCCGTCGCTCAGTGCGGTCTCAGCGTCTTTGATTGCAAGAAGGTAATCCCGTTCCTCTTGCTTCTCGGAGTTTGCCAAATCCTTGACCTTCTCCTTATACTCATCTTCGAGGCGTTCTAGCTCATTCTTGATTGACTTCGTATAAATTACATCGGTCACAAAATTTTCGATGTTGGGCTCATAGTAAAACTTGCCGATTGGTTTCTTGAGAATTGAGTAGTCAACTCCCTCAACCTCCTTGAAAAGGTTCACACTGATATCTCTTTCATAACCCCATTGCTTTTCGTCTTCAGGAATATTCTTTGTATTGAAATCAATCCGCTTGGTTACGTAACCTGACTTGGAGATTACCACAATAAATTCGTGATCAAATTCCAAGTAGAAATCAAATCGTCCATTTTTACCGGTTGACACTTTATCCACTTTTGCGCCATCTTGAATCAGCGTGACTGTCGAGCTTGTTAGTCTGTTGCCATTGTCATCTTTAACAACCCCCTCGATAGCGAGATTGTTAAATTTCTTTTGCGCAATTAGCGTTGTGCTAATGCCAATAAATAATATGGTGAATAGAATGTGTTTGAGCCTCATAACAAATCGCGAATCTCGAAGGTAGGCAATGTTATTACCAAGTACAGTGGCCTATATAAGGTATTAGCTCAATGGCCCCTGAAAGGGAATTAACGAGGAAATTATAGGGACTATTGCCTACTCAGGTTGTGGACTAAGTTCAATATCGCCAAGGATTCGAATTCGGAATTTTCCGTCACGCATATCCTTGTATTCACCAAGTTCATTGTACAGTCGGACGGCGAATTCACCTTGAATGATTCCGTACGAACGCCCATCCCTGTTATTGTAGATGACCTGGGTCAACTCGAAATAACCAAATGGTTGAAACGTGGGATGGTTGTCAGACTCCCACACCCGTCCTTGATCATCGATAAAACTTATCATTGCGCCCGCTTGAACATCTTGGTTCCAGATTGTGTCATTGAAAATGTTATTCCCAACTCTTCCCCATTTCACAGGCCCTTTTACCAAGGATGGATTAACCAGGTAATCTGAAATGTCCCAATAAGGTAATGTATCACCTTTAACTTCATACGGGAAGGAGATTGTGATAATATTCTTCGTCGCAGCCTCTGCTTCTTCCGGAGTTGCGTTTTGCTCCGAACGCATCAACTGGACAAAAATGTCAGGCATTAAAGAACCACCTGGTGCATAGTGCCAACCAACCGTGTCTACTTCAGGCCACTCAATATTTATTTTATCGGTGGTGTCGATTATCGGCTCACTCTTAAGTTCGCGTACCAATGCATGGTAGTCAAAATCAGATAGGTCCGATGTATCATCTGGAACCTCGAGTGTTATGGTGTCTTGATTCTTGCCCCAAGCAAATTGTACGTAGTAGTACGTATCAATAACGTGTTTGCTAACCGGTGGTTTAACAATGGGGACATCGATTACCACTGGTACTGGATCCTCGCAACCAGCAAGTGTAACAGAGACTAAAAATAAAATCAGCAGTTTCTTAAGCATGCTCATTGATTTCTTAACCGGCGAATTTACGAAATAGACGTATAGACTTGACATTTGGTCAACTAGCAAAACGATTTTATTAACTAGAATATTGCAAACTAAATCTTACTTACATCTCTGTTGGCTAAAAAGCATGGCGAGAATTGGTTGAGACAATCAATCGTCAGCAGTCACCAAAGTACCCTACCGTTTCATTTTGATATATCCAAAGGAGTCTTTAAAGTGAATATCTCAGAGTAAATACAAACTCCCTACCCGGCATAGGACGCCAAGGCATAATTTGATAGCTAGAATCCCAAATATTATTGATCTCAAATCGGAGCTCCAAGGAATGACTATCCTCCAGGTCAATTGGTTTATAGCTCATAGAGAGGGTTCCGATATGATATGAAGGCAAACTGGATGACTCGTCCGAGACAATGAACCTTTCAGAGGTATATTGATGACCGTATATGAATCGAAAGCTTGAAACCCTAAATCCCGCATTTACTCCAGCCGCTAAATTGGGAACGTAGCTCAATTGAAATTCTGAAGTGTCTGTCATCCATTGCGCTTGCGTCCAATTAGCATTGGCCGACCAAAACACACCGCCATTCTTGATCTTTACCTCATGGGAGTAGTTGATCTCAACTCCCCTCGAGCGAGACTGATCAATGTTAATTGGACTGTAGATCCAGCCTGAAGATGGCACCCATCTAATTCGATCTGTGAAATCTCCATGGAATGCCAGCGCCTGAAGTAGCATTTGCCCTTTCTTGTACCTCACACCACCCTCTAGCATTTTTGCCCTTTCAGGGTTCAAATTAATATTTCCTCCAGGGTTCCAATGCCGCTCGTTAAAGGTCGGAAATCGAACATTTTCTGAATAGGACCCAAACAAGCCTAAATGGCTAGGAATAATATAGTATGTCAGGCCGCCAAATGGTGTGGTTGCATAGTCGTCGGCGAAACTATTCATCCTCACCCCTAACTCTGAAACAAGTCGATTTTGACTAAGCCAGAACCCCTCTAGCAAAACGACTCCGTTTACCGATAGTGCATCGTGAGTTTTAGCGTAATTATCCGTGGAGGCCTCGGTCCAATTCGGATTAAGCCGAACGTTTAACTTAAGCCTAGAAATAAGCCGCTGTGAATATGAAATTTGGGTCTGAATAGTCTGAAAGCGATTGTTATTGTCAATTCCCCAAACTGTGTCGATGTAAATATTTTGGTTGTTTTCATAAAAGATCTTAGCATTAAATATGGCATCATTCTTCAGTTTTTTATTGAACCCCATCAAGACCCGATGAGCATAATCTTTCTGATTTTGGGATGTATTCGAATAGAAGTTTAAAGGCTGAGGAATCTGCCTGTCTGACCCACTATACCAGTAGATTAACTGGATATCGCTACTCTCAAAAACTGTCTTTAGATTGGCGGACATGTTGGCTCTTGAAAACTGAGAATTTTTCATCAATTCTCTGGGGTTATCAGCTAGGAAGGTGTTTTTGTATCGAAAGCGGTTATTCAATTGAAGAAGCTCTCCGGTTAGCGATAAGGATGTCTTTGACTTTTTGGATTTAATCTCACTCTGATATCGGAAGTTGCCACCAAAGTTTCCGAATGATCCACCGCCAGCTTCCAACAGCAATCCATCATCGTTAGACTCCGCCGACTGGTTGATGTGGACTGATCCACCAAGAGCTCCATTCGTATAGAGATTGGAGCTATTTCCCGAGTAGACATCAATGGACCTAAACTGAGATACCGGAAGGTTTGAGAAATCTACGCTTCCCAGCATTGGAGAGTTGAGTACAAACCCATTCCATATAACTTGGGTATGATTTGCGTCTCCGCTTCTGAATGTTGGTGTAGAGGTCAAACCCGGCCCATAGTCTTTGAACCGCAGAGAAGTCATTCTCGAAAGATAATCACTCAAACTTCGGTCGCTTCCGAGTCTGCGCTCATCAGGTTTTAGGTGCAGGGTAAACCCGCTCTGTAACGCTGGGGTAATGGAGTCTTGAATTAGGAGCTCTTTCAGCTCTAAAGTGTCTTGAGTTGATCCCGCGATTGCTTGGAGGCCGAAGGCCACAAGAATAATTATTCGTTTCAATTTCTCAGATTTTTAAATCAAAATGAAACGAAAAGCGTTAGAATAGTGGAAAGGAGAATATGACTATTCATCCGATCTGCCTTTCATCCCGAAAGCTTTTCGCTTTGAACATTATGGCAGGTCTTCTGACTCCTCTCTAACCTTGCGCCTTCCCGTATTAACAGTGGCATCGTGCAAGACAATAAACGAGAGTTACAGCTGCGGGGACAGTCCAGGATTTACACCTGATTCCCTTTTAATCACGTCAAAAACGTGAACCAATAACAATTGCGAAAATACGAATGCTTACGGCATGAAGTCAACCTGAGGAACCACTCTTGCGCGGAACTTTGCTTCGGTAACCGTGATCTCATGTCTGCCGTTATAAAGTCTGCCAGCGAAATCGCCTTCCACGATATACATGGCAAAGGTGTCTAGTGTATCCGTCTTGAAATCTCTAGGATAGAAATCTGTAATTCGGATGTAAGTGTCTCTGAGTTGACCACTTCCTTCTTTGGTTGCCCATACATTCCGATCTTCATCGGTAAATGCTAGCTGAGCGCCATATCTAAAGTAATTCGAGCTGGAGAAAGGATTGGCAACTTCGTCAATAAACAACTTAGTTACTTGTTCACCGTGCCGAGGATCAAATTCATCAATGGTATCCATGTCCGTTGTCACATCAACGCACTTGAAAAATGAAAGTTGGAGTCTATCCTCTGGATTTTCAGGTCTAATAAATCGCGTGGTATGCGTGAAAAGATTAGTTACTGAGTCTGGGCAGTAATCCCCGATCTCCTGATCGCAGAAATTGTAGTAAATGTTTTCGTCGTAAGGATCCCACGTAACCCACCGATTTGTATCATGATTTGGGTCGAAGGGATTGTAAACCCGAGTAGCAGTATCCCAGAGTGAACGTTCGTTATCACACCACGACCGATAGTGACCGTTGAACTTTCCATAGAAGAAGTAGTCGCAGGTCGGAATAGTAAAAGTGTCGAAGAGTATCGGCGGGACCGTATCTTCAAAACCCACAATTCCTAAGGTTGCACCTTTCTTACATGAAGTAGCTGTGATAAGAGAAACTGAGAACAGTAAAACAGCTATGTATCCAAAATTCTTTGAAATCACTTTCATATGGCGGTCAAAATTACGGAAATACGTCCTTCAAAAAGACGTGAGACAATTAATAGAGTTGGCTTTACAAAGGAAACGTCACCTGAGCCGTTTTCATTGCATGTTCAAACCGGTTATTATCAATGGATAGTTGATCGACATTTTTCAGCGCTTCTATCATGACTTCGGTTGGCATGTTTCCTACTAATTCATCTTCGGCCATCGGACAACCCCCTAGCCCTTTGATTGCCCCATCAAATCTTCGACAACCAGCGTCATAAGCTACTTTAGTCTTCTCAGCAGCTGCTTCATATGTGGAATGTAAGTGCGCTCCAATTTCAAGATTGGAAAAAGCGGGTATAACCGTTTCAAACATGGAACGAATGCTCTCAGCGTTGCTAACTCCAACAGTATCAGCTAGCGCAAACACCTTTATATCTAAGCTCTCATCAATCCTTGAAATCCATTCTGCGGCCAAATCAGGGCTCCATGAATCGCCATATGGGTTACCAAAGGCCATTGAGATGTAGATGACGACCTTTTTATTATGGTCCGTTGCCATTTTTTGGATCTCCTCTACCCTAGCCAAAGACTGATCGATCGACGCATTGGTGTTTCGTTGCTGAAATGTCTCAGAAATACTGAAAGGATATCCTAAGTAATCAATCTCTTCGAAGCGACAAGCATCCTCTGCCCCGCGCTTGTTGGCTATGATGGCTAGGAGTTTGGAAGAAGTTTCGCTCAGGTCAAGTTGATTCAGAACTTCGGCGGTATCCCTCAATTGAGGTATCGCTTTCGGAGAAACAAAGCTTCCAAAATCAATGGTGTCAAACCCGACCTTGAGCAAATCATTGATGTAGTTGGCCTTTTTGTCGGTAGCAATGAATTCATCAATTCCTTGCATGGCATCTCGAGGGCATTCTATGATCTTAACTCCCATAATTACACCAATGATCGGTTGATTTTCTTCACTAATCCAGGCCCCTCATATATGAAACCCGTATATAATTGGACCAGCTTCGCCCCTGCATCAAGCTTTTCTTGCGCGTCCTGCGACGAATGAATCCCACCAACTCCAATTATAGGAATCGATTTCCCAGATTCTTGGTGAATGAAGCGAATCACCTCTGTACTACGACTTCTGACCGGAATGCCACTCAAACCACCACTTTCATTCTTGTTTTCAGATCTAAGGCCATCTCTATTGAGTGTTGTATTCGTTGCTATTAAACCGTCAATACTAATTTCTTTAACCAATGAAATAATATCTGATAATTGATTTTCGTTCAGGTCAGGAGCAATTTTGAGGAGGACCGACTTTTTCTTGGTTTGTTTCTCTCTATGCTCAAATAGAGAGTTAAAAATTTTCTTCAGCTCATCTTTTCCCTGCAGTTCGCGCAAACCTGGCGTGTTCGGAGAGCTCACGTTGACCGCAAAATAATCGACATGGTCATACAAAGCTTTAAACGAATAGAGATAATCACTCACCGCCTCTTCGTTAGGCGTCACTTTGTTTTTTCCGATGTTTCCGCCTACTGGCACTTTAGTATGACTTCTTTTTATTCTCTCTACCGCCTCATCAACACCACCATTGTTGAACCCCATTCTGTTGATTAGCGCGTCGTCTTCTAGAAGCCTAAACAATCTTGGTTTTTCATTTCCAGGCTGCGCCTTTGGAGTAAGTGTTCCTATTTCAACGAACCCAAAACCCAAGCTAGCTAACTCATCAATCCATCTCGCATCTTTGTCGAACCCCGCCGCCAATCCCACTGGATTTGGAAACTTCAAGCCAAATGCCTCGGTTTCAAGTTTCGTGTTTTGAAAATCAAAAAGACTACGGATAATTGATCCCATTCCGAGAGAATGAGCTCTCTTTAACCAGCCACTTGTGAAGTAATGCGCCTTTTCTGGTGGAAGGGAATACAGTATTGGCCGAACGAGTGATTTATACATCGCGGCGAAAGTAGGATGAAGACGCCAACCCACTCGAAAATTGATCGATAATTAAAGTGGTTCTGAATAATTGATTTTGACAAGGTCTAAAGTGATTTGGGTTAGCTCCAACTCGCCCTCCCCTTTTTGCCATACATAGATGCTGAGTTCTCCGCCCAACGGCAGGCTCCGCGGCTTTCTAATCACATACTCGTGGCTTCGGTTGGTATTTTGAAATATCCCCAAGGAAACATTGTCATATCCATAATTATGTTCCCCCTGATCGAAGCTTGTAACTATATAGGCCGATGACAACTGATCGTCTGACTTAAGGTTTAATCGTATCAATAAGTATTCACCTTTCTCTGTTTCGAAAGCATCATAACCAGTTATCAGTTCTTGACTGTAGCGATTGTTTTCTGACACAAAACTTAAGCTGTCTTCAATTTGCAGCTGATCGATATTTCGAAGTAGTGCAGTATCCATCTCAATCCGCTCGTTCTTTCCGAGGCGTAACCTTTCCGTATCTGGGTATCGATAAGCGCCCAACATACCAAGGTTTCCATCATGTTTGACATGAAACAGCATTTCATGAAATGCGGTTTTAGTCATTGCGCTCCCTGATAGCTTTTGATCTAAATACTGAATATGGAGTACTCCATTGTAAAAAAGGCATCCTCCGAGAAAAAGCAGAACAAGTGAAATAAGCCAAGTTCTCTTCCTAATCATCCATGCAATGAATGCAGCAAGCGGAATGCTGAGAAAGGGGTAAATATCGATCATTGGTCTTATGGAAAGACTGTCACCATAGTACCAACACCACCAGGAGAATACGATATAAAGGTGGATAAGGAATATGGCTGTGATCGACCACGTCAAATCTTTGTCAATCTTCCTCAACATGGGAACTCCAACAATGGCAAGGGCCATAATTGGAGTGTAAAGCAGCCATCCATTCCTATAGCTAAAGAGCCCGTTCAAAATGTTCGGATCCGTCCAGAAAAACTGTTCACCTGGATACGAATAGTAGAGCAAGTCTCCGGTGACTTGATACCAAAGAATAATTTGGGGAAGGAAGATCAATATTGAAATTAGCGGAAGAATCAAGGACTTTGGCTGAAGCAATTGCCGACGGTGAGGAAGACTGCTCATCAAGGTGCTCAATGGAAGGATTCCAACAATAATGTTGGTAGGTCGAATCATTGTTATAATCGCCAACACGATTGCCATCCAGATGAGTGAAGAGAAGTTGTTTTTGCCCCTCCATTTGTCCCAAATCGCAATAAAAACAGCGATCATGGCAAATGAATAAACGTGAGACATGGAGCTCTCCTTCAATGAATAATGTAGAAGGTTGGTGCCTAGTAAAATGAGGAGTATTGTCAACGTTGAGACAAAACCTGAAAACCTCCTATAAAGCACTCCCCAAAGGCTCCACAACCCAATAATCAAAGCGATTATTCCGGCTAACCAAACGGCAACTTGAAAGGGTTGACTCCAACCATCAGCGGGATAACCAAGAACGGGCGCCAGAATTTTTGCCCCGAGATAAAATGGCATCCAGTACAATGCCATGGCCATGGTCATCTTTGGAATCGCGCGACCTTTTCCATGTGGATAAAGCCAATACCGAGGCTTTTCGGTATCTTCAAGTTCCTCAAAAAACTCAAAGTAAAAGTCGCCATGCTCAAACCACCCGGGTAAGTATGAGTAGTATCCATAACCATCACCTTGTATGACATCTGTTTCAGCTACATCGTATCTAACAAAACCCCAAATGGCGATTATCAGGTGTGATAACAGAAGAAAGACAGGCGCTCTTTTCATGATGGACGATTCAAATGTAATGGGCTGATTTTAGAGGGCAAGCTGAAATCGTACATTCGCCGCATGGCACTGATAGAAGCTTCTGGGGTGACGAAGAAGTATGGCACACTTGAGGTGTTGAAAGGGATTGATTTGGAAATTTCTGCCAGCGAAATTGTAAGCATCGTTGGTGCTTCTGGTGCCGGTAAAACCACTCTTCTTCAGATACTTGGAACCTTGGACCAGCCAGATGCTGGAGAAGTTGTCATCAACGGCACGAATGTCTTTAATCTAAAAGACAAAGACGTCTCGGACTTCAGGAATAGGTCGATTGGTTTCGTATTTCAGTTTCATCAGCTGCTACCAGAGTTTACGGCAATCGAAAATGTGTGCCTACCCGCATTCATTAAAGGGTTGACTCGTAAAGAAGCAGAGGCTAAAGCAAAAAAACTGCTGCAATTCTTGAACGTCGAGAACAGAGCGAACCACAAGCCAAATCAATTAAGTGGTGGTGAACAACAGAGAGTCGCGGTTGCCCGCTCACTCATTAATGAACCCAAGGTCGTATTTGCCGATGAGCCTTCTGGAAATCTGGACACTAAAAATGCTTCAGAGCTGCATAAGCTCTTTTTCGATCTCAGAGACGAACTAGGTCAGACATTCGTAATTGTAACTCACAATGAAGAGTTGGCTGAACTTGCAGATCGAAAGTTGACGATCGCTGACGGAAGGATTCAATCCTGAGTAAATGGGATTGGATATCAAGGGCATATTAGATGATGCGTATGTCCAATTCGCCACAAAGGACTTTGTTCCGAATGACCCGGTTCTAATTCCTCATCGCTTCCAGAGAAAAGAGGACATTGAAATAGCTGGTTTTCTTACCGCTACAATTGCTTGGGGTAAAAGAGTTTCGATCATTAAAAACGCCTCCCAACTTATTGAATTGATGGACGATGCTCCGTGTGACTTTATAATGAATCACGAGCCTAAAGATCGTCTCCGATTCCAAAGCTTTGTACACCGCACATTCAATGGAGAAGATGCTATGTTCTTTCTCGAAAAACTACAACAGGCATATGTGAATGAGTCTGGCTTAGAACCGCTATTTAGCCAGGGAGAAACCATGGCGAACAGGATTACGTCTTTCCATCAATGGTTCTTCGCAGATCATCCAGAAATAAGAACCAAAAAACATGTCAGCAACCCAAAAACTGGTTCTGCTTCCAAGAGGCTAAACATGTATTTAAGATGGATGGTCCGGCCTTCTTCTGAAGGAGTCGATTTTGAAATATGGGATTCAATTAAGCCTTCAGAATTGATGCTACCCCTTGATGTTCACACAGCGAGAGTTGCAAGATTTCTTGGATTACTCGAACGCAAGCAGGATGACTGGCGAGCCGTAGAAGAGCTTACTTCTAAGCTCAGGTCATTTGACCCGAAAGACCCTGTTAAGTATGATTTAGCCTTGTTTGGATTAGGCGTTGAAGGAATCGTCAACTAGGTTCTTTTGACTTACGAGCGTAGCCACTTAATGTCTTCCAAGAGAAGATTAGACCGAGCAGGACGAGAAGGGATCCAAGCAGCATCGGTGCTCCAGGAAGATGGAATAGCGCGTCATCACGAGTTCCATAGGCAAACAGATATGTCATCAAAGGAGGACCAACGATCGAAGTGGCGCTCATCATACTCGTCATAGCTCCTTGCAATTCGCCTTGTTCGGTGGCTGGAACTTGGTTACTCATTATTCCTTGTATGGCTGGGCCGGCAATCCCTCCTAAACAGTAGACGATCATATAAGGATACATCATCCATCCCTCACTAGCGATTGAGAACAGAACTAAACCGATCATGTATAGGATCAACCCAACATAAACGCTCATTACTTGACCAAGTTTTGGGATCGTCCAACGTATGAGCACTCCTTGAACTAATGCGCTCAGAATACCCACGAACCCTAGAGAATAACCTACATCTGACTCACTCCAATCAAACTGATACATGGTGAAATAGGACCAAGTACTTTGGACGGCATGAGCAGCTACATAAACGAAGATTAAGGCGAAGATTAATCCGGTAATTATTGGATACTTCTTGAGATTGAGAAGGTTGCCAACGGGATTGGCTCTGTTCCATTCAAATTTTCTTCGGTTTTCCAATGGCAAGGATTCAGGCAATACCAAGAAGCCATAAATCCAATTTAACAAGGTGAGTGCGGCTGCAGCGTAGAACGGAACTCGCGGACCAAACTCACCTAGCAAACCGCCGATCACAGGGCCAATGATGAATCCCAATCCAAATGCGGCGCCGATTAAACCGAAATTTTGGGCTCGTTTTTCTGGAGGACTGACATCAGCAATATATGCAGCGCCGGTCGTAAAGCTCGCTCCCATAATCCCAGAAATTACCCTTCCAATGAAAAGCCACCCAATGGTTGGTGCCATTGCCAAAAACAGATAGTCTACCCCAAAACCGAATAAGGATATTAAGAGAACCGGCCTCCTGCCGTACCGATCGCTTAAGGCACCGACAATTGGTGCAAATAGGAATTGAAAAAATGCATAAGCGAAGATGAGCCAGCCTCCATACTCAGAAGCAGCACTAAGTCCTTCACCAGTTAGCTCCATGATCAGACTAGGCATAACCGGAATGATAATCCCAATACCCGTAACATCGAGGATGAGCGTGATAAAAATGAAGCCGACGGCGGCTTTCTTGTTTTTCATTTGGCGGCTGCGAAGGTGATTAAAACAGAATGAAGAAAACCAATTGAACTTAAGCCCCTGCCCTCTTTAGTCGGTCGTTGATTGCCCTTCCCAATCCAAAATCCTCGATTCGTTCAATCAAGATTGATTTGGTTGCAGCATTTTCTGCCATCTGATGGAGAGCGTGATAGAATGACTGAGCAGTATTCTCCATCTTCTCATCTGTTTCAATCCGAACCAGCTTGGAATATGATAGAGGGTCAGTTAGAGAATGAACGATTACGCCCGTAGATTCATCGCTGAGTTGATCCAAATTTTCTTGACTTTCAATAGAGATAATCGATTTGCCCGGAGAATAATGTTGCGAAAGCATACCTGGAGCAGAAGGTTCAGAAGAAGATGTGCGCACCTCAACCTTTCCGACTAATGCTTCAATTTCTTCCAGAGGGACACCTCCAAGCCGATAGACGATGATTCGTCCGTTCTCCTCTCCAACGATGGTAGATTCAATTCCAACCTGAGCTGGGCCGCCATCGAGTATTAATTCCACAACTCCATCGAAATACTTCTGAACGTGTTCTGCCCTACTTGGACTCACAGAGCCGAATGGATTAGCGCTCGGCGCGGCAACAGGAAATTTTAATGACTCTAAAAGTGTATTTGTGATGGGGTGACGAGGAATGCGAACAGCAACACGATCCAATCCCGCCGTTATTATTGGAGGTATTAGATGGCTTCTCGGAATTAGAATTGTGAGTGGGCCTGGCCAATGGGATTTCGCCAATTGCTCCAATGAACTGGGAATGGTTAGATCCCATTCATGCAGCCTTTCAACCCTCGATGTATGGATAATCAACGGGTCATAAAATGGCCGATTCTTTACTTTGAAAATCTGCCTAGTCGCGTCCTCATTGAGTGCATTCGCTCCTAAGCCATAAACGGTCTCCGTTGGGATTGCAACCAACTGTCCGCCTTCCAGAAGTACACGAGCCTTATCAATATCTTGGGAAACTTCTGTTTTCATTGTTTGCTAAACTTCACAGACCAACTTCTAAAACCGTAAACACTCAGTGCAAAGAAAACCACCATAAGCCCACTGTAGATGAATAAGTCTCTACTTGCGTATAGAATGATTGAAACGCCATTAAGAACAATCCAGTAAATCCAAGCATAAAGTTTTTTCCTCGCTTCGAGAAAAGTGGCTGCTATTCCGAAGACAGTAGTTTGTGAATCCACGAACGGATAGACGGCCTCCGTATAATTGTCAAAAATCCACCCCAGAGCCAGCCCAAGTATTACTCCACCAATAACAAGGGTAAGGTGGGGTGTAATATTCCATTTGCTGATTAATAACTCCTCTCCTATCGGTTTACTCCAGTTCCACCAACCATAAGCGCCCATTATCACGTAGAAGACATACAGGAGTGATTCGGCATTGAGCTGAACCAGGATGAAGAGGTAGACACTTAATAGCGAACCGACGATACCAAATGGCCAACACCAGATGTTCTCTTTTATCAGAAGGATGATAAAAACCAAGTTAAACCCTACGGATAACAACTCTATGATTAGGTTCAATTCCACTTTATGAACAACCGAGCAAAGAAAACGAGTTGAGGAGGACAAAAAATGGTCCCTCTCGATTTTCGTAATTTGTTAGATGATGATGCGTGCATTCATAGGGGTTTGTTTCTGTGTCTTGCTCATGCCTGATGCAACCAACGCACAAGACACCCTTTCCGTTTATTTTGATTTAGACAAGCGCACCCTGGATAATCATACTCAGCTGGATGCGTTTGCAAGGACTCTCGAGCGCCATGAGAACATTCAATTGATAGGATACGCCGATTACCTAGGCAGCAAATCTTACAATCTGCTACTTTCCTTCGATCGAGCTTATCACATAGCCAAATACCTCAGAAAGAATCACTCGAAAAGAATCACCGTAGGAAATATTGAAGCTAAAGGTGAACTCCCGCCCCGTGGTACCAATAGTTCTGATGGAAAGCCAAAGGATAGAAGAGTCGATATCGTTTATGGCTCATCTGCTACCCCTAAACAAAGTGCAGTTCCAATCTCCCCTGCTCCAAAACAAAGAGAAGTTGTTTCCTCACCCGTAAAGTCAACCCGCGCTCCTGAGGCAATAGAGATCGATACGACCTCGAAAGAGAACATTGTTCTAGAAGGTCTTTCATTTTATGGCGGAAGGCACTATCCTCTTCCTGAATCGATGCCCATTCTTTTGAGCTTAGTTGAGACCATGATGGAGTATCCAACTCTAGAGATAGAAATCCATGGTCATATATGTTGCAATTATGTTGAACTTGATGGAATGGACAACGACACAGGGGAACCAGTTCTGAGTAGAAACCGAGCGCAGTTTGTCTATGAGTTCTTGATTGAAAATGGCATTAATGAAGATCGAATGTCGTTCAAAGGTCTTGGGAGTTCTGATCCTAAAGTTTTTCCTGAAATGACACCAGAGGATCAACAGGCCAACAGAAGGGTTGAGTTGAAAATCATCCATTTCTAGACTTTTATATTTTCTCGATCACCAAGGTCCAAAATGGCTTGGTTAGGCTGTTTTACTTTCTACTTTTGCGCGCTCAAAGCAAAAGGAAATAGAATGAACAAAATTGCGGTGATCGGTGCAGGAACAATGGGTAATGGAATTGCTCATGTATTTGCTCAATTTGGAAATGAAGTAAACCTCATTGACATTTCTCAAGACTCTCTTGATCGTGGCATCGCTACGATCACCAAAAACCTTGACAGACAAGTCAGTAAAGAACGAATTACCGAGGAAGACAAAACAAACACGCTCTCTCGAATCAAGACATATACTGATCTTGGGGAAGGAGTGAGTGATCGTGAATTGGTCGTTGAAGCTGCAACTGAAAATGTAGATCTAAAACTCAAGATCTTTCAGGACTTAGACTCCAAAGCACCAGAAGGATGCATTCTGGCCACAAACACCTCTTCTATTTCGATCACCAAAATAGCGGCAGTAACAGGGCGGCCTGACAAGGTTATTGGAATGCATTTTATGAACCCGGTGCCTGTAATGAAGCTGGTAGAAATCATAAGAGGTTATGCTACATCTGATGAGGTCACGAAGACCATCATGGACGCAAGCAGTGCACTCAGCAAGGTTCCAGTCGAGGTAAATGACTACCCTGGGTTTGTAGCAAACCGAATCTTAATGCCCATGATCAACGAAGCAATCATTACGTTGCATGAAGGTGTGGCTGGCGTGGAAGAGATCGACACCGTTATGAAACTTGGAATGGCTCACCCAATGGGGCCACTTCAACTTGCTGATTTCATTGGACTTGATGTTTGTTTGAGTATTATGAACGTATTGTATGACGGCTTTGGAAACGGAAAATATGCCCCTTGCCCACTCTTGGTTAATATGGTGACTGCAGGAAAACTCGGAATAAAATCAGGCGAAGGTTTTTACTCCTGGAGGCATGGAACCAAAGAATTAGTTGTAGCAGATAACTTTAGGAAGTAAAATTGGCGTTATTGATTGTTCGGATGTTTGATTGTTTGGTTATTGGGATGTTCACATTAGAAGCTGAGAATGGCGACGATAAATAGATTTGAGGATTTGGAGATATGGCAAGAAGCCAGAGAAATAGCGAAGGCTAGTTATTCCCTCTCATTGATCGCTTATGGAAATCATGATTTTGAACTTGCCAATGCACTCACCAAGACTTCTGGTTCTGTTATGGACAATATTGCCGAAGGGTTTGGTCGAGAAGGAAACAGAGAGTTTGTTCAATTCCTGTCTATTTCAAAAGGATCATGTGCAGAATTGAAGTCGCAGTGCATTAGATTCTATGACCGGCCATACATTCAAGAAGAAGATAAATCTTACATCCTTCAGATTCAAAAACTCTATAATCGTATTGGAGGTTTGATGAAGTACATCAAACAGTCAAACATAAAGGGACATAAGTTTAAAGAACTAGAGATTCAGATATTCCGGTTCGAAAGAGATTAAATCAACTAACTGCAAACAGAGAAAAGATGCCTAAAGGACTTTATCAAATACCTTATCCAGACAATGAGCCTGTATTGGGTTACGCACCTGGATCAGAAGAATTAGAATCACTTCTTTCCACGTATCACGAGATGCTAAATCAAGAGCCAATTGACATGCCTATGTACATTGGAGCTGAGAAGGTTAGAACGAGTAATAAAATGCCGATAAATCCACCTCATGATCATGCCAAAGTTCTTGGGCATTTCAATTATGGGGATGCTTCTCACGTTACAGCGGCTATTGACGCCGCTCTCGATGCTAAAGCTGCATGGTCATCGCTTCCTTGGGAACACCGAGCAAGCATTTTTCTAAAGGCCGCAGAGCTATTGGCTGGTCCATTCAGAGATCGAATGAACGCTGCAACTATGTTGGCGCAGTCCAAGAATGTGATGCAGGCTGAAATCGATGCGGCATGCGAACTAATTGACTTCTTTAGGTTCAATGCATACTTGATGCAAGAGATGTACAGCAACCAACCTGACTCTCAGCCTGGTATTTGGAATCGAATGGAATATCGACCTCTAGAAGGATTTGTTTTTGCAATCTCTCCATTCAACTTTACTTCCATTGCGGCTAATCTCCCAGCATCTGCTGCTATGATGGGAAATACAGTCGTTTGGAAACCTTCTGAGACTCAGATGTATTCTGCACAAGTTATAATGGACTTGTTCAAGGCTGCTGGTCTTCCAGATGGTGTGATCAATTTGATCTCTGTTGAAGGGCCCGTCGCTGGAGGCATCGTATTCAAACATAACGAATTTGCGGGTCTTCACTTCACTGGATCCACCGGTGTTTTCCAAACTTTGTGGAAAGAGATAGGAACGAATATTGACAAGTATCACTCCTACCCTAGAATTGTAGGTGAGACTGGAGGTAAAGACTTCATTATGGTACATTCCAGTGCTGAACCCCAAGAAGTGCGAACGGCGATTTCCAGAGGAGCATTCGAATTCCAAGGTCAAAAATGTTCTGCCGCGTCTAGGGCTTACATTCCGTCAAGTATGTGGAATGAAGTCAAGGAAGGAATCGTCGAAGATTTGGCGTCCTTTAAAATGGGATCTCCAGAAGACCCGAGCAACTTCATCAACGCCGTGATTGACAAGAGAGCCTTTGACAAGATCTCGGGATTTATTGACTACGCCAAAGAAAGTGCCGATGCTGAAATCATAGCAGGCGGAAACTACGATGGAAGTAAAGGCTACTTCATTGAGCCAACGGTCATTTTAGCGAAAGATCCTAAGTTCAAAACCATGTGCGAAGAGATCTTCGGCCCTGTCATGACCATCTACGTTTATGAGGATAGGGCGTTTGAAGAAACCATGTCAATATTGAATCAGAGTTCTCCATACGCACTGACTGGTAGTATTTTCTCAGGTGATCGCTACGCTATAGACCTCGCCTGCAAAGCGTTAGAAGATTGTGCTGGAAACTTCTACATCAACGACAAACCAACTGGCGCTGTGGTGAATCAACAGCCATTTGGAGGTGCAAGAGGATCTGGAACCAATGATAAAGCTGGATCAATGTGGAATTTAATTCGATGGGTTAGCCCAAGAACGATTAAGGAAACATTTGTTCCGCCTACTGACTATAGATACCCATTTTTAGGATAAGACAATGCCAGCTAACGGCCTCTTTTTCTAGTGAAATAGTAGCCCTTTTTCCAATTGGGATTTAGAACGTGAGCGTCAAGTACATCACCCTGAAGATTGATTAATTTCATATTTCATTCTAAAAACAAGGCTGATCTTTGATGTCAATGAGACCCGGATTTCAAGAACTCACAGAATTCAGCCATTATTTACAGAGACTTCTCGAGACAAGACTCTGGGCAAAAATTCTGCTTGGAATGATTCTAGGGTTGGCGCTGGGTTATTTTCTCTCACCAGACACGGGATTGGTATCTGAAAGCACATCTAACAACGCTTCTCAGTGGTTGGGCTTTCCAGGTGTGCTCTTCATCAAACTGGTGCAGATGATTATGATTCCCCTCATTTTCTCCTCCATCATCACAGGAATTGCGAGCAATACGGATACGGAGAAACTGAAAAAGGTTGGTTTAAACCTAGTAGTCTACTTTTTGTCGACTACGGTCATAGCGGTTGTTATTGGCATCACCGTAACCCAGTTGATCAAACCAGGGCAATACTTTGAAAAACCACAAGAGCTACCAGCTGTCGATGCCTCTTTATCAAGTCAACCCGGCTTGCCGACTATTGAAGAGCTTCCTCATGTTATCTCGAACCTTCTGCCTTCCAACCCATTGGCGAGCATGGTTACTGGAGAGATGCTGAGCATTGTGTTGTTCACCATCATAATCGGGATTGCCATCTCGGTCATGTCAAAACCGAATTCTCAACCGATCCTTAACCTTCTTTCTTCAGTCCAGGAGATTTGTATGACTATAGTGCGATGGGCAATGGAAATAGCGCCGTATGCTGTTTTCGGATTAATGGCCCAGCTCATCATTTCAGTTGGCTTTTCGAGCATCCTGGGACTTGGGGCATTCATGCTCACCACATTGATCGGACTTTTGTTACTTCTTCTGGTTTACCTTCTTCTAGTCGTCATAATTGGAAGAAGGAATCCTTGGACATTTCTTAAAAAGGTGAAGGATCTTCAGTTGGTTGCGTTTTCGACAGCAAGCTCTGCTGCGGTTATGCCTTTGAGCATGAAGACTGCGCAAGAAGAACTTGAAATCTCTCCATTCATTTCAAAGTTCATTATTCCAATTGGAGCTACCATTAATATGGACGGAACAGCACTATTTCAATGCGCCGCTACCCTATTTATATCCCAGGTATATGGCATTGAACTGAGTATCGCAAACCTTGCATTAATCATGTTCACAATCGTGGCCGCCTCCATTGGTACCCCATCCATTCCAGGTGGAGGAATCATCATAATGGCCAGCGTTCTTCAAGGAACAGGCATTCCAGCTGAAGGGATCATGATGTTAATTGGAATTGATCGCATCATGGGAATGTTTAGGACGGCCGTCAATGTTACTGGCGACATAACCGCTTGCATTATATTCGAGCGATTCTTTGGAGTCGAGACAAGAGAGAAAGTCTAGAAGGCGCCTTATCAATTATAAAGTCGGGTCAATCGGAGCATCCAGCTCCATGCTGATCTTCACTTCAACCTCATCGCTGACGACGGCTGTTGCTGCCCAACTTCCAGTCCCAACTCCATAATCCGATCGATTCAACGTTGTTGAAATCGAGATGCCCAGGATTTCATACCCTTCTTTCCATGGATTGTCCATCCTGCCTTTTATTTTCATTGGCAGAACAACGGATTTGGTCACTCCACGCATTGACAACTCACCGTGAATGTTGTAGAGCTTATCAGATGCTTTGACAATATGGCTTGACTTGAATACGATCATTGGGTTATTTGTCGCGTCAAAAAAGTCACTACTCTGAAGGTGATCATCTCTATCCTTCTCATCAGTGCTGATACTAGCAACCATAATTTCGAAACTTGCTTTGCTCCCGCTCAAATTTGCAGGGTCAAAGAAAATGTCGCCATCAAATTGCTTGAATTTCCCAGGAACTTCACTAAAAAAATGATCGATGCTAAAAGTAACTGAGGCATGAGATTTATCGATGCCCCATTTTTTAGCGACTTGAGCAATGGAGGTACCTGCGCAGATCAACACACCTGCTGCTACGGATATTAAAATTTTCTTCATTTCACAATTTGCTTTGATGGCTCTAAGTCGCTCCAGAAAGCGTTTCCTTACGCATGCCTTGAAATCAAGGCATCAATTAATTAGTTAGAACAATCGCGACAGTGGGTGTGCGATTAGCGTTAGCAGAGCTATACATACGGAGATCAGCACAACTCAATCAAAACTAAGGTTGTGACTTCTAGCCTATTGAATCCCAGATACGATATTCACCTTGTTGAACGGTTTGATTACCACCTCATTAGGTAGACTAGTATTTCAAGTCCCAATATTGGATAATGATCAAACTCAGATGAAAGAAGAAGGTAGGTAGGATTTATCTTGTTCGGATAGTTGGGTCGATTTCGTAACCCAGTTTCCGCCCCAACTCTATCAAGAGCTTACTCAAATTTTCCAATTCACTCGCAGTGTTGCTAATGGAGCTTTCCGCAGCAAATTCTTCGGATAATCTATAATCGAAAGGAGAGAGAATCAGAGCACTCGCTTTTACAGATGCATTGACAGCGTCATGGATTTCATTGGAGAGTGTATCATCGATCAAGCTCGCCACATCAAGAACAGAAGCTCCACTAATTATTGAACTATCCACTCGAGCATACTTGCCCTCAAATACATTTCGAAGACCAATGGTGGTCATGAGCACATCCGTTGAGGTATTGTCACTGAATTTCGAAACCTCACGTTCTGTATCCAAGCTATCAAGTGAGACACGCAGCCTGTTGTGGGCGAGTTCCGTTTCAGCTGACCTGATCATTCCGGTTAAAATCATTCGAAAGCCTTTAGTGCTATTCATACCTAAAAATGACTGGCGATAGTTCCCAGACTCTGACGAAGACCAGTCTTTGACTAGAGAAGCTAAATCTGCAACTAGAATACTCGTCGCCGCTTCCAAATATTGAGACCTTCTAATCTTATCTGTCGCAGCACTGTCGTTTGCGGCAAAATCATTAAAACCCCTCATTCCAGGAGTAAGTTGAGAAGGCGATGCGGTGTCCTCACCCCAAAGAAGAAATTCGATCACATGAAACCCAATGGTGACCTTGGTCTCGCCTTCTGACTGATTCGCATCTATTAATTCCTCCTCATCGATGGTTTTGAAATTTTCAGAATCCCAAATTATTCCCGAAAAAGGATCCCCACTCACATAATCGATATAAGAAGGGTCGATCATCCATTCGCTCAGTCGTGAATAACCACCGTCTATTGGTCCTTCATAGAATCGAAAAACCTCTGCTTGTTCAAATGGACGTCTCGTCAGCATCCAAGCTTCTCTACATTCTTCTAAACCTTCCTGGGATGGTGATTCCAAAAAGGAGGAAACTTTCTCCTGCATAACCAATGCTTCCAGATAACAGTCTTCATAGGTAAAGTAGACGATGTCCGCATATTGCGTCATGACCTCTGCTCTTAATTGCGAAGTGACATCCAAGTACTCGCACGAAGCATCATCAATTTGAGCACTTTCACTGTAATTTGAAGCAATTGGATCTGTACACCCTTTCTTTCGACAAGCCGACATAAGCAATGGCAGCAAGAAAAGCAGGACTATGTATTGAGTTGGTTTTATCACACTACGAAACTGCTTAAATATTATAAATGAATCCTCGGAAACAAATAATAACTGAAACAATGATTACTCAATTAATTTTCAGCAACTTAAGAATTGCTCTGATCGGTCATTAAATTATCGAATTACCGCCTAACGAAATGTTGCTATATTAACCCGCCTCAAACCAATTCTTTGAAAGCAGAAAACCTCACCAATAAGGAGCTTTACAAAACTTTTTGGAAGCACGATCTTGTAGCGGCGATTAGCGTAGCCTTGGTTGCTATGCCGTTGGGTCTGGGAATAGCAATCGCTTCGGGCTCTCCTCCTATTTCAGGAATTATTGCTGCGATTGTTGGTGGCTTTGTCGCAACTTTCATTCGGAGTAGTCATGTCGCCATCAATGGTCCAGGAGCAGGAATAATAGTTGTCATACTAACTGGGAATGAACTTTTGGGCGACGGTGGATTAAGCGGTTTTCCATATGTCTTGGCAGCCATTTTTGTAGCTGGAGTTCTTCAGATGCTCATTGGGTTATTCAAGTTAGGCAGGCTCGGTGAGTTGGTTCCAAACTCGGTTGTGGAAGGAATGTTGGCTGCAATTGGAATAATAATTTTCGCGAAACAGGCTCACATTGGTTTGGGGCATATCTCAACTGCAGACTCTGCAATGGGGAGTTTGCTTGAAATCCCAAAAAGCCTTTTCCAGCTGGATCCGAGGATCGCTGTAATTACGATCATTAGTTTGGGAATAATGATCATCTACCCCAAAGTAAGAAATAAGCTTTTTCACTTCCTTCCGGCCCCAGTTTGGGTTCTGATCTTTGCTATACCATACGTGCTTCTCTATCAGTATATCGTTGGCGATGTAATGGACATTACGGATCCTAACATTACATTCCCATTATCACAGCTGATTGATCTTCCTGACGACCTCATACTTGGACTGGAATCTCCGAATTTTGACAAACTAGGGAGTGCCTCTTTTTGGCTCGTTGTGTTCTCGGTGATGTTCGTGGCCTCCATAGAAACTCTGATTAGCCTGAAAGCGATTGACAACCTTGATCCATTACAACGTAAAACCGATCTGAACAAGGACATGATTGCGGTAGGGTTCTCCACCTCGATTTCTGCCCTTATCGGTGGCTTGCCGGTTATGGCTGTAATAGTGAGAAGCTCGGTAAACGTTGCAAATAATGCGAAAACAAGGCTCTCGAACCTTTTTCATGGTGCCGTGCTGCTGATTTTAGTTATAGCATTAAAACCAATTGTGGAAGAAATCCCTCTCGCTTGTCTTGCAGCAATTCTCATATATACTGGCTTCAGATTAGCGGCGCCAAAGCAATTCGTTGATGCCTATGAAAAAGGGGAAGAACAATTGCTTGAGATGGCCTTTACTGTACTTGCCGTTCTAATATATGGACTGCTTTGGGGGGTTGCACTCGGAATTTCGATGGCCTTTTTAGTGCAGTGGATTAAATCTAGAATGACCATTAGATCATTCCTTCTCGCAATATGGAAACCGCGTCTATCAGGACAACAGTTGGATGATAAATATGAAATTAAACTTGGCGGTGTATTCACTTTCGTGAACCTCCTGAAAACGAAAGCGGCCATGAAGAAATTGCCGATGAACGAACGCGTCGTCATTAATTTTCAAGAAGCAATTCTTATCGATCACACTACAATGGCCTACCTGGGTGAATATGGAAAGAATTATCAATCTAAAGGTGGAAATTGGACAGTACGCGGGCTTGGAAATCATGAATCAACCAGCTCCCATCCCTACAGCATGAGAATGCTACAACCTCAATATCAACTTTCTCCCAGATGGATGACAGAACATCAACGTGAGATGATGAAATTATCTGCACACTATGGATGGCAATTCGTTATTGGAAAAGAATTTCAAACAAGTAATTTAAATGTCTTTCCTGTTTTTAGGAGTCATCCGGTCGAATACATTCACAATACAATTACGGGACTGCTCCCAGACCTAAATCTCTACTTTGTCATGCAAGATGTGGTATTTGATGAAGGTGCTTGGATGGGTAAAATCGTCTACGACACAACCGTCATCACAATCGACCTCAATCAAAAGCTTCCAGAATTCGTTTTAGAGAAGGAAGAACTTTTCGACAAAATTCTTCAGAGAGCGGGATTTGGTGATATTGATTTCGAAGAGGACAAAGAATTTTCCGATAAAGCGCTTCTCAGAGCATCGGATGTTGGTGCCGCACGAGACCTTTTTCATTCGGAATTAAGATCCTTTGTTGTTCTGAACAGTGATTATCATGTAGAGTGTACGGGGGGAAAGCTTCTGGTCTTCAACAAAACTTCCCACCTAAAAGTGCAAGAAATGCAGGCAATGATGCGATACAGCATTGATCTGATTCAGCTTTTAATTAAGAAATAAGTTGGAATGAAAAAAGAAAAGGCCGGAGACGATTGAAATCTAATTCTAACCCTATTGAACCATATTGCTCCGGCCTAATCGTAGGAGTTTGTTCTATTGATCGAGTTAAGAACTCGTACAAGACGAAAATAGACATTTGAATTAATAAGCCAAAGTAATATTTGTCACACAACTCTTTTTATTTAGACTCATTCTACTATCCTCTTGAGACTCAATGAGAAATAGATGTTGCAACATGAGAAAACCACTTTTTGATGTAATTCATTTCCGAAGTTCGACCCGCTTATATTGATTCGGAATGAGACATATGCTCCAGATCATTATTTTTAGAACGCCTTAAAACATCCACGCTATTCTATGTCTAAAAATATAAGTGAACTCTCAGGTCGAAAAGGACTTAAAGAAAATCTGTTTGATGAACTGGGTAAGCTCTCTCAAGATACTGGAACAGTTCCTAAAGAAAAACTCCAGAAACTTGCGGATGATTTCCTCATTGGCGTGGCGAACACGTATGGCACGACAACGTTCTATGACTTTCTTAAACCTGAGAACCAAGGGAAGAAAGTTTACGTGTGTAATGGTTCAGTTTGTCACTGTGCAGGCACACAAGATAGTCTGAAGGAAAATCTTAAAACTCATTTTTCAGAAAGTGAAATTGGAGAGATGTGCTGTCTTGGAAGGTGCCATGAAAACAGCGCTTTTCAATTTAACGGAAACAACTACTCAGCAAAAAATACAGATGAGCTAGCTGAAATTGTAAGATCAGGAGCTCCTGCTACTGACACCTATAATGTCCGCTCAATTGGCGAACCCGTGCTCACACGAGCAGTTAAAGGGATTGATTATTACAAAGAGCTTCTGACAAAAGTTTTCCAAGCTGAAAAGGAATCAGTACTAAAAGAAATTAAAGACTCAAATCTTCGAGGGCGAGGCGGCGCTGGATTTCCGATTGGTATGAAGCTAGGGTTTTGCAAGGCAGAAGATAATGACACCAAGTTCGTAATCTGTAATGCAGATGAAGGTGATCCTGGAGCGTTTACAGATCGATTTTTACTGGAGCAAAGACCTCTCGAGGTTTTATTGGGAATGGTGATTGCCGGATATGTGATCGGAGCTGATTGGGGCGTTGTGTATATCCGTGGTGAGTATCCTGAATCGGTGAGCATAATTGAAGCTGCAATCGAAGACCTCTCAAATAGCGGACTCATAGGTGATGGAATTCTTGGAACAGACAACAATTTTCATTTTAAAGTCATTAGAGCCCAAGGTTCTTATATCTGTGGCGAGGAAACCGCTCTCATCAATAGCATTGAAGGTCAGAGACCGGAAGTTAGAGTGCGCCCACCATATCCGGCTCAACAGGGATTATTTAATAAGCCAACTGTCGTAAATAACGTGGAAACTCTCGCGTCTATTCCATACATATTAGAGCATGGCGGTACTGCTTTCGCAAGCCGTGGAACTGAAAAGTCTTCGGGTACCAAACTGGTTAGCCTTGACAGTCATTTTAACGAACCAGGGGTGATTGAGGCCGACATGGGAACTTCCATGAAAACCATCATCCATGATTACGGAGGTGGATATCGGGTTCCAGTCAAAGCGCTCCATATCGGTGGACCTTTGGGTGGGATGGTTCCCAGCTCTATGGTAGATAATTTGAGTCTTGATTTTGAATCCTTTAGAGACTCCGGCTTCCTCCTTGGACACGCATCCGTGATCTGCATCCCTGAAGATTTTCCACTCGTAGATTATTTAGAACACTTATTTGAATTCGCGGCCGATGAAAGCTGTGGTAAATGCTTTCCCTGTCGACTTGGGACAAAGCGAGCGGAAGAATTGCTACATAAAGCTTCCCATGACGGTTATAAGATTAGCCGTGAACTCTTTGACGACCTTCTCGATACGCTTGAACTCGGATCACTTTGTGCTCATGGTGGAGGGATTCCTCTCCCAGTTAAGAATGCTCTCGAGCATTTCGACTCAGAACTAAGCGTGTATTTTGAAAACAATTAAGCCAATCAAAAAAATCGGAAGGACATGACAAAAAATCCAAGCGCAGTAGACAACATCAAAGAGATCGCTCAAAAGGAAACTGCATTTATAGATGGGGTTCCGTTTGATATGGTTCCTGGAGAAACAATACTGTCATTTATCAAGAGACATCAAGGTCAAGATGCGGTTCCCACACTGTGCGACGCCCCAAACCTTGAACCTTTCGGGTCATGCAGAGTGTGCAGTGTAGATGTTGCGATGCAGGAAAATGGTGCAGTTCGGACAATGGCCTCCTGCCACACCCCTATCTCGAAGGGCATGCAGATCTATCCCGAATCCAAGAATGTTCAAAAGCTCAGAAAGAACATCATGGAGCTCGTACTCACTGACCATCCATTGGATTGTTTGACATGCGAGGTGAATGGCAATTGTGAACTTCAAGATGTTGCAGCGAAAGTTGGAATTCGCGAGGTTAGATATCCAGCCGGAGATAATCACCTCGACAGAGCTAAGGATATGAGTCATCCTTATATGACTTCTGATCTGAGTAAGTGCATTAACTGCTACCGATGTGTCAGAGCTTGCGACGAGGTACAGGGAGAAATGGTACTAAGCATGGCGGGTCGTGGATTTGACAGCCGAATTATTAAAGGTGCGGATGAATCCTTTATGGAATCCCCATGTGTCAGTTGTGGTGCTTGTTCTCAAGCCTGCCCTACTTCTGCTATTTCAGATATTTTCCAGTCGAAGGCCATTAAGGCGACCGAGAAGACACGAACCGTCTGTACATATTGTGGTGTTGGGTGCAACCTAGAAGTATCGTCCACCAACAATGAAATATTGAGCATTCAAGCACCGTATGATGCTGAAGCCAATGGAGGACACACATGTTTGAAGGGCAGGTATGCATTCAAGTTTGTGGATCATCCAGATCGACTCAAATCTCCTATGATCAAGAGAAACGGAGAATTTGAAGAAGTATCATGGGATGAAGCCTATGACTTCATTGTTTCGGAATTCGATCGAATTAAAGATCAGAATGGCCCAGACGCCATAGCAGGAATCTCATCGGCTCGAACCCCGAACGAAGAAAACTACCTCATGCAGAAGTTGATGAGGGCTGTAGTTGGCACAAATAATATTGATTGCTGCGCTCGTGTATGTCATAGCCCTACGGCGCTAGGTATGCAGCGTGCATTTGGAACTGGTGCAGCGACAAATTCAATTGAAGACATCAAATACACGGATTGCATTTTTGTAATCGGAGCAAATCCAACGGATGCTCACCCAGTTACAGGTGCTAAATTGAAGCAAGCCATGATGAAGGGTGTGACTGGAATTATTGTCGATCCACGAAAGATCGAGCTGGCTAGGTATGCTCAATATCACCTCCAGCTGAAACCTGGAACCAATGTTGCCTTGCTGAACATGATGCTCTACTTCATCATAAGTGAAGGCTGGGAGGATTTCAATTTTGTAAACAACCGGACCGAAGGTTATGATGAGCTTAAAAAAGAAATCCTTGCCTTGGATATCGACGAGCTGGAGACAATCACAGGTGTAGATAAGAATCTAGTCCGGGAAGCGACTAAAGCATATGCAAGTGCCAATGCGGCAATGGAGTTTCATGGACTTGGAGTAACTGAACACTCTCAGGGAACCTTCACTGTACAATTGATTGCAGATTTGGCGATGATTACCGGAAACATTGGTAAAAAGGGTTCGGGTATGAATCCACTGCGCGGCCAGAACAACGTTCAAGGCGCTGCCGACATGGGGGCCCAACCGCATCAAGGCGCTGGATACATGGATGTAACTGATCCTGCTGCCAATCAGCGATACAATGAATTCTACGGCCGGGAAGTCCCAAGCCACATTGGGTACAAGATTCCTGAGATGTTCAATGCCGCAATAGCTGGAGACCTTAAAGCTCTTTGGATAATCGGAGAAGATGTGGTCCAAACTGATCCCAATACTTCGAAAGTCCGAAAGGCCATGGATGGATTAGAACTATTGATTGTTTCTGAGCTCTTTATGACAGAAACAGCTCAACACGCTACGGTGATATTACCGTCTGCAAGCTTCTTAGAAAAGAGCGGAACATTTACGAATGGTGAGCGTCGAATCCAGCGTGTTCAAAAAGTAATCGAGCCAATTGAAGGCACCAAGCCCGATGGGCAACAGGTGATTGATGTAATGAACAAAATGGGTTATGAACAAGCTGACTACACTCCTGATGGAATGCTGGAAGAAATAAGCCAGATAGTACCATTTTTTGCTGGTGTGAAATGGGATGAGCTTGGTGATAATGGCAAGCAGTGGCCTGTAAAGCCAGATGGCACGGACAGCCCGCTCATTCACATTACAGAATTCAAAAGAGGAAAAGGAGCTTTTAGTTTCTTCGATTTTGAGAAGAGCAATGAACTCAATAAATACGACAAGGATTATCCTTACATCATCACAACCAATCGCGAACTCGAACACTATAACTGTGGAGCTATGACCCGCAGAACGGGCAACGTTGAAATCCTGACCGAGGATGTTCTTCTGATTAACCCCGAGGATGCCAAGAAGGAAGGAATTGGGGATGGAGAGTTTGTTTGTGTTGAATCGCCTCGTGGTAAAGTGGATATCAAAGCCAGGGTGACAGACGAAGTAAAGACTGGGATTCTTAGTTCAACTTTCCACTTCCCAGAAATCATGTTGAACGAAATAACGAGCGATGAACACGATTCAGAGGCGATGTGCCCTGAATATAAAGTTGTTGCCGTGAAAATCAGAAAGAGTAAAGGCAAATTCAAAACACTCGCTGAACAAGAATCGAATGACTGATGGAACTGTTGTCGCTCTGAGTAGAAGCAGCACCCACACATTTAGAAAAGACCGCAAAGAGGAACTTCAATTTACGGAAGGCCACGGCATCGAAGGAGATGCTCATGCGGGCAAAAAAGTCAAGCACCGATCCAGGGTTAAAAAAGATCCCAATGCGCCTAACTTAAGACAGGTCCATCTGATTCATGAGGAGCTATTCCATTTTTTGAGTTCTGAGTATAACATATCTGTTCAACCAGGTTTTATGGGCGAGAATGTAACAACAGCTGGGATTGATTTACTCGAGCTCCCAACAGGAGCAATTTTGAAACTCGGAAATGAAGTTACAATTCAAGTTACAGGATTAAGAAATCCTTGCAATCAATTGAACAGCATCGACCCTACCTTAATGAGTAGGGTTCTCCAAAAACAGGATGACGGATCGATAATACGTTTGGCAGGAATAATGGCTATCGTTTTAAAAGGCGGAAAAGTTCAGGTAAATGATTATGTTTCTGTAGAATTACCTGAAGGGCCACATAATCCTTTAAAGCCAGTTTAACCAAAAGAGCATTGATCATGTCTGCAACCAAGCAATATCCGAAAGAAGACGTTAAGGTGGTATGGGAACCATCCAAGTGTATACATTCTGGTAATTGTGCTCGCGGATTACCTAATGTGTTTAGACCGAAGGACAAACCTTGGATTCAAGTGGAACACGCCTCTAAAGATGATATTGTCGATCAAGTGTCAAAATGTCCCTCAGGTGCCCTTAGTATAACACTTGACTAAATGGAGTTTCCAAATCCAGCAGTTAGCCGAGACACTATTAATGTATTCTATCTATGGGATCTTAGGATTGAAGAGCCTATCGTTACTATTACTGACTTACTCGTTACTGTATTGTGTGCGTATTTTTTCTGGGTTTTTTATAAATCCAGAGATAAATCCAAAACCATCACTTTTTTCAAATACTACAACCTGCTCATGGCTATAGCCACATTGTCAGGAGGGATTTTTGGTCATGGATTTCTGTATGCCGTGCCGCACGAAATGAAGCTCATTGGGTGGATTACGAGCATGTTCTCCATTATGCTGATTGAACGAACAGCCATCGAACACGCGGGCATGCTCTTCCCTGGCAAAATGATTCGGGCATTGAGAGTGATCAATGTAGTCGAGCTCATATTTTTCCTAGGAGTTGTGAGCTATACGGTCAATTTCTTCTTTGTTGAACTCCATTCAGGTTATGGGCTGATGTTCGTAGTGCTCAGTCTTGAAGGTTGGCTGTTTCTCAAAACGAGAAACAAAGCGAGTCTGAATATGCTAATAGGAATAGCTGCGGCAGGTGCGGCGGCGTTAATATTTATGAATGACCTGAATGTCCATCAGTGGTTCAATTCCAGATCTTTCAGTCATATTTGGATGGCGGTTGCCTCGATATTCTTTTTCAGAGGAGGCTTGGAAATACTCAAGCAGAATGAGGCAAAATCTTCGCAGGAAGCTTATCGTTCTTCTTTGAAGAACACCTTGTAATACTTCATTCCTCGCTCCTCGTCAAATCCGCTTTCAATATTCTGAGGATTACCATGGACGTATATATGGAAGTTCTTATCGAGCTTGAGGACACTTTTAAAGAACTTCTTTCCAGCCTTCACGGCTGGCTTATCGGCTTTAAATTCATCCTGTATTTCAACTCCTCGTTCTTCTTGATACTGTTCCTTATAATTCTCAAATGACTCGATCAACTCGGGCTGCTCTAAAATTGATGTTGCGAATTCCTTGGTATTCACCTCTTCGTGTTCTTCAAAATAACCCGATGATCTATTCAGGAGTTCCATTTGCACGGTGCGATCTACTTCAAATTCTTCTGGAACTTGCTCAAGTACGAAGGACTTGCACATGGTCATGTAATCCTTTGTCATCGTGAAATCATTTTGAATCACGTGCATATCAAGAAAATCACGCTTCCAGTAATTCGCTAACTCAACAGTGGACGCGTTGTCCACCAAAATGGACCTGTATCCATCCTTCTCTTCAGAATTGAAAATGATGCATCCCTTCTCCATCTTACCAAGGTCATATCCTTCCAGGAATTCAAGAGAAAACTGTTCTAATGACGGGTCGATCATCATCACTCCTTTTTTTGTTTCACACTTGAAGAGGCCTATTGCATTCGTCACGAGCTCGTTAAACACAACATTCTCAAACTCAACCACAATCAAGTCGCCTGATTTCACTTGGGTATGTGTCGAAGCTTTATAAAGTTCTTTAGCTAAGGAATGACTGCCATCGATAAAGCTAACGGCCGTTTGAAAGATTGCTTCCACTGCCTTTTGGGTTTCACTGGATTCCTCGTCCAATCCAAAAGAATGATACTCAGGCCCTTTAAGGCCTTTAAGAAAGTAATTCAAAAGTGTGTCTTGCTCTTCCTCTTTAAGTGATCGGACGTGTCGTTCACTCAGGACTAATGGTTCCTCTCTCCCACTATTCCCTACTCTATGAATTACTAGTTTCTTAATGGTAGCTTTCGAAAGGTTGTGCATGATTTAATATTCAGATGATTCGCGAATCTAAGAGAAGCGATTGGAAATGAAAAAGCCACCCTTGAAAGAGTGGCTTTGCTCGTAGCGAAGGGGGGAATCGAACCCCCGACCTCAGGGTTATGAATCCTGCGCTCTAACCGTCTGAGCTACCTCGCCAAATTCCTAATTCTTGATTAAAAATCGGGGTGCAAATATAGATTTCATCACAATACAATTTATACCTGAAGAGTTCAGATTTATTGTCATCCTCTCACCCTCTTCAGACAAGTTGTGAAGAAGTCCATGATTCACTTTGATATCTCACCCAAAAGCCTATATTGCGACCCTCCTGAGCAAGCCTCAGCAACGTGAATTGAATATGGCAGAGAAGAAGCAGATTGAGATAGAGTTCATGATCAGAAGCTCGGTAAAAATCCTTTATCAGTGTTTAAGTACATCGAGTGGATTGAGCGAATGGTTCGCGGATGATGTTACCATCAAAAGGGACGAAGCAAAGTTTGTTTGGGAAGGCAATACTGAAGAGGCAACTATTCTTGCTAAAAAGCAAGATCAGTTTATTCGATATCAGATGCTAGAGTTAGAAGGAACTGATTACTACTTCGAGTTCCTGATTAAAACAGACCCATTAACTGGTGACGTCGCTCTTTTAATAACTGACTTTGTGGATGAAGACGAGGAAGAGGAACAACGACTTCTTTGGGAATCCCAAATCGGAGAGTTAAAACATATTTTAGGTAGCTAATATTTAAGCCTAACTCCCGTTAACTTTGGTGCGCAATCAAAAGCACACCTTGAAAAAGCTTCACAAGCTCATAATCAGGTCCTACCTCGGACCTTTTATCCTGACGTTTTTCATTACGCTCTTCATTTTCGTCATGCAGTTCCTTTGGAAGTACATCGACGAACTCGTGGGCAAGGGACTTGAGTGGTATTTGATCGCTGAACTTCTTTTCTATGCATCTGCGAACCTCGTTCCAATGGCATTACCTCTTGCTATTCTCCTCGCGTCCATAATGACCTTTGGAAGTTTTGGCGAGCACTACGAGTTGGTGGCCATGAAGTCCAGTGGAATGAGTTTGCTCCGAATAATGTACCCTCTTCTGTTGGTAACGATGCTCACAAGCATTGGGGCCTTTCTGTTTACCAACTATGTCTGGCCAAAGGCCAATCTGGAATTCGCATCCCTTCTATATGACATCCGGCACAAGAAACCAGCGTTTGACATCACCGAAGGAGTTTATTACAGTGGGATTGATGGGTATGTGATCCGAGTAGGTAAGAAACATGAAGATGGTAAAAGCCTCAACGATATTCTCATCTATGACCACACGCGAAAAGAAGGGAATGTACATGTGATTCGTTCTGATTCTGGAAGAATGGAAATGACTCTAGATCAGCGCTACCTTGTTTTCAAACTTTTTGAAGGAGCTAGTTATGAAGAAATTGAAGGAGAACGACGACCGCATATGTTGTCTTCCTTTTCTGAAGAAATCATGAGGTTTGACTTGAGCGGATTCCAAATGGAACGGACAGACAAGAACATCTTCAAGGATAATTACCAGATGTTGACCTTGGGTCAACTCGAGAATGCCATCGATACGTATAAGGTGAAAATGGTCGACAAGAAGGCGGAGTACATTAGTATGATCAAAAAGAAATCACTACCACGGGATTTTGATACTGCTAGCATCATATTACAAGTAGATCGAGCGGATAGCTTGAAAACGGCAGCATATTTCGAGTTCATGGATCGAGAAAAGGGTAAGCTCATAGAGACTGCCTTATCTCAAATGAGAAGCAACAAGACTTTCACTAAAGCCAAGGGAGAAATCATCAAATCAAATCAGAAGAGTATCAACCGTCATTTAATTGAATGGCATCGGAAGTTTACGCTGTCAATCGCGTGCATTATTCTCTTTTTTATTGGAGCTCCATTAGGCGCCATCATCAGGAAAGGCGGGCTTGGCTTACCCGTGGTCGTATCCGTCATGTTTTTCTTGGCTTATCACATCACGTCCATCACCTTTGAGAAATTAGCAAAACAAGACGAGATTGAACCGCTTATTGGAATGTGGATCGCTTCTCTCATTCTGACGCCGATTGGCTTTTTTCTGACGTACAAAGCGAGCACAGATAGCAGAGTGCTTGAACTCGAAACCTACACGAAGAGTATTCAACGCTTTTTCTCCCTGCTCCTCTTTAAAAGAACCAACCCAAAATCGAATTAGATTGAGAATTCTGTTTGTGCTTAGCAGGGTGCCTTATCCTCTCGAAAAGGGAGATAAACTGAGAGCCTATCATTTAATAAAGGAACTCTCGCATGAACATGAAGTCAATCTATTTTGCTTGAGCGATACTGCTGTTCACCCTGATGCAGAAAGCAAACTCAAAGAATTTTGTTCAGAAGTCTACATTCATCGCCTTTCTGGAATTGGCCGGATATTCAGATTGATGATGGGATTCTTCAATTCTAAGCCATTTCAAGTCAGCTATTTCTATTCAAAAAATGCTCAACGAGTTTTCAATCGATTTGTAGAGCAACACATTCCTCAGCACATATCTTGTCAACTTGTGCGGACAGCTGAGTATGCCCTCCCCTTCAGCACCATTCCAAAATCCATCGACTACATGGACGCGTTGAGCGTAGGCATGAATCGAATGGCTGATAAGGCAAATTGGCCAATGTCTTCCATCATGAAAACAGAGTATAGAAAGCTGAGGAAGTATGAGTTAGACATACTCGACCAGTTTGATGTTCGGTTTATAATCTCTGAGCAGGATAAAGAGTTGCTGTCTCTCCCAGCAGAACTTCATGTTCTTCCGAACGGAGTTGACCCTAAATTTTTCGAAGCCTCCAATACTACCAAGACTAGAGACATTCTATTTACAGGAAATATGTCCTACCGCCCAAATGTTGAGAGTGCAAGGTTTCTCGTAAATAATGTAATGCCATTAGTCTGGAAGCAATTGCCACAAGTTAAAGTCACATTGGCTGGGGCGAATCCTGCCAGTGGAGTCAATTCGCTTAAAAGCAGCCAAGTTGAAGTAACTGGATGGGTGGACGACATAAAATCAGTGTATGACAGCTCTCGTGTCTTCGTGGCCCCGATGCTGATCAATAGCGGACTTCAGAATAAGCTCCTTGAAGCGATGGCTTGCGGGGTCCCATCTCTAACGACACCGCTGGCAAATAACGCTTTAGGGGCGCAACCTGAAAGTCAAATTATGATTGGAGATGATGCGGAATCGATTGCAGCTCAAATCGTAGTATTGTTAACCAACACTGAGAAGTCAGCGACTATTGCATCCCAAGGCAAGGCTTACGTTGAAGGGAATTTTAGCTGGGAAAAGGAAGCTGAGAGGTTACTTCAATGGATAGGCTGATATAAATTCTGAGTCTCATTAACAAGTATTTTCTCAAAATAGAAATCAACAATCGAAAGGTTGAATACTTCTTAAAATATTCCTAAAAACCCTTTTTCATCAATGTACTTTGAGAGCATAAAAAGTATTGTATGCCTCCTAAAAAAAAGACGAGAAAAATATTTGTTCTCGACACTTCGGTCATTCTCCATGATCACCAAAGCATCAACAATTTTGACGAACACGACCTCTGCCTCCCCATTACTGTATTGGAGGAGCTGGATAACTTTAAACGGGGCAAAGACACCAAGAACTACGAAGCCAGAGAGTTCATTCGTCTTATTGATAAGCTGAGTGCTGATTACACGCTTCAGGAATGGATCCCCCTCGAAGGTGTGAAGAAAGGTAAGTTCAAGATCATTCTCAACAACGACAAATTGAGCGTCGACGCTGAGAAAATCTTTAATGACAACAAAGCTGACCACCGAATTTTGAACACTGTTCTGCATCTACAGAATGCGGAGAAAGGAGCCAAAGTCACATTGATCACCAAGGACATAAACCTCAGATTAAAGGCCAAGGGATTGAATATTCCAGCTGAGGATTACGAAACGGGAAAAATCAGCAGCGTCGAGGCGCTATACAATGGAAGTGAGGTAATCGAAGACATTGAAAGCGAATTCATACGCAAACTTTACACTTCTGGTTCCAGCGAAGACACGTCCGTTCTCAAGAAGGTCATCGATAACCATTATTACATTCTTAAGAACGGGAAGTCCTCTTCCCTAGCCTACTACAATCCGATGAGTGCAAGCCTTGAAAGGGTTGAAAAACTGTACACATATGGTATTAAACCAAAGAATGCAGAGCAAACATTTGCCCTACATGCTTTGATGAATCATAATATCAAATTGGTGACAATTCAAGGCGTCGCGGGAACAGGAAAAACTTTGCTAGCACTTGCAGCAGCGTTGGAACAAAAAAAGGAATACCTACAGATTATCCTGGCAAGGCCTTTGGTTCCTTTAAGCAATAAGGATATTGGGTATCTACCGGGTACTGCTGAACGTAAGATAGATCCTTACATGATGCCGTTATGGGACAATCTTGAATTTATCAAGAGTCAATTCAGTGAAAATGAAAAGCGATACAAGCAGATCATGATCATGCTCAAGGAGAAGAAAATTGAAATCACTCCGCTAGCCTTTATTCGAGGTCGAAGCTTGTCTAACGTCTATTTCATCATCGATGAAGCACAAAACCTAACTCCACACGAGGTTAAAACCATCATTACCCGTGCAGGAGAGAACACCAAAATCATTTTCACTGGGGATATTCATCAGATTGACACGCCGTATTTAGATGAGCAGTCAAATGGTCTCAGCTACATCATCGATCGTTTGAGAGGAAATCACCTGTATGCCCACGTCACCCTAACCAAGGGCGAACGATCTGAATTAGCTAATCTAGCCAACGACCTACTATAAAGCCAAAGTCTCATGTCTAAGAGACAGCATCACCAAAAGCGATGTCCGGACTGCAACGAATGGTTCGACGCCTCGCTTGACATATGCAATCATTGTGGGTTTGAGCATAGAAAGAAAATAAAAAAGGAACTTCAGAAACGCCGTGATCTTTCTGACTTCTCCGTTCCAATTTGGCAAGTTCATCCTACCGATCCGATTTGGCTTCAAATTGTAAAACGCCCCATTCAAGTGGTTCAGTTGATCCTTTATGCGATTGTTGCTTTCTTCATCTACCTCTCAACGGCATGCGCACACTAAAGTCACGTATTGATTGGTTGGTTTACACCATTCTCGTGATGGGTTTTAACCTCTTTAAATTAGTTGAACACAGCGTAGAGCTTAACTTGTTTTGGTCTGGTTATTTTGAGGATATAATTGCCATTCCTGTCATTTTGAAGTCTTCACTTCTCGTACTGCAACTGTGTCGTGAACGTTACAAAAATTACGTAGTAAAGGCGTCTGACATGATCGTCATTTTAGTTTCATTTTCCATCTACTTCGAAATGCTTCTCCCTCAATTCGATGCACGATTCACAAGTGATTAGTTAGATGTGTTCTGCTATGCACTTGGTATGCTTTTCTTCCATTTGATTCTAAACAAACCCCTGTTCCATTCAAATCAACTGTCAAGTTCAACTAATACTTGAAAGATCTGACTGACGGCTGGACAAACTCGTGAGTTTTTCCTTGTAATGTGCATTATGCCCAATTGTCCTTTTTGGTCGGTATGCGGGTAAGCCCTGCATGCTTTAGGTCGATGTTCATAAACTGAACAGTAATTATCTTCTTGAAGAAATGGACATGGCATCGATTTAAAGACGAAATCACCGTCTTCATCTTCGCGTAAGTATGTTTCAACGAAGGCGTTTTCTCTCACCTTCAAATGGCGAGAAAGGCGCTCAATATCCTTATTCAACAGCATCGGCCCTGTAGTTCTGCAACAATTCCCGCAACTAAGACAGTCTATTTTCTCAAAGACGTCATGGTGTAAATCATTGATTATATGATCAGTACGCCTGTTCTTCTGAAGTGATTTTGAAAGTGCATTTATTCTTTTCTTGTTACTGCCAGACCAGGATAAGTCCTTCTTATATTCGTCTTTCATAATCGCAATAAAACTATTTTGTGGTTAATTAAAGAAGATTCAAAATTTTGTCGTCTCGGGGGATGACTCAGAAAACTAGACAACCTGCCTTCAAGCTTGTCTACGATACATGCAAAAAAATAGAGACTGAAAGGTTTCTCTTTGCTTGTCGTGGGAATTTCAATTCCACTATCACGGACAATATTCTGTTTTTAACGGAGGGGAACCTTCTTGAGCTAGATTCACCTAAAGTGGCCAAGAAAGTTTATTACCTGATGGTTGAAGGCCTCCAGAATATTACGCGCCATCAGTACTACGATAAGTCAGGCAGTCCTTTTGAAGGCGGTCTCTTCATCCTTAACCGTAGAGAAGATGTTTATTCAATTACTTATGGTAACTGGGTATCCAGTGAAATTAAGGAGCAACTCACAGAACGGCTAGATACCATTGTTTCTAAAGATTCTACGGAACTGAAGGAATATTACATGGAAATCTTGAATAACTCAGGGTTTTCTACCAAGGGTGGTGCTGGACTTGGATTGGTCGACATGGCCAGGAAGTCCTCTGGTAAGCTCAGTTTTGAATTCTCTCCGGCAGGAAAGGGTTACTTCTATTACTTGAATCTGATCATCGCAATTGATAAAAACAACTTTGATGAGGACCTTCCACGGGACTACATCAAGGATGCAATGCACTTACACAAGGAAATGCTCGAATGTGATGCCCAGATTGTTTTCAAGGGATTATTGCATGAGAGCAATGTTAACCACCTCTCGAATCACATTGATACAACCCTCAGCGATGACGAAGAGAACAACGGATTAGGATCTGTAATGACTGAGCTTCTTAGAAACGTTGCGAAACATGCATATTCGAGGTTCAGCGAGTCTGGCAAACCAGGTGTCTTCATGTTACAAAAGGAACAAGATGGTTTCTCTATGCTTACAGGAAACTTTATACATGAAGGCTCCCAAGAAGTTGTAGAACGAAGTGTTGCTGCAATTAATGAGCTCAGCAAAGAAGAAGTGAAGGCATTTGTAGACCGTGTTTCGAAAGACGGTAAGGGCACTGGGCTGATGAGACTTCGAAGCATTTCTGGCCATAGCATCGAATATGAGATTCGCGAAATTTCAGAAGAGCCTCCATACTTCGTACTTAAGATCCATCTTAAAGGATCGGAATAATTACTTAACCAAGTAGTACCTTTGCGCTTTAATGATAATTAGCTCGCCGTACTTCCTCTGGGCTTTAGGGTTACTCAGCATCCCGATTATCATCCACCTTTTTCAATTCAAGAGATATAAAAAGCTCTACTTCCCGGACATCAGTCTACTCAAGGAGGCGAAGACAAAATCAAAATCTCAAAACCGACTAAAGGACCTGTTGATACTTTTCGCTCGAATTGCCTTTATTGCTGCATTGGTATTCGCGTTTAGTGAGCCCATTATTCCTGCCGATACAAGCACGGAAGACATAGAGTCGGTATCGATTTACCTCGATAATTCATTTAGCATGCAAAACGAGGGTATGAATGGACCTCTGCTCAACGAAGCCATGCAAGCTGCCTTTGAGATATCGGAATCATATGATGCTAACATCAGACTTAGACTGATTACGAACGACTTTGAGGTCAAACAAAAAAGATATCTAAGCCAAGATGAGTTCCTTGATGAGCTCGACGATGTAGATATTAGCGGCAAGCATCGAAACATCGAAGAAGTGCTGAAGTTTCAATCCTCTTCTGAGGACTTAGGAAAGCATCTCTTTTATCTCATTTCGGACTTCAAGGGAGTTTCTGACACCACTCAAAATACTGACATAGTTCTTGACTCAAACCTGGATATTCGAGTACTCCCTCTTGAAACTCAATATGCCAGCAATGTTTCTATAGATAGTGCTTGGACCAAGGAACCTCTTTTCCAACAAGGACTCAATCAAAGGCTGTTTTTTCGGATTACTAATCACGGAGATGAAAGAATTGAATCAGCTCCAGTAAAAATCAGTTTAGCCTCTGCCCCATCTCAGAGCTTAATGCTTGACATTGACCCCGAGACATCAATCGACACTTCAATAGACCTTGAGGCTAGTTCACTGTCCTTCATTTCAGGAGAGATTTCAATTGAAGACTTCCCAATTACGTTTGACAATGTTTTACACGTGAGCCTTCCAGTCATTAGTGAGGTGAACATTTCTATCATACAAGGTGACGACGCAAATGCTAAAGCCATTTATTCTGTCTTCGATGAGATTCCCTTCCAAGCCACCTCAATGAACGAGTCGTCCCTGGATCTAAAGAAGCTTGAGAATTCTGACTTTATCGTCTTGAATGAGATCAATCGATTAAACTCGGGGGTGATTTCGATCATAACAGATCATTTAGACAAAGGGAAAAACCTCCTTATTATCCCAGGATTGAACGCAAGTTCAGCACTTAATACTTCTCTTTCGGAGAGCTTCAATATTAATCTTGGGAAATGGGATACTGTGAGACAGAGTGTGATTGGATTAAATCAAGAATCGAAGTTATATAGCAGCGTTTTCGAAGAGTCAAATGACGATATAGACTTCCCTTCTGTACAAGGTCACTGGAAGTGTTCTTCTTGTGATGAAGAAAAAATTCTCACTCTTCTTGATGGAAGTTCTCTTATGTCTAGCAAGAACTTCAGCGATGGTCAAGTATTTAAGATTGCTTCACCATTAAACGATGACTTCACCAATCTTCATCGACATGCGCTATTCGTACCTGCACTGATAAACATGGCAATCCGTTCACAAATTGAGCAACCTGCATCCTACGATATAACAACGACCCATCTTCCTTTCTACACGAGATCGGAACAAGCGAGAGTTAGTCTAACAGGTGACAGTTCATACTTCATCCCCTCTCCTTCATTTAAAGGAATTGTAGTGCAGAACAGATTTACTGAAGCCGGGATTTACGAGCTGATGGAGGGTGATTCGCTAAGTCACCAATTCGCTATTAATTTTAGTAGAGTTGAAAGCAAGGTCGAAAACGCATTAACCCAGACAATTGTTGATCTTCTCAATGATAGAGGCTTTCAAACTTCAATAATGGATAGCGATATGGAAGGATTGAAAAATGAAATACTAGAAGCCGATCTTGGAGTGAAGCTCTGGCCATTATTTATTGTAATAGCGCTACTCTTTTTACTAGCAGAAACCGTTTTACTTAAAGTTTTGAAGGGATGAAAACACTTTACAAGGAAGTTAAGCTGATTTACCCGGGGACACCGGAGCATGGAAGGAAGTTCGATGTGTTGGTTGAAAATGGTTTAATCAAGAAGATTGGAAAGGGGCTAACTGTGAAAGCAGACTCAGTAAAAGATCAGAAAGGCCTGTTATGCTTTCCTGGGCTGATGGATACTCAATGCTCTGTCGGAGAACCTGGATTTGAGCACAAAGAAAGCTTTGACTCCCTGACAAAAGCTGCAAAGGCTGGCGGCTTCACAGACGTCATTCTGCTACCAAACACAGAACCCGTTGTAGATAATAGGGCTCAAATTGAGTTTGTACAACGTGCAAGCGGAACCAATGGGGTTACTCTACACGCATATGGAGCCATAACTAAGAGCACTGATGGAAAAGAGCTGTCAGAAATGTTTGACATGCATCAGAGTGGGGCTGTTGCGTTTTCAGATGGGAAGAAACCCATCACCGATGTCAATATGATGAAGAGAGCATTGGACTACACCCGAAGTTTTGATGGTATTGTCGTCTCCTACCCTATGGACGATCGAATTGCTCCAGGCGGGATGGTCAATGAAAGTGAAAGCAATACGCTCCTAGGCTTAAAAAGTACTCCAGAGCTTGCAGAGGAAATTATGCTGAACCGGGACCTCTACTTACTGAACTATACGAAAGGGCGCATGCACGTTTCTTCTATTAGTACAACAGGAAGTCTCTCACTGATCAAACAGGCAAAAAAGGATGGTCTAGGCATTAGCTGCGCAGTAACACTAGCAAGTCTTCTATTTGACGAAGGAAGGCTCGAAGAATTTGACACTAACTTTAAGACTCAACCACCTCTGCGGTCTGTCAAAACATCGAAAGCCCTACTTAAGGCGATTAGCTTGGGATTGATAGATGTCATAAGCGCTGATCACTTGCCCCAAGAAATTGAATCGAAGGACGTCGAATTTGATCATGCATCATTTGGAATGACAATGTTGGAAACGGCTTTATCCGCCATCAACATGAACTTAATTGGCGAGGTCGCCTGGGATGACATAATTCGCGCACTTGCGATCAATCCTCGAAATATATTTGGTCTACCCCAACCTAAGTTCAGTGAAAAGTCGTCTTTTGATTTCACTGTATTCGACCCGAACTCTGAATGGGAATACACAGTCAAGAATTGTTTTTCTAAATCCCACAACTCCCCTTATATCAATCAGACGCTAAGGGGTAAAGTAATTTCAAATTAAGTATGAGAGTTTTTCTAGCATTTTCTATCCTCCTCTTTGTTGCATCATGCAACAACAAGAAAATCGAGCCAGGAGAGCAAGTTGAATGGAACTTGCTAGTGGCTGAGCAGATCGAAGTATCGCTCAACCCAACGGGCCTTGCGTTCTTGAGCGCTGAAGTAAGCTTCGAAACATCGGAAGAATGCAGTGTTGAAATCTATGTTGACGGAGCTGAACCGGTGCAATACAGCCTTGACGAATATGCATCAAGTCACACGGTTCCGATCGTTGGATTGTATCCCGGGGTCAATAATCAAGTGACCATTCGACTTCGAACTAAGGAAGACGCTACATCAGAAAGAGATATTCTGATTAAAACTGAAGATACACCGGAATATCTTCCTGAGATTACCATCGATGAATTACAAGAATCGATGATGGAGCCAGGAATGCATCTCCAGGGGTTACACTTAGGATATGGAGCCTATTTTGGATCTCACCCGATGATTTTTGATAACTCTGGTAAATTGCGTTGGCATCTTGACTTGAGTCATAAAGAGACAATCCTTTGGCCTGTTCAAGTTTTTGAGAATGGAAACTTCTTCTTTACGGATGGTGCAGGTGTTGTTGAGTTTAATTGGTTAGGCCATCAAGTCAATTATTGGGAGACATTAGGATACCGAGGTCATCATGACTTGATCGAATTGCCGAACGAAAACTTTCTTATTTCGGTTCAGAAGTATGGGGCCACGATCGATGTGGGAGGTTCTGAAATCGAAACGACTGACGATCATATTATTGAGGTTGATCGAGTGACAGGAGCCGTTGTCCATGAATATGACATGCGAGCGATCCAAGATGTTGACCGATATGACCTAAGTAATAATGCGGTAGATTGGTTTCATATGAACGCTGTATGGTACGACGAGGTGGATGACGCCATTCTTGTATCCGGTAGAAATCAATCCGTAGTCAAAATAGACCGAGAATCCGGAGACCTTATTTGGATTATGGCACCCCACAAAGGCTGGGGCATGGCCGGAAGAGACGGAACCGGATTTGAAACAAGCGATTATCTACTCACAGCAGTTGACGCATCAGGGAACGCACTTGACACCTCATTTCAAAACGGTAATGCAGTAAACTCGGATTTTGACTGGCCATGGGGACAGCACGCCCCTATGCGTTTACCAAATGGCAACATCGCGATGTTTGACAATGGTTACAACAGAGCATTCGGAAACGCAGCGCCATATTCGAGAGGTGTTGAGTACAAAGTAAATGATGGGAACAAGACGATCCAGCAAGTTTGGGAATGGGGTTCAGATCGAGGAACTGACTTTTATTCTATTATCATCAGCGACATTGATTATTTACCTGAAACACAAAACAGATTGATAACATCTGGATTCGTCAATGGCGGAACTGGATTTATCGGAAAAGTTGTCGAGGTTCCTGAAGGCTCAGACTTGCCTGTTTTCGAAGCCACACTTGAATTCACAAACACTTTTGGAACCGGTGAATTTGGTTGGGGTCAAATTGACATCCTTTACCGATCAGAAAGGCTGGAAATCAAGCCTACCATGTAAGCTCCAGTCCGTCGTAGGCGATCTCCACATTATCAGGAAGCGCTGTTGATACATCCTTGTGCCTGCCCATTTGATGACTAATATGCGTTAGATATCCTTTACGAGGTTTGACGCGCTGAATAAGCTCGACAGCTTGCTCAAGTGAAAAGTGAGATATGTGTGTCGTTTGTCGCAGCGCACTAAGAACGAGCGTATCACAGCCCTTCAGTTTCTTCATCTCTTCCTCCGGGATATGGTTCACATCAGTGATGTAAACAAAGTCGTCAATTCTGAATCCTAAGACCCGTAGTTTGTGATGCATGACCTCAACAGGTATGAAATCAACATCATCTATCCTAAATGGTTGTTTCGTGATGTTATGGATTTCGAGCTCGGGAACACCTGGATATTTAATATCCGCAAACGCATAATGAAAATCATTCCGAAGCGCTTTTTCCACACGCTCCGTCGCGTAGATGTTGACTTTTTCTCGTTGAATCCAGTTGAACGCTCGAACATCGTCCATGCCCGCAGTATGATCCTTATGCTCATGAGTGAAGATGAGTGCTCGTAGTGAGGTGACTTTTGCCCTGAGCATTTGGTATCGAAAGTCAGGTCCACTATCAATTACAAAGTTGGATCCATTTTTTTGAATCAAAATGCTGCAACGTAGCCGATTGTCTTTGACATCACTACTCGTGCAAGCCTCACAAGTACACCCAATGACAGGCACACCCATTGAAGTCCCGGTGCCAAGAAAGGTGACTTTGAGTTCAGACAATGCTTATGCGATTACGGAAGGCAAAGCATAGATTGCTTTGAGCTTTTCAATTGTGTAATCTAATTCTTCAATGGTGTTGAATTTGCTGAACGAAAATCTGCAGACAGGTCGGTCTTCCGGAATATTCAATTCCGCAAGAACATGAGACCCGATATCGCTTCCTGAACTGCAGGCTGAACCTCCAGATGTAGCAATTCCTTCAATGTCCAGATTGAAAAGCATCATTTCGGCCTTATCCGTTTTGGGAAGGCACACACTCAATACGGTGTATAAAGATTCGCCTTCAGCATCACCATTAAAATGGACCCCAGGAAACTCTTCTCTCAAACGTTTGATCATATAATCTTTCAATCCACTGAGATAAGCCTTATGCTCCTCCAAGTCTTCATAAGCCATATCGAGCGCCTTGGCCAATCCCATGATTCCATAAACATTCTCAGTTCCGGCGCGCATGTTTCGTTCCTGTCCGCCACCTTGAATCATAGGATGCACCTTAATTCGATCGCTTACAAATAGAAATCCAACGCCTTTCGGGCCATGAAATTTATGCCCAGCGCATGAGATAAAGTGAACTCCGAGTTCTTTCACATCCAATGCGTAGTGTGCTATTGTTTGAACAGTATCAGAATGAAGAACTGCGTCATACTTGGCGCACAATTCTCCTACTTTCTTCAAAGGCAATAGATTACCAATCTCATTATTGGCGTGCATCAACGAAACAAATGTCCGCTCGTTGGTAGATAAGATTTCTTCAAGCGAATCCAATTTGATATGCCCAATCTCATCAATTTCAACATAGCTCAATTTAATCTCTCCTTTCGCGGCTAGGTCTTCTAATGGATGAAGTACTGCATGATGTTCAATTTTTGAAGTCACTGCATGTTTGATCCCCAAGTCATTAATGCTGCACAGGATGGCCATGTTATCCGCTTCGGTTCCACCGCTCGTAAAGATGATTTCCCCTGGCTCTGCATTGATATGCTGCGCGACCCTTCTGCGAGCAAGCTCGAGTGCTGCTCTGGTCTTCCGACCAAATCCGTGGGTACTACTCGGGTTTCCAAAAGCCTCTACCATGTAAAGGTTCATCTCTTTAATCACCTCAGGATCAAGTGGAGTCGTTGCTGCGTTGTCTAAGTATACATTCATCCTGTAGTAGTTATATTAACGATAACAATTCTTTTTCGAAACGTTCAGCTAGTGCCAACGCGTCTTCTTTTGAGGAGCTTTCAGTGTAGATTCTAATGATTGGCTCTGTATTACTCTTCCTTAAATGTACCCAACCTTCGCTAAAATCAATTTTCAATCCATCAATGGTGCTCGTCTCTTCATTCGAATACTTCAAAATCATTTGTGAGATCAACTCATCTGGGTTCATTCCAGGCTTCAGCTGAACCTTGTTTTTGGCCATTTCAAAATGAGGGTAACCAGAACGTAATTCACTCATCTTTTTTCCTGATTCCGCCAAATGACTTAGGAATAGAGCTATGCCAATTAATGCATCTCTTCCATAGTGAAAGTCAGGAACTATTATACCTCCGTTTCCTTCTCCACCAATTACAGCTCCTACTTCCTTCATTTTTGTCACTACGTTCACCTCCCCAACTGCGGAAGCGAAATAGCTTTGCCCAGCATGTTCTGTGACACTTCTAAGCGCTCTTGAGGACGAAAGGTTCGATACCGTAGGGCCAGCTTGATTACCCATATAGTAATCTGCAATAGCGACCAATGTGTATTCCTCACCGAACATCTCTCCATTCTCTGAGATCATGGCTAAACGGTCAACATCAGGATCAACGACGATTCCTAAGTCACATGCCTTTTGAGTAACGAGTTGGCTAGTCTCCACCAAGTGTTCACGCAGTGGTTCTGGGTTGTGTGCAAAATTCCCTGATACATCACCATTGATCATTTCAACATTGGTAACTCCCAGCTCTTTAAGCAAAATTGGAATCGCAAGGCCGCCTGTCGAATTTACAGGATCCACGGCGACTTTAAAGTTCGCAGTTTTAATCGCTTCCAAATTGACAAGTGGGTGGGTGAGAATCATCTCCACGTGCTTTTCAATCCAACCCTCGTCCTTTCGGTACCATCCCGTGGCCTCCACTTCGGGGAATGTGAAATCTCCAGATTTAGCAAAATCGAGCAGCCTTCCGCCCTCTTCAGCATTGATAAACTCACCTTTGCTATTCAGCAATTTAAGGGCATTCCAGTTTGCTGGATTGTGACTAGCTGTCAATATTATTCCCCCATCTGCATGGAGAGCAGGAACGGCCACTTCGACTGTAGGAGTAGTGCTCAGGCCTAGATCAACAACATTTACTCCTGAGGCGTTTAGAGTTCCGACGACAATATTGCTTAACCAACTACCCGATGGTCGAGCATCTCTCCCAATAGCTACTGTTGGGTTTGAATTATTGGACTGATCCTTTATAAACAATGCAAACGCCGCTGCAAATTGCACTGCATCAACGGGGGTTAAATTATCTCCAGGCGAGCCACCAATAGTGCCTCTAGTACCTGAAATTGAGGAGATTAAAGTCATAGAATTTTAAACGGTTGGCAAAGATAAATTTTACCCTGTGGTAGTACGTCTCAGGAACAGCTAAATCCCATGTTGAATCGGTTACAGCCCACAAATTTCGGAGTACGCGACACTTATGTTCACAAGCGTGTTGATAAGAGATTCAAGCTGTAAAGGGAACCGTATGGTGTAGTTATAAATTTGGGCATACTTCTAATCTATGGATTCATTAGATGATAGTTTCTTTAAGCACGATGGTTCTCACGAGCTAACAGAGCGATTTGAAAGAATGATCAAGGAAGGCGAGTCAAGCTTCTATGAAGTCGATGACCTCGAAGAACTTCTGGATCACTACACTCAACGGCACCGTCTCGAGTTTGCTTTTAAGGTTTTAGAAATTCTTCACCAGCAGTATCCTACGAACAAACAGCTAGCCATAAAAGAAGCTGAACTCCTTTCGCTTACGGACAAGCATACTGAAGCGTTGAATCTTTTAAGTGAGATTGAATACCTAGAGGGATTCAATCCTGATTTCTACATTACCAAAGCGAGCATTCTTAGTCAGACCGGCCACTACGAGAAAGCCATCAGTTGTTTGCATAGAGCCTTGGACTGCACTTCGAACGACATAGATGCCATCTATATCAATCTGAGCATTGAGCATCAAAATCTTGAGCAATTTGATGAAGCAATTGCATTCCTTAAAAAGGCGCTCGAAATCAATCCAGAGAACGAGGACGCCATTTATGAAATTGCATACTGTTTTGAACTCGGTAAAAAGCACGGAGACGCAGTTCGGTATTTCACACAACTTATTGACTTAGGACCATACAACAGTCATGTCTGGTTCAACTTAGGCGCGGCTTACCAAGCCGAAGGTAATTTTGAAAAGGCACAGGTAGCATTCGACTATGTCATCATTATCGATGATAATTTCCACGCAGCCTACTTCAATAAAGCGAACGTCCTAGTGAGGCTAGAGAGATATGAAGAAGCGATCGATCTCTACAAAAAGGCGCTCTCCTTTGAGATTCTTGATTCGTTGATCTATTTCTACATCGGTGACTGTTACGACCATTTGGGAAATCATAAGAAAGCCCTGGCCTACTTCGAAAAAGCGACCAAGAAGGACGATACGATGGCAGAGGCTTGGATCGGTGCGAGTAGCTCCCTAGATATGCTAGAAAGAGAATTGGAAGCGCTCGAATATGCTAAAAGGGCCATCGAAATTGATAATGAAAATGGTGATTATTGGTGCTATCTCGCCGGACTTCAGATGAAGTATGATCTCCACGTTGAGAGTGCTAAATCATTCGAACATGCCATTGAAAGTGGATATACGGAACCAGATCTGTGGGAAGATTATATTCAGTTGGCTCTTTCGCTCAATGATGATGATCTTGCTCTGAGCATCGCCAAACGAGGTCATGATCTGTACCCAGATCATACTCTATTGAGGTTATATCAGAGTGTAGCAATGTATCGAACCAATCAAGAAGAGAAAGGGTTTGAACAACTTGTCGAGCTTCTTATTACAGAGCCTTCATTGATTCAAGAGTTTATCCTCTATTTTCCAAAAGGTATTGAGATTCAGGAAATTCAGCACTTGATTGAAACGCTGAAATAGTTCGATATTCGTAAGACACAAGCCAAGCCTTTATTCATGAAAGAGATTAGTGTTACCGAGTTAAAGCGTCGTATGGACGCTGGGGATGACGTTCAAGTTATTGACATCCGAGAACGAAACGAATATGATTATTGCAACATTGGAGTTCAGAATATCCCTATGGGAGAATTGATGACGAACTTGGATCAGGTTGCGCAGGACAAAGACGTAGTTCTACACTGCAAGACAGGCGGTAGATCAAGTTCAATGGTACAGGCCTTGATGGCGAGAGGATATAACAATGTCATCAATCTCACTGGCGGTATCTACGCTTGGTCAGATGAGATAGACTCATCGATTCCAAAATACTAACATGCAAACAAACCTCCTTATCGCCCTTCGAGGAATGGCAATGGGAATTGCCGAAGTAATACCCGGTGTATCTGGTGGAACTATAGCATTCATTACAGGAATATATGAGCGCCTTATTGACGTCATAAAGTCTATTGGACCTGAACTGTGGTATGCCTACAAAAAGGATGGGCTCACTGGCGTTTGGAATAAGCTGGACGGAACGTTCCTCGTCTCATTGTTAGCCGGGATGGTGCTTGGCATCGTGCTTGGCGTTTTTCTGATTACCTACCTCCTGGATACTTACCCACTGTTGGTTTGGTCCTACTTCTTTGGGCTCATTTTGGTCAGTGCACTTTTCGTCGGAAAACAAATCAATGAATGGGACGGCCAAAGAGTCTTTGCTGTTACCATTGGAGCATGCATTGCCTACTACATTACCGTTTCAGTTCCAGCTCCTGGGAATCCGGCACTGTACTATGTGTTCATCTCTGGAATGATTGCCGTGAGCGCTCTCCTACTCCCAGGAATTAGTGGAAGCTTCATTTTATTACTCATGGGCATGTATTCATACATTATTCCAACGGTAAAAGAGGCCATCAAAACGTTTGAAGCTGATAAGCTCATCATCCTGATCACGTTTGGCTCAGGAATGCTGGTAGGCATGATCATCTTTTCCAGGGTCTTGAGTTGGACATTTAAAAACTATCACGATTTTACTTTAGCCGTCTTAACTGGGTTCTTGCTTGGGTCCTTGAACAAGATTTGGCCTTGGCAGCACGTTATTCGCACGATGGAAAAGCCAGATGGAGAACAGACCGTTGTCCATTCTGTTAGTGTGCTTCCTGAGACTTTTTCTACTCTTACTAACAATGTGATTTATGGAAATGACCCTCAATTCCTGGGTTGCTTAATCACAATGGCGGCGGGTTTCTTGACGGTATTCTTGGTAGAGATGCTCACCAAACGTTTGAAGACTACGGAATGAAACGCTTCGGTTTATTCGGTCGTTCACTCTCTCACTCTTTCTCTAAATCCTATTTCGAACACAAGTTTAAAAACGAAGGAATAGTCGATTGCTCTTACGACCTATTCGAGGTGGAGGACTCCGGCGAAATCATGCAGATAGCTGATAGCCTTGGATTAAATGGATTCAATGTCACCATTCCTTTCAAAGAAGACATGCGATTTCACCTTGCTAACCTCGCTCCTGAGGTGGAAGAAATTGGCGCGGTCAATTGTGTGAAACGAAGCAAAAATGGTCAGCTCGTCGGGTACAATACAGACTCATTTGGATTCTGGAATTCTATTAAAGGTTCTCTTGACTTGAACAAAGTCAATAAAGCTGTGGTCCTGGGATCTGGTGGAGCATCAAAAGCCATTACCCATGCCCTGTCCGCTAACAATATTGAGCCCACGATAGTTTCGAGAAGTGGTGAGTTGAATTATAACAATCTACATGCTGGCCACATTCGCGAATCATACTTAATCGTGAATTGTACTCCGCTGGGGACGAGTCCTCGCGTCAAGGAGTTTCCTGACATCCCATACGAAGCGCTTACTTCGGCCCATGTTGCCTTTGATGTAGTTTACAACCCTCCTGAGTCCGCATTTCTCAGAAAGTGTGGTTTGAGTGGCTCAAAGACAATAAACGGATTGAGAATGCTTGAATTACAAGCTGAGCACAGCTGGGCTATATGGAATAGCTAGGATGGCACATGAGCTGTCTGTAGGTATGATATCGTTTTTGACTCCTCCGAACCTTCAGGCCAATTTGAATCATAGTGCCACCCTGTTTCCGGTGGAAGACTCATGAGAATTGACTCAATCCTACCGTCGGTATCTAATCCGAACTTGGTTCCTTTATCGTAGACTAAATTGAATTCAGCGTAACGACTCCTTCTAAAGAACTGGAACTCTTTGTTGGCTCGTGTGAACTCCTTTTCGTGATTGGCCTCCATGAGCTTCGTGTAGACCGGAGCAAATGAATTACCGACATCTTGAACAAATGAGAATAGCTCCTCTTTCGACTTCTGCTCAGACGTCTCATTCAATCGATCAAAGAATATTCCGCTCACTCCTCTGGACTCTCGCCTATGCTTAATGTAGAAATACTCATCCGCCCACTTCGAAAAACGATCGTGGTATGATTCATCAGTGTGATTACAAGCTTCTTTCATTTTTGAATGGAACCAATCCGCCTCCACTCCATTGACATAATGAGGAGTGAGATCAATTCCTCCTCCGAACCACCACAAGCCAGAAGACAATTCAAAATAGCGAACATTCATGTGGATGATGGGAACAAAGGGATTATGAGGATGCATCACGATTGAAACACCTGTGGCATAGAAGTCAGAAGGTGGTACTTGCAGAGCGCTCGATATTCGTTCAGGAAGTGGGCCATGCACAGCCGAGAAATTTACACCTCCTTTTTCGAGCACAGCGGCATTCTCAATTACGCAGGTTAATCCACCGCCCCCACCAGGCCTTTCCCACTCATCTCGTATGAATTTCCCCGAACCGTCTTGCTCCTCAAGGGCCGTAATGATATTCGATTGAAGCTCCCTAAACCAATCGGTTATTTCTTCTCTACTGATGGCCATGTGACTAGCTTCTTGAGTTTGTAGTTGTCGTATTCATAGAGATGGATTACTCGGTTTTCAACTCCGCTTCCGGGTAGTTTTCGAGCAAAAGAGAAATCGGAAATCAACCCATCAAATGTTGTCGATTCTGGCTTGTTATACCAATTTGAAGCATCTGAGCTGAAACCTTCAATGAGGTACATCCCTAGATCATAGCCTGAAACGACATGCTCATCCGGCTCAAACTCATTGTCAACGGAGAAGTCTGAATAGAAATTGCGAATCCTATAATCATCGAAGTCTACGTGAGAAATTAATGGCAGCGTCAAATTGAGTTTATGGACATGATTGATGTCAAAATCCTTTACGCTTCTCTTCCAGCTCTCCATTCCAATTATTCTAAATTGATACATAAAATCCGACTGATTACTCACTTCAAACAGTCCGCCGAGAAGTTTGGCAAAGAAGACTTTGTTAGTCGATGGTACGACCAATGTGTATCTGCCAGAATCTGGTAGACGCATCTTTATTGTTTCAAGATTGATGTCCCAAAGCATAATTTCACGAATGGCGTCATCTACGAACGTGTCAGGAAGATTCAAAGCGCTCGTATACTGAGTCTTAAAGAATTCTAGATTCTCCTGATCCTCAAATTTGTTGCTATTTACAAGCACAACATTTGAATCTTGGTAATTCAAGGCTAGATATTCTGCTAAGGAACTTAGTTGCATGGTTTGGCTCGGGGTAGTCTTGATGCTATTCGGCCTTCTAAAGAGAATTTTCGATGGTTTCGGGACTGGGCAAATCACTGGAATACGAGATGAGGAAAAGTGATCGGCGACCATTTCAAATTGCTCAGTATAAAATGGTCCGACTACAACGTGTGATGAATCTATAGTAGGATCCTCGAGCAAAGCTTGAATTGCCACCGAGTCCTTCCCTGTATCATAAACTTGAATATTAAATTTGTTTATCCTACTTCGCTCCATGGCGTAGATAAACCCACGATAAAAACTCAACGCTACCCTCTGTACCTCATTGATTTCAAAATCACCTCTGGTGGTAGAATCTGGAAATGAGGGCATGAGCGGAAGAAGAAGCAAGACGTTCACTTCACTTGAATCTCGGATGTCAACACGAGCTATAGAATCCAAAGCGGGAGTCGAGTCAATCGGAATATCAACAACTACATAGTTTCCAGGAATCCTCAGAACCATCCCTTCCTTCAGTCCAATTGGAAGACCATTGTTTGACTCAATTAAATGCTCAACTTTTACATTATACTTCTGACCAAGGGCATACAATGTTTCGCCTTTTTCAACCCTATGCCCTTCCAAGCTGTCTGGTTCCGCAACGGCAATGTGGTATGGTTCTTCCACTTTCACCGACTTGACAGGTATTCTAATTTCATCGCCAGACCTGAGACCCAGCTCTTTGATTTCTAGATTAGCCTTGAGTATATCATCTAGATCACAGCCGTATTGTTTAGAAATGGAATAGAGCGTTTCTTTCGCTTGCACTTGGTGTGTGACGTATTCCGCTGATATCTGGACTGCAGCACCAAGTTCTTTCTTGTTCTGAGTTGTGACTGGAATAAGCAGTGTTTGATTGACCCTTAACCCTTCTTTCTTCACAACAGGGTTCTCGCTCATCAATTGATCCACAGTCACATTATAGAGCTTGTGAATACCATAGATTGTGTTGCCTTTCTCGACAACATGTAGATAATACTTCTTGCCATTGATCTTATGTACGGCGGGCTTGTCTTGAGACATCATCACGAATGATGTCAAGACAAATACAAGAAAAGCTAGTATACGCGGGTTAATTACTCCCATTCAATTGTTGCGGGTGGCTTGGAGCTAATGTCGTAAACTACTCGGTTCACACCTCGAACTTCATTGATTATTCTGTTTGAAACCTTCGCCAAGAACTCGTGAGGGAAATGAAACCAATCTGCCGTCATGCCATCGGTTGACGTAACCGCCCTTAGCGCCACAGCGTTTTCATAAGTCCTTTCATCCCCCATAACTCCAACTGACTGAACCGGCAATAAGATCGATCCAGCTTGCCAAATTTGATCATATAGACCTTCTTCCTTCAACGACTCAGTATAGATATAGTCTACGTCTTGCAGAATTTTAACCTTTTCCTCAGTGATGTCACCTAGAATTCGAATTCCGAGCCCAGGACCAGGAAATGGGTGTCTACCAAGAATGTTCTGAGAAAGTCCCAGAGTGGTACCAACCTCTCTTACCTCGTCTTTAAATAAAGAACTAAGCGGCTCTACCACCTGTAGTTTCATGAAATCAGGCAGCCCACCCACATTGTGGTGAGATTTAATAGTCGCTGAAGGACCTTTTACAGACTTCGATTCGATGATGTCGGGATAGATTGTTCCTTGCCCTAACCACTTCACTCCTTCTAACTGCTGCGCTTCGTCATCAAAAACCTCAATAAAGACTCTTCCTATAATCTTTCGTTTGGTTTCAGGGTCACTCTCCCCCTTCAGATCATCATAGAATCGCTGAGCAGAATCCACTCCTTTTACGTTCAGGCCGAGATCTTTATACTGATGAAGAACGCTTTCAAACTCATTCTTCCGCAGAAGGCCATTGTCAACGAAGATGCAATACAGGTTTTCGCCTATGGCTCGATGAAGAAGCATGGCGGCAACTGAGCTATCCACTCCTCCCGATAACCCAAGAACAACCTTATCGTCACCAATTTGCTTTTTAAGAGATGCTACCGTAGAATCTACGTACGATTCGGGTGTCCAGCTATGCTCACATCCACATATACCATTGACAAAATTTGCCAAGACAGTCTTACCATCCGTGGTATGATAAACCTCAGGATGAAATTGAATGGCGTAAGTATCCTCATTATCAATTCTATATCCAGCATTTTCTACGTCACCTGTGCTGCAGATTATCGTAGAGTTGTCAGGCCGCTTTTGAATGGTATCAGCATGTGACATCCAGACCTGTGAGTCTTCTGCGACCCCTTTCATCAAGAGGTCTGATTGATCAACAAAATTGAGGTTTGCCCTACCGTATTCCCTCTTAGTAGATGCTTCTACATTGCCACCATTGGTCATGGCCAAATATTGTGCTCCGTAGCAAACTCCAAGCAACGGCATCTTGCCTTTAATCTTCCCTAATGCAGGGCTAGGATGATTCTCATCCCGGACAGAAAATGGGCTACCACTCAAAATCACCCCTTTTACAGCGTCATTAATCTCTGGGAAGTCATTGTAGGGATGGATTTCACAGTACACATTTAGCTCGCGTACCCTTCTGGCAATCAGCTGTGTGTATTGAGAACCGAAGTCAAGAATCAGAATCATTTCCTGCATGCGCAAATGTAGATATACGCATCACTTGAGGAGGCCAACGACACAGAATGATTATTAACGATGCGTGTTGAAAAAAGCCAAGGATAGGTTGAACTAAAATGAAGCCTATTTATCCGAGATGAAAACCTTCATCTTTTGATCAAAAGGATTAAAGTGCGGGGAAAGATGATCAGTGAATTGATCAACAGAATCAATGAATGTGAGCCAATTCATCATTCTTTCTTGAGGTACACCACCAGGAAAGATTTCATCTGCGATATTCCGTAAGGTGTTCAACTCTTCTTGATGATGGCGCTTGTCTGCTTTGAGGACCTTCTTTTTCAATACCTCCAGGCGCTTGATGATCCTTTTCTTTTCGGTTTCAGCGCTCTGCCCTAAAGTTTCATCAAAGCCCTTCAGATCATCCTGAATTTTGTCCAAAAGCTCTTCTATTCTTTTCTCTGGATCATCGACCAATGATTCGTGCGACCCATGTTTTCTTGTAATCTCCGCCTCCAGTTGATGATAGTCCATCTTAAAATCCTCGACCGTAATCCCGAGTTTTTCTAGTTTTTCCACAGAACTCCGACTCATTATCAAAGCCATGTCGCGGAGCACGAGCATCGGGAAAAATGTACCGTGCGTCTCAAACATAGACCTAAGTTGGAGTGCATAGCTCAATTCTCCCGGTCCTCCAACATAAGCCAAGTTAGGAAGGACCTGCTCTTGATAGACGGGCCTTAGAATCACATTCGGACTAAATCGCTCGGGCGAAGTATCTACTAATTCGAGCAATTCTCCAGCTGACCAAGACAACGTATTATCCGCCGTTTTAAAATCAGATCCAGCCCTCTCAATACGTGTTCGCACACCACCATCTAGCCAGAATAAGTTTATTGATCTAGGATTGACTTGTGTCGTGAGATTCATTTCACGGAGTCGTTCAGAAGTCTTCGTCACTGGCCCTAGAGAGATGCATTCGACCAATTCCGCTCGAATCGAATCACGAAACTGCATCTTTAGTGCAGGCGCATCTGCATTCAGAATTACCAATCCGGTCTTGCCAAAAAGAAAGGAACAAAGATCTCTGGTCGCCTGAGCCAAAGTCTTTTGGGACGAGTATATCTGCTTGATTTTATTGACCAGCTCGATCTTTTCATCTTGGTACTTAAATAGGGTCTGTAATTCTCCGAGAACAGGTTCAAGCTCTTTTAAATCGAACCGACCCACCGCACCTGTTTGCGCCGACTCCCACGAGAGCTTCTGACTACCGACCCAACAATGATTGATTTCCTCGAAATCATGATCTTCTGTCGCCATCCAGAATATTGGAACGGCTTTCACCCCATTTTCTTCAGCAATTTGAGCAAGCCGAATAACAGAAATAATCTTGTAGATGAAATACATTGGGCCTCCGAACAGGCAACATTGATGTCCAGTTGTGACTGTAAATACGTCTGGATCAGACAATCTATCGATGTGAGCCAAACTTTCTTGAGTCGTATACTCGCTCTGCTGGGATTGCTCTTTCAAGACCTTAACGAGAAGTTCTCTATCAACAGGATAATCAGCGCGCCCTTTCGCCGCCATTTTCAACCCATCAACATCTGGAGTATACTTATATAGATCACGGAGCTCTGAGTCGCCGTCCAAGTACTTTGAAATTAGATTGCTAAGATTTGGGCTGAGCGAAGTATGGAGGTTGAATTGACCCATTGTCGTGGCAACAATATCTAAAAACTCCTTCTCACTTTAAAGGTCTGTCACAGAAATTCTAAACAGGTTCACCTTCAAGGTCAAATGCAGTACTTGACGTGATTTTAATATTCACAAAGTCACCAACACGCAGAAAATGCTCTTCGGCCGAAACGTAGACCTCATTATCTACCTCAGGTGAGTCATATTCTGAACGTCCCACGTAAAAGCCACCTTCCTTTCTGTCAATCAGAATTTTCTGGGTACTTCCGATTTTTCGATCATTGAGTTCTTGGCTTATTCCTTCTTGGATGCTCATGATCTCGTCTGCTCTTCTCTGTTTTTCTTCTTGGGGAACATTATCCTCCAAAACGTAAGCGCCTGTATTCTCCTCATGGCTGTATGTAAACACACCCAGTCTATCGAATTTCATCTCAGCGACCCAATCCCGCATTTCGTTGAATTGCTCTAAGGTCTCACCCGGAAAGCCAGTAATCAGCGTTGTGCGAATCCCCATTTCTGGATTGATGGATCGCATTTCATTGAGAATTCGATCTGTTTTCTCCCTTGTGGTAACGCGCTTCATCGACTTTAGCATGTCGTCGTTAATATGCTGGAGAGGAATATCGAGGTAGTTGCAGATTTTTGGATTCTTAGCCATCTCCTGAATGACGTCCATTGGGAAACCTGATGGGTATGCATAGTGCAGACGAATCCAATCAATCCCTTCTACTTCAGACAATCGTTGCAGTAGTGCGGCCAGGTTTCGCTTTCCATAAATATCCAATCCATAGTATGTGGAATCCTGTGCAATCAGGATAAGCTCACGGGTCCCTTGTGCTGCCAGCGACTTAGCCTGCTTTACCAGATCCTCGATCGGTGTGCTCTTGTGCTTGCCTCGCATAAGTGGAATGGCGCAGAAGGTACACGGGCGGTCGCATCCTTCAGAGATCTTAAGATAGGCGTAATGAATTGGAGTTGTCAGAAACCGCTCACCTACTAACTCGTGTTTGTAGTCTGCTTTTAATGTTTTGAGCAATCTTGGTAAGTCACGTGTTCCGAACCAAGCATCGACTTCAGGAATCTCCTTTTCAAGATCTTCCTTGTAGCGTTCGCTCAAACATCCTGTGACGATTACTTTTTCAACCCAGCCTTTCTTCTTTGCATCTGAGAACTGTAATATAGTATTGACAGACTCTTCCTTTGCATTATCGATAAAACCGCATGTGTTGATGATTACAGTGTCAAAGTCTTCTGTTTCACTCTCGTGTTCAACGCTAAATTGGTTGGCCTTTAATTGTGCCATCAAGACCTCCGAATCGTAAATATTCTTAGAACATCCGAGCGTTACGACGTTAATCTTTTCGGTTCTGGCTCCCTTCGTTCTCATCCTTCGGCTGTTTCAGCCATAAATAAAGATTCAACAAATGCTCTTCGGTCAAAAAGCTGGAGGTCTTCGATTTTCTCACCCACTCCGATGTACTTCACAGGAATCTTGAATTGATCGCTGATTCCAATTACAACACCACCCTTCGCTGTTCCGTCAAGCTTAGTCAGCGCAAGCGCATTCACTTCCGTAGCAGCAGTGAACTGCTTCGCCTGTTCAAATGCATTCTGGCCAGTAGATGCGTCCAATACCAAGAGAATCTCATTAGGAGCATCTTCAACGACCTTCTGCATGACTCTTTTGATTTTTCCTAGCTCGTTCATTAAACCAACCTTGTTGTGCAATCTCCCTGCAGTATCGATGATGACCACATCCGCATCTTGAGTAAGAGCAGATTCTAAGGTGTCAAAGGCAACAGAAGCTGGATCACTGCCCATTTCTTGAGCAATTACAGGAACGTTCGCTCGTTCGCCCCAAACCTTGAGTTGATCAATTGCTGCAGCTCGAAAAGTGTCCGCGGCTCCAACCACTACCTTCTTACCCGCATTCGAAAATTGATGTGCAAGCTTGCCTATGGTGGTTGTTTTCCCCACTCCATTAACACCCACAACCATCATGACATATGGTTTCTTGTTTAGGGCTGAATCAAAATCTTCTACTTCTCCTGCCTTATTCTCTTCCAGCAGAGCAATAATTTCTTCTTTAAGAATATCATTTAGCTCTTGGGCGCTTACAAACTTGTCTCTGGAGACTCGACTTTCAATGCGTTCAATAATCTTCAATGTTGTATCCACGCCAACATCAGAAGTAACCAAGATTTCTTCGAGGTTGTCAAGAACCTCATCATCCACCTTAGACTTCCCTACAACAGCCCTGGATATTTTAGAGAAGACATTTTCACGCGTCTTTTCTAATCCTTTGTCAAGGGATTCCTTCTTGGATTTAAATAGTCCGAATAAGGCCATTTGAGTTCTTTAAAACAAAGAAAGCTCCTTTCGTTGGAAAGAAGCTTTCATCAATGTTGTTTGACGCCTATTACTTAGCGTTCAAAAAATCGTTCACTGCCTCCTTTGGCAAAACTTCTTCTCTGAAACTGTATGCTCCAGTTTTATCTGACTTCACCATTTTGATAACCTTGGTGTAAGCTTTTGCTCCTTGTTGACGCAATCCTGCAACTGTTTTCTTAGCCATGACTTCGTTTCTTTAGTCGTTTTACTTGATTTCTTTGTGAACGGTCATCTTTCTCAGAATTGGATTGTACTTTTTCATTTCCAATCTATCCGGAGTGTTCTTTCTGTTCTTAGTAGTAATATAGCGTGACGTTCCTGGCATACCACTTTCCTTATGCTCTGTACACTCTAAAATTACCTGAACCCTATTTCCTTTCTTCGCCATGATCGTTGCATTTCTAAATCGGGGCGCAAAAATATAGATTTGAATCTAATTGATAATCAGTAACTACTAGTTTTTAAATGTCTTATGGTTAATATCCGACTCCTCACCTCTATCCTCTTAGTTCTCATAGCCTTACAATCTCATCACGCATGGTCTCAAACGTACGGATTGGCTTTACATGGCGGCGCTGGCTACATGACTCCTGAAAGTCTGGGTCCAGAAAAGAGCAAAGCATACAAAGACGCACTCCAAATTGCTTTAGAAATTGGATACAGTACGCTTAAGAAAGGTGAGTCCTCTGAAACTGCCATCATCAACGTAATATCCTTCCTCGAGGACAATGAATTATTCAATTCAGGAAGAGGCTCAGTATTGAATGCGGAAGGTCAAGTTGAAATGGATGCATCTATCATGCTAGGCAAAGACTTAAGTGCCGGAGCTGTGGCAGGCGTCACAACAACCAAACACCCAATCAAAGCTGCTGCTTTGGTGATGAACGAGAGTAAGCATGTGATGATGGCTGGTGATGGAGCCGAAAAGTTTTCAAAACAGAATAAACTTGAAATGGAAGAGCCTTCTTACTTCATTACTGATGAGAAACGAGAAAGCTTAAAGAAGATGCAGGAGCGAAATAGTCAAGAACTGGATAAGGATCAATACAAAGGTGGAAAGGGACCTTCAGATGTGTTGAACTCAAAGTTTGGCACTGTGGGTGTTGTGGCATTGGATAAAGATGGCAACCTCGCCTCCGGAACCAGCACTGGAGGCATGTCCAACAAGATGTACAATAGAATTGGTGATTCCCCGGTCATTGGCGCTGGAACCTATGCCGACAATGCCACATGCGCTGTCTCTTGCACGGGTCATGGAGAATACTTCATTCGACTAGCCGTGGCGCACGAAGTATCTGCGCTGATGAAGCACCGAGAATGGGACGTAGATAAAGCAGCAAGTCATGTCATTCATGTAGAGCTTGAAAACCTTGGCGGAAAAGGAGGTTTGATTGCGCTCGATCGACGCGGAAATGTCAGTGCACCATTTAACACACCAGGAATGTTCCGTGGATGGAAGCTCAGCGATGGTCGCGAAGAAGTGAAGATGTTTAAGGATTAGTGAGCCTAGACATAACTCACCCTCAAGCGTAAAGAGCTTCTCAATTGCTCGTTTGGAATAAATGTTTGAAACATCCAACGGAAACCAAATCATCCGTTTGTCGTTCGACGCCAGGGCTTATTTATTGCTGGCCTCAATTAGACAAGTTTGATCCAGCCTGAAACAAAAAATCACCGCCATAGGCGAGGATGTTTTGTTGTGCGGAGAGTGAGGCTCTCATATTAGCGATCGGTAATTTAATTCAGAATAACCTTGTACTGGTTAGCTTTTTCAGCCTGAGATACCACAATGGTGTATTGCCCTCTTGCGAACTGACTTAGATCAATCTCATGATTTGATTGATTTAGTGTTAGGTTGCTTTGGGTTAATACCAGCCTTCCATCGTTGGCATATACTCTGACCTCTACTTGTTCAAGTCTACCTTGATTCAGTGATAGATTGACTTTATCTCTTGTTGGGTTAGGGAACAAATTGATTTGCTCCGATAGAGAGAGATTATCTATTCCTGTAAGCCACAGAGTAATGACTTGCGAGGTAGAGTCCAAGCAGCCCTGTTCTACAGTCTGAATGACGCTGATCTGCCCTGAGAGTGAGTCCTGATTCCATGTTACCTCTGAACTTGCACCATTAGCTGAAAGGGTTCCATTGACCACACTCCACTGGTATACCGCTCCCGCAATAGAATCAACATAGTAAGAATGAACTGCCCCTTGGGGTAAGGACTCTGTTCCTTGGATTGCACTTACCTCGAAGAGCGTGTCGACCACCTCTACAATAAATGAGTCAATGGTAGTGTTACCCGATGGATCAACTCCGATCATAGCGACTGTATTAGATCCCTCATTCATGCAAGTGAAATCGCTCGGAGAAAGACTTAAGTCCACACTGCAGTTGTCCGATGAGCCACTGTCGACTTGTGCCGCAGTGATGCTAGCTCCGCCAGTTGCATCTAGGTAAACCGTCAAGTTCTGGCTCGCCATCGTAGGAGAGATCGTATCTAA